>JABAHS010007335.1_pt3 | contig 19612 bp, 21 predicted proteins | sample 7062111 | NCBI WGS metagenome assembly JABAHS01 (sample SAMN14534600, study PRJNA622989) | marine sediment metagenome | biome: marine biome [ENVO:00000428]; feature: marine pelagic biome [ENVO:01000023]; material: deep marine sediment [ENVO:00002113]; isolation source: pool of 4 deep marine... | reverse complement strand
ACTTTGAGAATACCTTGACCAGCACATGCTTCGCAGCGGCCGCCCTTGACATTGAAACTGAAACGGCCGGCCCGGTATCCCCGTGTCCGAGCTTCTGGCACTTGCGCCAGCAGGTTTCGAACCTGGGTAAAAATTCCGGTGTAGGTTGCCGGGTTTGACCTCGGGGTGCGACCGATAGCGGACTGGTCAATATGAACAACCTTGTCTAGTGCCTCGAGTCCTCGAAGGCTACGGTGAGTACCAGGAAATTCCCAGGCTCGGTGCAGCAGCTTTGCAGCGGCGCGATAGAGGGTGTCCAAAATGAGCGTGCTCTTACCCGAGCCGGACACGCCGGTTACACAGGTGAACAGACCAATTGGGATAGATGCGGTGATATTTTGTAAGTTATTGGCGCCAGCTCCTTCTATGGTAAGAAATCCGCGTTTAGGACTACGCCTGCTTGCCGGCACAGAGATGCTCAGACTTCCAGAGAGGTATTGCCCTGTGAGGGAGTCGGCATGCTGGAGAAGTAAAGCCGGCTCGCCGCTGAAAACGAGATGCCCACCCTGATCACCCGCACCAGGGCCAATATCAACCACATGATCCGCGGTCATAATGGTTTCGGCGTCGTGCTCAACAACCAGTACGGTGTTGCCCTGATCGCGAAGTGTTTTCAGAGTGTCCAGTAGCCGTTGGTTGTCACGCTGATGTAACCCAATGCTGGGCTCGTCCAGGATATAGAGTACTCCAACCAGTCTGGAGCCTATCTGGGTGGCAAGACGGAGACGCTGGGCCTCTCCCCCTGACAGAGTAGTGGAGGCCCGGTCCAGACTAAGGTAGGAAAGCCCCACCTGGCTTAAAAACTCCAACCGCTGGCTTACCTGGCTCAGTAACTGGTTGGCTACAGGTCTCTGTTGGGGTGGAAAACCGAGGTTCTCTATCCAGACATTCAATTGGGCGATATCCAGGCTACTCACCTGGTAGATGTTTATGTCGGCAATGGTGACGGTCAGAGATTCCGGCCTCAGCCGTGCTCCCTGACAGGTGGGGCAAACCCCCTTGGCAAGATAGGGGAACAATTGCTCCCGCTCATCGCTGCCTTGTTGACGCCAACGACGCTGCAAAAAGGGAATGACGCCTTCAAAAGGTTTCTCTTGGGAACGACTACGACCCGTGATCTTGGCAGCGGCAGAAGGTTTTTTTTCTCCAGAGCCATACAGCACTATCTGACGTGCTTCAGGGGGTAGGTTCTTAAATGGGGTGTGGATGTCAAAATGGTATTTCTTGCCGAGCACTTCCAATTGGTTGAGAAACAAAACAGAGCCCTTTTGGGACCAAGGAGCAAGAGCGCCATCTTTCAGGCTGAGACCGGGATCAGGTACCACAAGTTCGGGATCAAATCTTTCCATGATTCCTAGCCCTGAACACTCAGGGCAGGCACCGAGTGCATTGTTGAAACTGAAAAGCTGGGGAGAGAGCCCCGGCATTCTGATGTTGCACGAATGGCAAAGAGGCTGGTCGCTGAAATCTCGCTCCTCGCCGTCTACGATAGCCACTCGTGTTCTCCCCTCACCGGTTCGGAGAGCAAGTTCCATGGAATCTGTGGCCCGCCGCCTGGCGTCAGCACGCACCACAAGACGGTCTATCACCACTTCGATCCGAGAGGTCACATCGCTGGATATCTGAATCTGCTCGTCGAGATTAAAAACAGTGCCATTAACGCGTACTCTGACAAATCCCTCACGACGGAGCCGGTTGAAAAGACGCTTTGGCTGTCTACGATCGTGGTGCTCCAATGGGGCCAGAATGAGAATTCTGGTACCCTCAGGAAGGTCAAGAACGGAGTCCACCATTTGCTGAATGGTCATGGCCTGGATCTTTTCACCGCAGCCAAGACAGTGCGGTTGGCCCACCCTGGCGAAGAGAACCCTGAGGTAGTCGTAGATTTCGGTGATCGTCCCTACGGTGGAGCGGGGGTTTCGACCGGCAGTTTTTTGTTCAATGGCAATAGCCGGACTCAGACCTTCGATTGAATCCACCTCAGGCCGGTCCATCCTTTCCAGAAACTGGCGGGCGTAGGAAGAGAGAGATTCCACATAGCGCCTCTGACCTTCAGCATAAAGGGTGTCGAAGGCGAGGGAGGATTTGCCCGAGCCACTGATTCCAGTGATTACCACCAGCTTGTCCCGGGGAATCTCAACGTTGATGTTTTTGAGGTTGTGCTGCCGGGCACCGAGAACTACGATCTCATCCATTTAACATTTCTCATTTGGCATTTTTCATTTAGCATTTTGCAGTGGTCATTTCATCTACTGCCTCACGCATGAGTTTGCCAATGGCCATTTTTTGGGGACATTTTTGCTCGGCTAACGAATAGTCCAAGCGAGCCATCGCCCTCCGAATCGATTCTGGAATTTCGTTAAAGTGCATTGTAGCACGATACCGGTCGCCGTAACTGCGACAATACATCAGATAGCGCATTACATCACCAATGGGAACATCCTTTACCATGGTTGACTCACAGAGGTCAGTACAACCTGCGCAATAACCTGAACCGGTTTCCTGGGCATAATGACGCAACAAACGAAGATCTTGGTTGGAAAGTTTGGTCCGGTTATTGGCTGCGGCCACGTTGGCCATGAGAATGGTCATATTCGGCATCTCTGAGCAGATGGTGGCAATATTCGGGCTTTCCCAAACTGCCTTGAGTTTGGCTTGCGCGTCGGTGAAGCCTTTTTCCAAAAACCGCCCGGCTAGCTTTCCCTCGGATTCAGTGGTGGTTTTTACCGAGCCGCCGCCTTGAGTTTTCATGGCGGTGAGACCAATGCCAGCCTTGGCGCATGCATCCACCGCCCTTTTCATGCGATCGGTATGCATCAGCCGATAATTATAAGACATCATGATACCGTCAATCCATCCTAGGGTCGCAGCCTCGCGCATGCATTTTTCCATGTTGCTGTGGGTGCTAAACCCAAAAAACTTGATCTTTCCCCCTGCTTTGGTCTTGCGGCTCCAACCCTCAATATTGTTATTCAATTCACCGATGTGCCTGACAGAATGAACAAAGAAGAGATCAATATAGTCTGTTTTCATTCTCTCCAGAGATGTATTGAGATCTCTGGTCATGTCGTCGACAGTCCAGGCGTGAGACTTGGTCACCAGAAAGATCTTCTTTCGGTCTTCAGGATACTTACCAAAGTATTTGCCGATTTGCCTTTCGCTGTTGCCGCCGTAATAGGAATTGGCTGTATCCCAATAGGTCACTCCCCATTTGACGGCCTGACGAAGGATCAACTGTTGTAGGTCCATACTGCCGCCGAGGCCGAGAATAGGCACCTCTACTTCAGTTTTTCCGAAAGTCCGGGTAGGCATCACCAGCGGTTCATCAGAAGGTGCAGCCAGACTTTCAATGGGCCTCATAACCGAACCCACGCCAGCGGCTCCAGCGGCTTTGAGGAAATCTCTCCGAGACCAGTTGTTGTCTGTTGGGGCCATGATGTTCCTCCACAATTCCCAAATTCCTAAATCCCTGAATTCCGAAATTTCTGCTAGACGTTAACCCGCCGCACTCACTGGTGTCAATGAGGTTGGCGGGGCAGAAAAAAAGACTTGACAAAACGAACGTTCGTGCTATATTGTTTGTCATGACAAAGGGAAAAGAGACAAAAATGGTCATTCTGGAAGCCGGACTCGATATGGCGAGTCAGTTGGGTCTCGAAGGCGTAAGCATTGGCGCCCTTGCCAGAGAGACCGACATGTCCAAGAGTGGATTGTTCGCTCATTTTCAATCCAAAGAGAATCTGCAGATTGAAATATTGGATTACGCCGCTCGTGTTTTCTCAGAAGATGTGATTATCCCGGCCCTGGCAACAGAGGGTGGTATCCCCAGAATCAAAGCCTTGATCAAAAACTGGATAAAGTGGGGCGACAATTTGACCGGAGGCTGTGTTTTTGTTACTGCCAGTACGGACTATAGCGACAGGCCCGGAAAAGTAAGGGAATGTCTCATAAAACAACAAGAAGATTGGATCGATTGCCTGCGTCGAATAGCTGAATCAGCGATAAAAGTTGGTGATTTTAGAGAAGGTATTGACTGTGAGCAGTTTGCCTTTGACCTTTATTCACTTTTACTCGGGTTTCACCTGTATGACAAATTGCTTGACGACACTGAAACGAGGAAGCGTCAGGAGATAGCTTTAGAGAGGCTTCTGGCTAATTATAAGTAAAGAATCCAGGTGTCAGGTGTCAGAAGCATAGAGCATAGAGCAAGGGGCATAGAATAAAAAAGTCGTTTTGAAAGCCCGCCGTATTTCATTTCCCTTGACTGAGCGATAGAAGGAGAAAAGAGATGACAACCAGGATACTTCATGAAAAATGCATAAGCACGAACGTTCGTCTTTCCCAGATCAGGCAGAAGGCTGTTCACGGTGCACTGGAGCTGTTGTGGAACGTTACACCCACACTCACAAAACTGCTTGTCAAGAAAATGTTCTTCACGCCCTCCGCGTATAAAACAACTCCGTTAGAAAAACAATATCTTGAGAAGGGCGAATCATTTCAACTATCAGTACACGACAAAACCGTACAGTGTTGGAAGTGGGGTAGGGGTCCAAGCATTCTTTTGGCTCACGGCTGGAATGGAAGGGGCATCCAGTTGCATCATTTTATTGAGCCACTCATACAGAGAGGATATTCGGTAATCGGCTATGACGCTCCCGGTCATGGGGTGTCTCAGGGGAAAACATCCAGTTACTTTGAGTTTACCGACACCATACGGACACTCTTGACCTCCTCAAATGGCCATAAGATCCAGGGTGTTATTGCTCACTCCTTAGGAGGCTCTGCTACGGTCAACAGCATTGCCAAGGAAAACCAGCCACTGGAAGCTGTCCTTGTAGCTCCGGCTTTAAGGCTAGCGGAAGTCCTCAAATGTTTCTTTGATTACGTTGGTGTCCCCACACACCTCTATCACAGACTGATACAGGAGTATGAAAATCAGTTTGGCTACGATATGCAACGAGACAACCCAGCAAATCTGTTCAAAGAAATCGATTCAGAGATTCTTGTTGTTCACGACAGACATGACCCAACTATTCCCTATACTGACTCAAGAGAACTCTCAAATGAGTTTCAAAATATTTCCTTGCATACAACCGAGGGTTTGGGTCACAAGCGAATCTTGACTGATGAAGCCGTTGTAGATTCCATCGTAAACCACTTCAGCAAAAATGGAGGTGAAAAATGAGGAGCACTGAGAGCATCGTGGAGGAATACCGGAAGGCGGACCTGGAGAAGCGTTTATATTTATTTCTAGAGTGTCCAGCGCTCAGGGCCACGTTCACGGAGATAGATCAAAGTGAATCTGGGCCGGATATTACAGGGATAGCCTGCTGCGATTGTGGATAGGGCCGTCCTTAAGATCGAACTTTAGGCCTTAGGCGGATTAGCTGGGCGAGGCTGCTTCCCGTTTACTTTGCAATGAGCAGTCGTAGGCTAAAAACAGCAGTCCCGCTGCGGCCGAGAGAATCGAGCCCAAAAGGATTCCCAGCTTGGAGAAGTTGAGTAGATCTGGTGAGACGAAGGAAAGGTTGGAGACGAATAAAGACATGGTAAACCCGATACCGCCGAGCATGCCGGCTCCGATTATATGNNTACGCCCACCGGTTTTCCAATCAGCAGCCCCAGGGCGATACCGATGGTGAGGGGCTGAGCCAGGACACTGGCAACGTTTATTCCCTTGAGAGACAGTCCAGCGTTGGCAAAGGCGAAGACAGGTAAGAGCCCGAAAGCGATCCAGGGATGTAAGGCGTGCTCCATCCTCTGCAAAGGAGTTTCCACCTCATGACAGGCTAGTTCCAGTGCGTGCACAGCACTGAGATGACCTTGGTTCAAGAGGATTGAATAACCGCAGCTCTGTTCCTCACACTGGAACTCATCTAGTATCTCCCTGACTTTCTTGACGAATCGATCAGTGTCATATTTGCCCCGAGCCGGAATGAACATGGCCACCACAAAACCTGCCACTGTGGGGTGAACTCCCGAGCCGAGCACAGCAATCCAAATGCCAAGCCCAAGAAGCGCATAAAGGAGCGTCCACCTGATCCAAAGAAGGTTGGCGACTATCAGTCCTAAGACGAAAAAAATGCAGATAATCAGGTAGCTCCAGACGATCTCTTTGGTGTAGAAAAAAGCGATAATGAGCACTGCTCCCAGGTCGTCTGCAATGGCAAAAGCAGAGAGAAAGACCCTGAGGCCTACAGGCAGCTTTCTACCGAATACGGCAATGGCCCCCAAAGCAAAAGCGATATCGGTGGCCATGGGTATTCCCCAGCCATGTGCCGTGGCAGTGCCACGATTGAAGACAAAAAAGATGGCGCCGGGGAGAAGCATTCCGCCCAGGGCGGCAACAACAGGTAGCAGAGCACTCTTGGGGGACGAAAGTTCGCCTACGAGAATTTCCCGTTTGATCTCCAATCCCACGACAAAAATAAAAAAGGTCATGAGGCCGTCATTTATCCAGTGGACGAGTGACTGGGTGATGCGGAGTTCACCAAGCGCTAAGGTAAGATTTGTGTGCAAAAGGTGGTGGTAAGCAGGGGCAAATGAGGAATTGGCCCAAGCCACTGCAATAAGGCTGGCCAGGAGCAAGAGCACACTACTGGAAGCCTCTTTCTTGAAGAAGGATTCGGCGGGCCGGACAATATAGTCCGCCACCAGGGTGGTCGGTAGTGACTTGTAGCTGTTGAGCATTCTTCAATTGAAGCGGAGGTTTACAGTATTTTATTCAACAGAGAAAACCTGGTCCTTAGGGCCAGGTCAGATCGCATAGAGCATAGCGCATGGCGCATAGCGAAAAAAAGAAAGAATGGTAAATGGTGAACAGTCGCTGAGCCAGCGCATGATCGGTTTACCGTTCACCGTTTACTGTTTACCTCACGCTCTGCGCTCTGCGCTTAGCGCTTTGCGTCAAGGGGCAGTGCAAAGCCGGGTCCTTTGGGTCCGGATTCTTTACTTTGGCCCATATCCACGGCAGGGTTGAGACATGTGTAATAATAAGATCGATGGAGCAAACGCAGAGTTGGGGAAATCTTCCTCAGGCGTAGGATGTCTTGAGTTTCAGATTCTCAATGATCGTGTTTGCGGCATCCTCAACGGTGGTCTTTCCCATGTCTATAACCAAGTCGTAAAGAGAAGCGTCATTCCAGTCTACTTTGAAATAGTGCCTGATCAGGCTTTCTGAATCCTTTTCCTCTCTGTCGATGTGATATTTGGCTGCCTTTTCATCAATATTGAAACGCTTCATGATGGTGTCAATTTTTCCTGCCACATCTTTTATCAGCCGAACATGCAGCACATTGGGTTTATCCCGCAAAAGACACATCCCACCCCAGCCGAGAATAATCGCATTTTTGTCCTCATACACATCTTCCACTAATTTCTTGACGGTCTTAAAGTAGTTCTCATCGTCCAGGCAACCACGCTCGCGATCAACCACCTTTTGTATTATCGTGCAGGTAAATGTATCCACGAAACGCAGAAGACGCGATTGCGCGTCCTGAAGAAACGTTTCAGCTTCGCCTTCAGAGATATGTAGCTCGTCGGCAATCCTCGCCACTAACTGTTTGCCGATGTATTCCCAACCCAGTTTTTTCGCCAAAAGAGATGCTAATTCTTCGCTATTCACACCACATTCCCTGCTAATTGTAATGACTGACATCAAGCCCTCCTCGTTGGTATCACTCAAGTTCCAGTAGCCCGCATATTTCATGAATCACTTGCTGCGACCACGNNCCTTCCTGGCGTCCTCGGGTGTCGGCCCCTGCGACGTACCGTTCAGGTACGGAAACCAACACCCTGCGGTTGCCAGGTGGCACACCCATCTTCGCGGTCTCGCGACAGCAATTCATGAAATATCCGGGCTAGTCCTAAAAGATTCTGGGTTCTACAACGCAGGCATAATACTCCAGTACTAAGGAATTGTCCACACGCGCCTGGCTTAAAATAACGCTCATTTGTCATTAAGTCATGAGGCCACTAGAGTGGCCGTCATTACGCTTCGCTGTCATTAATGGTCATTTATAGTAAACGATATAGTGACGGGCGCCAGCCCAAATGACTACGAATGACAACGAAGCGCGCAGGCGCGCAGTGTAATGACTTATGGTGCCTAGTCCCTAGTCCCTAGTGTCTAGTTGCAATGCTCCCATGTACTAGAACTTTGCAGCTATAGAAATGGCCTGCTCTCTGGCTGCTGCCATTATCTTTTCTTTATCTTCAGGAGATACCAGGGTTGGCTCCACAAGTATGGTCTGAAAGTCACTAAAGCCAATGAATGTTAGGATATGCTCCAGATAAGCTTTTTGCAGGTCGTAGCTCTCAGCGCCGGTACCGGAACCGTAGGCGCCACCCCGGGCGTAAATGGTGGCAATGGGCTTGCCGGTCACAAGACCCTTGTACCCCTCTTCAGGACTGAAGCTAAAGGTATATCCAGGCTGGACGATCACATCAAGGTAATGTTTCAATTTGTAAGGGATGCCGAAATTCCACATGGGCAGTGACAAGAGATATTTGTCCGCCGCGGTAAACTGGGCAATCACATCCTCTACTGCTTTCCAGGCCTGCCTCTGTTCTTCTGTGTGCTCCAGACCATGCAGGATGACATATTTTGAATCAATAACATGCCCGTCGAACTCAGGAAGTTGCGCGGCCCAGAGATCCAGGGTTTCAACGACGTCTTCCGGGTGGGTGCGTTCATATTCGCTTATAAAGGTTTTGGCAGCTTCAATTGAAGCGGATCTTTCCTTGCGTGGTGAAGCTTCTATATAGAGCAAACGTGCCATTGAAGGCCTCCTGTGTTGGGTTCGTGAACAAACTATCTGTAATAGAACAATTCTACCCCGCGAGGGGTTGTTAGAAATATAGGCATGATTCCAGTCGATGCAATGACAAAGGCCTAAAATGCCTAAAATGTGAAAATGAAGATATTTTGTTGGGTCGAGCCTCACACGTTATTGGTTGAGAAATAGAAGTGGTTCTACTATATTCTTGGCTCTAGTTGCACTTCTTAGACAGATGGGGAATTTCAGAACATTTTCATTCACTTTAGATAGTTACCAACAGGGAGTGCCTTATGAAGCGGGTTGTGAAAGCCAAGCTGTTTGCTGCAATCCTCTGTCTCATGACATTGGCCATTTGCTCTGCGGCCTTTGGTGTTGAGAGCAAGCCTGAGCGGGTCGAGTGCGATGTCCATGCTGGACCGTGCAAAGCCCATATTTCTAAAACCAGGGTGACCATGGATATTGAGCCGAAGCCGGTAAAAGCAATGCAAGACCTCACGTTTACCATCACTTTCGCGGGTGAGAAGCCTGTGGCCCCCCCTTATATTGATTTAGGTATGCCAGGCATGAATATGGGTAAAAACCAGGTCATTCTCAAGCCGGCTGGAGAGCTGATTTACCGTGGTGAAGGAGTCATCGTACGCTGCCCCAGCGGTCGCCGGACCTGGAAGGCGAAGGTTACGGTTCCCGACGTGGGTTCGGTTGAGTTTGTCTTTGATGTTATCTACTGAAACCATATATTTCGTCATTTTTACCACTGGCCTTGCTGTTGGCTTTGGTCACTGCATCGGCATGTGCGGGCCGATCGTGGTCTCTCTTTCACTCAGCTTGAAGGGGCGATCGGTACTTGTGCCTCACTTGCTTTACAATGGTGGACGGATCACCACTTACGGACTACTCGGAGGTGTTATGGGAGCTACCGGTTCCTTTACCCGGGTAGTCACCAGCATTGCCAGCCTCCAGAAAGGTGTGATGATTCTTACCGGTATGCTCATTGTGGTGATGGGGCTTGCCATGGCCGGCTGGATACCTTTGGGTAAAATTTTCGGGGATTATTACAACCCCCAGGGTGTTTTGTCACGGGGGTTTCGTAGACTCTCTGAAGCAAGATCACCAGCGACGTACTATCCATTAGGAATGCTGCTAGGCCTGCTACCGTGCGGACCCGTGTATACCGCCCTTCTTGCTGCGGCGCGGGCTGGCATGGAAGCTCAGAACACGGTGGAGGGCTTCATCATTGGTGTGGGACTCATGCTGTCATTTGGCCTGGGGACGGTGGCTGCCCTGCTGTTGATAGCAAAGCTTGCCGATCTCGGCTGGTTGAAAAGAAGAGATGTAATCTACAAGATCTCCTCGGTGATTATGATCTTTGTTGGGGTCTATTTTGTAATCAGGGCGTTCAGGTATTAGAGGATGAAGATTGTAGATTGAAGAAAAACAACTAAGCACTAAAGACTAAGAACTAAGCAGCCGGGGACATTGCGGATTGCGGATTGCGAATTTGGGATTGAGGAAGACATAGGGCATGGAGCATGGGGCAGAAACTAGGCAGTAGGCACTATAAGATGACGCGGGGACGCGGAGAAACGGTGACACGGTGAGGAGGAGAGAGGACAGAGGGCAGAAGATAACTAGGAACTAAGAACTAGGAACTAGGAACTAGGAACATTGTAGATGTGAGATGTGGGATGTGAGATTGAGTAATACTAGTTTGAAGATGTGACCATTTGACTATTTAACGATTTGACGATTTAACGTTCACCGCTGACACCTGACACCTGAACCCTGAAACCTTAAGATTTGGCATTGGTCGTTGGTACGAGGAGGTAACCCAGGATATGATTGATCTCGTGAAGAAGTTTTTTGGCAAGAGCAGGAGTGATGTTTCTGGAGCTGAGAAGGAAACCACATCTCATGATGTGCGGATAGCAACATGTGCTCTTTTGCTCGAGATGGCTCATATAGATGGCGAGTTCAGCGAGTCTGAAAAAGAGAGCATTATTAATATAATAAAGAAAGATTATGATCTGTCCGATGAACATGCTGTTGCGCTCATTGAAGCTGCAGGTGAAGAGTTAAAGAGAAGTATTGACCTGTGGAAGTTTGCGAAACTTATTAATCAAAATTATTCAACGGCTGAAAAGATCCAGATCATTGAGATGGTTTGGAAAGTCATATATACGGATGGCAAGCTTGACAGACATGAAGATTATTTGGTCCACAAACTGGCTCAGCTGTTACGCCTCACTCATAAGGAATTAATTGACGCTAAAATGAAAGTGATTCGTCCAGAATAATCTCCTGACAACAAATCACAAAGACAAAGGTTTCAGGTGTCAGGAACGAGAAAAATAGAAGGTGAACCCTGAACCCTCGGATTTGGTGCCTGGAACTCTGGAGGTCAACAAATGGAGCTATCTCTAAATACTTTGTTGGAAGCCGGCACAGCAGTTATTTCTGATGTGTTCGATACTATGGATCTCTTGCCGCCGATTTTGGACAACTCTCTTTTTCCCATACCTGGTCCGGGCGTAAGATTCATTGGCCCAGCCTATACAATTTCCGGGGAGTCACACCGCTGGTCGGGAGCTGGCGATCGAGCCAAACTGGCTGCCATAGATGCCATGGTTCCCGGCGTTGTGCCGGTATGGGCCGGGAACGATATCCAGGGAGTGTGCTGCTTTGGCGATCTGCTGAGCGAGGCCATGAAAGCNNGGACCCTGGAATTGGCCATGATGGTACGCTACCGCACACCGGCCCAGGCTATCGGGCGCTGGCGTGTATCAGATCGTCAAGTCCCCGTCAGGGTTCGTGGAGCTCTTGAAGATTGGGTGACGGTGACGCCTGGTGACATAGTTGTCGCTGATGATGATGGGGTGATTATCGTTGCAGCCGGATTCATAGAAGAAATCATAACCCAGGTTGCCATCTGGGCTGACAAAGACTCCAAGGCGCGACAAGATATTCGGCAAGGCATGGGACTCATTCAGGCATTGGATAAATATGGACACTTATAGATTGTAGATTGTGGAATCTCAGAGACTGAGGTTTCAGGTGTCAGGTTTCAGGTGTCAGGAAAAGAAACAGAGTATTCAGTAGCCAGTAGTCAGTAGAAAAAGGGTATTTGCTTCTTGATTTTTCATTTTGGATTCTGACCTCTAATCTCCGTCTCTTCGTTTCTCCGCGTCCCCGCGTCATCTTGTGGTGCCTAGTGCCTAGTCCTTAATGCCTAGTTTCTGCTCTATGCTTGGAGCCTTGCGCCCTGCGCCGTGTGCCTCTCTTCATTCTGACTCCTGACTACTGGATTCTTTATTTCAGCACCTTTCGCATGACCCTATACAAATCGGTGTTATCAACACCCCTTCCCAGATACTGGCTTCCAGGACCCTGGCTCCAGATCAAGATGTCTTCGGCCGTGTGTCCTTTGCTGGTCCAACCATGATCAACTATATCACCGCGTTTGTATTTCCTTCCTCTGGCACCGCTGATAGCAAAGCCACCGGTCTCATGATCGGCTGTGATAATCACCAGGGTGTTTTGCCTTCGATTTGGCTTCTCATTGATCCAATCCAGAACCACCTTCACTGCTTCGTCAAAAGCAAGGGTCTCACCGATCTGGTAGGCAACATCGTTACGGTGACTGGCCCAATCGATTTGAGATCCTTCCACCACAAGAAAAAAACCATCCTCGGCTCTTTCTACAATCTCTAGAGCTGCTGCTGTCATGTGGGGCAGTGTGGGCTCTTCTACCTGGTAGTGCTCCTCTGGATAGACACGAAAAAGTTCCGGGGTTTTTCCCTTTGGGGCGAAAAGCCCTAAAATCTTTGCAGAACTCTTTGCCGCAAAACCGTCCAGTGCTTTCTTGGTGTAGACGATTTGGTAGCCTTTCCTCTCTGCCTCCGCAATGAAGTCGCCGAAGGTGCCACACTTGTCGGCCTGCTCTTCAGTGGACTTGAATTTCTTTCGACCACCCCCGAGGATTACATCCACTTCAGTAACCTGAATATATTGCCGGGCGATCTCTTTCTCGCAGCGCCTTGATGGAACGTGGGAACCGAAGGCAGCCGGAGTAGCGTGGGTAACGGTTGAGGTGACCACCAGGCCTGTTACTTTTCCCTTTGCCTTGGCAATCTCCAGGATGGTAGGGTTAGGCGCCGGCTCGCATCTTCCATCTTGATCGTCGTCATGACAAGAGATCTCACCATTATTGAATTTCTCACCATTGGCCCAGGCGGAAGCGGCAGCAGCAGAATCGGTCAATGAATCACTTGCCGAATGGGTCCTCTGGTAACCGAGGGTAGGCAAGGTCTCCAGATGAAGACGTTTTCCGTCCAGCCCGTTCTTAAAGATTCGGGCAGCAGTCACATGAGCCAGACCCATACCGTCGGCAACCATAAAGATAATGTTTCTTGCTTTTGGATGGAGGTCACTATTAACACGGTATTCTTTTTGAGGAGCACAACCGGAAAAAGATAACAGCAGGATGGCAAGGGAGAGGATCAACAGCAGGAATTTCTTTTTGACAGATAATATTTTTCGCACCAAGAAGTCCCCCCTACAATAACTGTATCTATCACGGGAAACCAAACATACGTTGACATTTATGAACGCACCGACAGACTAACCGCCGAATTTGTCCAAGTCAACATTGGCAGCTGTGAAGAGCTTCTTGTCTTCATGAATACCTAACTGCTCAGTATCCTGCAGTCTTTACCTGATTGACTTCGGGAAGCCAGTTTCTTAGTATTGATATACAATTAAGTATATTATGTGTCTTACATCCAGAATAGGGACCGAACTGTGAACAAGATAATATTTGGTCTGACAATTATGGTGACAGTTGCGATTTTCGTTCTCACCATCGCCGATCACGGTTCAGCTAGGACAATTCGGTGTGGAACTGAAATAGTCAGGGTCGGAGATCCCACCATCGAGTTGCTCCAGAAGTGCGGCGAACCAGACCTGAAAGAACTCATAAAAACAAATGGATTTATCATAGAAAAATGGACCTACGATTGCGGCTCAAAGAGATTCATGAAAATTCTTACTCTCAAGGGGGGAAAAGTACACAGAGTTGAGTCCGCAGATTACGGCACTGGACCGGCCCGGTGCCAGTGATTTTCGATACCTTTGTCAAGCCCGTCTAAGATTCCTCGATTCTTGAGCCTTTCAATCACCTAACTCCCAAAGGAAAAGCGAAAAAGAATCTGCTTTTTTTGTGTTTTATCCAGGCGTTAAACCATATTGCATGGTTTAAGCAGATCGCTTGACAAGTTTTACCTACTCTGATAGAAGCCATGCCTATTGTCTCGAGAATGTTCCAGAAAGAAGAGTTCAAACAACCCCTCCATTACTGAGGAGGTGGCTTATGGGAAGAGAAAGACGCCGCTACCGCAGGGTACCCGTGGACTGGCCTGCTGTGGTTAAACATACCAACGGGGGTCTCGTCGCAGAGATGGAAAATATCGGTGCCAATGGAGCCTTTATACGGTGTGAGAAAGCATTGAGACCGAAAGAACGGTTCATGCTCCATATCATGGCTCCCAATCATAGCACTCTGAGTGCCCGCGCCGAAGTGGCCTGGTTGCAGGTACAATGCGATGAGAAAGATATACCTCCATGTGGGATGGGTGTCCGCTTCACCAGAGCCTCAGGTGATGTTCGCCAGTTCCTCAAATACTTTGTCGCCCAACACTACGAGAAGAAAAAACCGACCGTTGACTGATATGCAGTAAGTGTCATCAATCAGAATCTCTACTACACCGAAGAGCCAAAAGAAGGAATCTCTCCCTCAGACCACAATCATTATTTGCCATCTGCCAGGTAATGAATAGTAGGTTTATCACTTCTGGTGGCAGGAGNNTCCGATTCTCATACAGGGAACCGGAAGAATCGACGAGGTTTGTCATGAGTGACTTCCAGGAATTTTCCCGGGATTTGGTAGAAAGTTTGGAACTTAAATATGAACCTGTGGGGGTGACCCTTTATGCGGAAAAAGATCACCTGCCTGTAGACGTTCCCTTCAGTGAGGGGGACTTCAAGAGCTATTGTCAGGCCCTGGTATTGGCAGGGGAAGGCAGAACCCTTCTGCTCGAAAAGGAGCGAATGGGATGTAAACTCGGCACTGCTGTTCTTGGATTCGAGAAAGACATGGAAGCCTATCTAGACGATGGAGTTCTAGAGAAATACGGCGTGGGACTGTTCGGCTCTGAAGAGGCCTCTGCCGAGACCATCCTCAAGTCCACCTATCTGGAGCAAGGCAAGACCCAGGCCGCCCTCATAGCACCTCTGTCCTTTTTTCAGGAAACTCCCCAGGTCCTAGTCTTTACGGCAGACAGCGAACAGGTAATGTGGTTGCTCTATGCCCTCAATTACGAAAAGGGCGGCAGGATGGAACTACCTCAATCTGGCGGTGCTCTGGGAGGCTGTTCTGACATTACAGCGCTCCCTTTACTCGAAGGGATACCCAATGTTACTTTTCTGGGATTGGGCTGCCGTTTAAAGGCAGCCATAGACGGATGCCATCTCATGATGGGGACTCCTGGAAGCACCCTGGAGACGATTCACACCCACGTTTTGGATATGGCCAAACCCATAGCCATGCTCAAGAACGCACGCTCTAACGCTTAGGTTCTACCAAGAATTTCTGGCTCGAGAAGCAAACAATCGCTGGAGAAAATGTGATGAGGTTAAAGGTTTACATTTTGACTGTTTTGATGGTAACTACTCTTTTATCTGGCTGTTTGGTAATCGGGAAAAACAAGGAATTCCAACCGTTTGAATCCACAGAACTTGACCAATTAGTTCCTGGCGAGACTACAGCGACAGAGGTGACCGAGATATTTGGAGCCCCGAGCAATGTGGTGGAATTGGCCAACGGCAACGCCTATGTATACAGGCGCACTGTGACCAAAGGTACTATGTGCTGGCTGGTTCTCCTCACCATGGGTAACGTTGAAAAGCAGCATGACCAACTGGTTTTCTTTTTTGATTCAGAAGACATCTTGACTCACTATGGCCTCAGTCTTGATGCTGACAAGGCGAGATATGGACTTCCGGATTAATAGTCTTCTTGTATCGATCATAGTTCTAGTTAACGTGCTCTTGTCCAGTTGTGTCACCTATCAAATCGCCAAGTACGTAGAGGGAGATGAGGTGATTGTTCCGAAGGAGGAACTGGAGGTGGGCGAGACAACCCTGGAGGAGGCGCTCTCTATACTTGGTGCCCCAGACAAGGTAGCCAGAGTAGGGGTGGAGAACCTTCTTGTCTACGAGAGGGAGTTGCTCTACCGAAACCGGATCAGAGTGGGAATTCCTTTGAGCGAAGTCATCAGAGGAAACCTCAGTGCGGCTGCCTATGGGACCCTCGTCCGTTATGATTCTCTCGCACTTTTTTTCAACACTGAGGATATTCTTACTCACAAGACTTTTGCAGAAGGTTCCAGCCATCCTTACCTGAGAACCTTGTTTTCAGATCAACAATGACGTATTCAATTTAAGATTGTAGATTGCAGATTGTTGAATCTCAACGATTTAGATTTCAGGTGTCAGGAAAAGAAACAAAGCATTCAGTAGATAGTAGCCAGTAGTCAGTAGAAAAGAGGTAGTTGCTTTTTGATTTTTCATTCTGGATTCTGACCTCTAATCTCCGTCTCACCGTTTCTGCGCGTCCCCGCGTCATCTTGTAGTGCCTAGTTTCTGCTCTCTGCTCTATGCCCTATGCCCCATGCCTCCCTCAATCCGCAATCCCCTACCCCTTACGTCTTTCTTTGTATACCTCCCAGGTGTGGTTCATTATACAAGGCTAGCTATGAAACAGGAAAAGTTTGCGCTGGCCGAGCCGTTTATCCCTGCCTGAAGCGCCGTCTTCATACTACTCTTTTGCATTTCGTAATTCTCTATTAGGTTGGCATTTTTCTTGCTCTGGGAGTAAGCACCGAATGGCCAGGCACTTCTCTACAAAGTTTGCCGTGGTTCTATTTAAAGGTTAACTATATGAAATTAAATGAGAAATGGAATGATCTTACTGCGAGAACCGTAGCATTCTATCAACAGGGGTGGTATTCAATCGCTGCTAAAGTGGCGAATGAGACCCTTGAGTTTGCAGAACAAGTATTTGGACCAGATCATCCTAATGTTGCGGAATCTCTCAATAATCTGGCGTTAATCTGCTATTCACAAGGCAAAGAAGCAGAGGCCGCCATTTTCGAGCAAACACTAACTCAGCGTCAAGGAAAAGAGCTGTGGCCGGATCATTCTGATAAATCTCAATACTTGAATAAGCTTGTGCTGCTCAATCTTGCCAAGCGGAAATACTCTGAGGCTGAATCTTTTTTTGAACGTGCATTGGCAATTAAGAAATACGCCCTGGGGCAGGATCATTCTGAATTATCACAAATCTTAGGTAATCTTGCAGACTTACACAAATCGCAGGGCAATTACCTCGAAGCCGAAGCCTTTCTCAAATCACTGAGGGTGCGAGGTGACATTCGGTTGCAAACCGACCCTATGGCTGACCTTGCCACCAACAGCAAAGATCTGCAGGAAATCCGTCATAATCGGGAGTATATGCGCTGTACCGGGCACTTTCCTGCCAAGTTGTCCATGACAGAAAAGATTTTTGCTATAGAGGGCATGACTGAAAACATCAGCCAGGTTGGGACATTCATAAAAACCAAGGATTGGCATACGTTCAAGCCCAATGATCAGGTTTCGGTAGCCATATCTCTCCCCTCGGTTTTCTCGGAGCAGTACTCCGCCGTTGAGATGGAAGGCCCCGGAGTTATTACCAGGATCGATGAAGAAAATGAAGGTGTAGGGATCCAATTTATAAAAAGTTTTAAGCAGTTTACCCGGGCCGATGAACCAGAAGTTGCCGGCAAGATCAGATACAAGAGGCTTGCCCACTACTTTACAGCCTTGGAAGAGTTACCGCGACCGCAGTTCTTGGAGGCCTATCCAAGGGGTTTCTTTGTTGAGAGAGCCCGCATGGATTTTGACAATAATGTTATCTTCCAGTTCAGCACCAATGAAATAGATGTTTTAGAAGCTTCGAGTCAATTTCCCATTGATCTCGTGATTTCGGATTTTTTGGAAGCAAGAGTCATAGAAGTNNAACGACATAGTTTTGTACAATCAGACAATCTCCAAGTCACACGCTTTCCTGTATTTTCCCACATCCAAAAACAGCGGTGCCTACGTGGCTGACCTGCACTCGACCAACAGCACCTTCCTCAACGACGAGAAAATAACACCGTATGTAGCGTATGATCTGGCAGACGGTGATGAAATCTCGTTTGGACCGCAAACAAAAGTCATCTATCTTTCCTCCTCCACCTTCTATGATTTTATCTCCTCACTGAAACGATCCAGCGAGTGCAAAATGCATTCGTAACCCTATTGCCACTTGACTTCCAGGTGAGCAATTACTACAAGAATCCAAAAGCAGGATTGCTTCAGTCAAACCGATTGTGGGAGAATACCTTACTACGAATCCCTAACCTTACTGATTCACTTCAAAAACGCGCTGGAGTTCGCCCGCCGGAGGCACAGTATTGAAATGCTGGCCAAGGGCATCCGTCCCGCCAAGGGCACGGCTTTGGCGTGAGCCGACCGATTCTCCTCGGTATGGTTTTGCAGGGTTAGAGTAAAGCTGGCAGAAAGGATGGTGGCCGATGTCTTGGGAAATGAATTGGGAAATAGCAAGTATTGTGGGGCGCGAAATTTTGGACAGTCGGGGTAATCCCACTGTGGAAGTGGAGGTCGGTCTGGCCAGTGGAGTTTTCTCCAGGGCGGCGGTACCATCCGGGGCTTCCACCGGCGCCCGCGAGGCGGTGGAGCTACGTGACGGAGATAAGCAGCGCTATGGCGGCAAGGGTGTGCTCAAAGCAGTTGAAAACGTCAATTCTGTGATTAACGAAACCCTGCTAGGCTTTGACGCTCGTAATCAGGTGGTCATTGACAAAACGCTCATAGAACTGGACGGAACCCCCAATAAAGGCAAACTTGGGGCGAATGCCATCCTGGGTGTTTCTTTGGCCGTTGCCCGGGCGGCGGCAATGGCGGCCGATCTTCCTCTCTATGCCTATCTTGGTGGCCCCAATGCTGTGCGCCTTCCCGTACCCATGCTAAACATTATGAACGGCGGCGCTCACGCTCGCTGGCAGGGCTCAGATTTTCAAGAGTTTATGATCTCCCCTTATGGTGCCGGGAGCTTTCGGGAAGCGCTACGCTGGGGCAGCGAGATATATCACGCTCTGCGTTCGGTACTGATGGATGCCGGTCACCATGTGGGAGTCGGTGACGAAGGAGGCTTTGCCCCCAAAGTATCCTCCAACGAGGAGCCTTTAGAATTAATCGTAAAAGGAATAGAGAAAGCCGGACTTAAGCCCGGGAGTGAGATTGGTATTTCTTTGGATCCGGCCGCCAGTGAGTTTTTCGAAGACGGAGTGTACAACTTGCGTACGGAGAACCGCACCTGCTCCTCGGAGGAGATGGTGGAATATTTCGAGAAGCTGGCGAAAAANNGCGAAAAATTATCCGATCATTTCGCTGGAAGATGGTCTGGCCGAAGATGACTGGGATGGCTGGCAGCTTCTCACCAGTCGATTGGGAGATTCGGTAGAGATTATCGGCGACGATCTCTTCGTCACCAACGTGGAATATATTGATCGGGGTATTCGCGAGAACAGTGCCAATGCAGCCCTGATCAAGCTCAATCAGATTGGCTCTTTGACTGAAACGATTGAAGCAGTAAAGATGTGTCAGCGGGCAGGCTGGGGAGCCTGTGTGTCGCA
>JABAHS010024159.1_pt1 | contig 19617 bp, 10 predicted proteins | sample 7062111 | NCBI WGS metagenome assembly JABAHS01 (sample SAMN14534600, study PRJNA622989) | marine sediment metagenome | biome: marine biome [ENVO:00000428]; feature: marine pelagic biome [ENVO:01000023]; material: deep marine sediment [ENVO:00002113]; isolation source: pool of 4 deep marine... | reverse complement strand
GCGGCTTGCCGACCTGCAGATCGAACAGGCTTACGGCGTACTCGGTTCGGGTGGCCCATTGGAGATGGCAGCGCCGGAGGCGGCCAGTCTGCCGGCTGGAAGCGGCATGGCCAAGGCTCGCAAGCCCGTGCCTGCACCGACGGCACCGGACGAATCGGACCTCGAGTTCGAGGCGCGAGCCACCGCTCGTGACGAGCTCTTTGAAAGCGCCGATGCGTCCGATGACGAACTGCTGACCGCGGACGGAGAGCCGATCCCGGTCGGTCCGAAAGAGGCCATCGCGACCTACCAGGAGATCCTCGAAAAGTATCCGGACTACGAGAGAAATGACCGGGTGCTTTACCAGATGTCTCGCGCCTACGACGAAATCGGCGAACCCGACGAAGCCATGCAGGTGATGAACCGATTCGTGAGCGAGTACCCATATTCGCGCTACGCCGACGAAGTGCATTTCCGGCGCGGCGAGTATTACTTTGTGCGCAAAAAATGGCTCGACGCGGAGGCCGCCTATTCGTCCGTGACGCGCATGGGGTCCACGTCGAGCTTCTACGAGCTCGCCCTGTACAAGCTGGGCTGGACGCTCTACAAGCAGTTCCTCTACGAAGAGGCGCTGCACCAGTTCATGGCGATGCTCGACTACCAGCTCACGGTCGGTTACGACTTCGACCAGCTGGACGAAGAAGATGAAGAACATCGCATCATCGACACGTTCCGCGTCGTCAGCCTCAGTTTTTCCAATCTCGGCGGCCCGGAAGTCATCGACGAATACTTTTCTGCGTTCGGCCACCGGACCTATGCCGACAAGGTTTACAGCAACCTGGCAGAGTTTTACTTCGAGAAGCTTCGTTACGACGACGCGGCGTCCGTGTACAAGTCGTTCATCAATCTGAATCCCTATCACGCGGCGGCCCCGCACTTCAGTATGCGCGTTGTCGACGTCTATGACGCGGCCGGCTTCCCGCTGCTGGTCGTCGAATCGAAGAAGGAATTCGCGACGCAATATGCTGTCGACTCGAATTACTGGAATTACTTCGACCCGGCCGAGTCGCCCGAGGTTATCGGTTTCCTGAAGACCAACCTGACGGACCTCGCCGGGCACTATCACTCGCTCTACCAGGCGGAAGTGCTCGTTGACGATCGCGTCGAGAATTTCGGCGAGGCATCGCGTTGGTATCGTCAGTTCCTGTCATCGTTTCCGTCGGATGAAGATACGCCGGGCGTGAATTACCGTTTGGCCGATCTCCTGCTGGAGAACGAGAACTTCTCGGCGGCTGCCATCGAGTACGAGCGAACGGCTTACGAATACGAGACACACGAGCAGGCATCAGCCGCGGGGTATGCCGCCGTCTACGCCTATCGGAAGGAGCTCGAGATCGTCACTGGCGCCCGCCAGCGTGAAGTCATGAAGTCGACCGTGGACAGTTCGCTCCGCTTCGTTGACAGCTTCCCGAGTCATGAGGAGGCGGCCATTGTCCTGGGGGCGGCCGCGGATGATCTGTACGAGATGAAAGACTTCCCGCTGGCCATCAAGTCGGCGCGGAAACTGATTGCGAATTATCCGGACTCGGAGTCCGGTCTGCTGAGAGCTGCCTGGGCGGTCGTCGCGCACTCCTCGATCGACATTGCCGAATATGCCGACGCGGAATTCGCTTACTCGAACCTGCTCGCGCTCACGCCGGACGACGACGAGGCGAGACAGGGCGTGGTCGACGGCCTCGCGGCGGCGATCTACAAGCAGGCCGAGCAGGCGAACCTGGTCGAGGATTACCGCGCTGCGGCCGATCACTTCCTGCGAATCAAAGCCGTTGTGCCGAATTCATCGATTCGTAGTGCAGCCGAATATGATGCTGGCGCGGCGCTCATGCGTCTCGAGGACTGGACGGCCGCCGCCGGCGTGCTCGAGGAGTTCAGGACGTCCCATCCGGAACACGAGCTGAGTACGGATGCCACCAAGCAATTGGCTTACGTCTATCGGGAAGCCGGTGAGATTGCGCGTTCCGCCGAAGAACATGAACGCATCGCCGCAGAGACCGAGGATTCCGAGCTGCGCCGAGACGCGATCCTGACCGCCGGCGAACTGTATGACGAAGCGGAGGTCATGGACGATGCGATCCGCGTTTACGACCAGTACGTCACCGAATTCCCGCGACCCATCGATATTGCGATGGAGACGCACGCAAGACTGGCCGACATTTTCAAGGAGCGGCTGGACTACACGCGCTACCACGCACGACTGCGGCTCATGGTCGCATTCGACGGCGAGGCCGGAGCGGACCGCAGCGACCGCAGCCGCTTCCTCGCGTCCGGCGCTGCGCTGGTCCTGGCCGAGCTGACGTTTGAACGCTTCGCGGCCCTGCAGCTGACCCAGCCTTTCGAAGAGAGCCTCGCCGAGAAGCAGAACCGCATGGACCAGGTACTCGGCGAGATGGACACACTCGTGTCCTATGAAGTGGCGGAAGTCACGGCGGCGGCGACGTTCTATATCGCGCAGGTGTATGACGAATTCAGCCGTGCATTGCTGGAGTCGGAACGTCCGGAAGGTCTCACCGAAGCGGAGAGGTTCGATTATGAGATGGTGATCGAGGAAGAGGCCTATCCGTTCGAGGAGCAGGCGATCGACGTGCACCAGAAGAATCACGAGCTGCTCGCCTCCGGCATCTACAACCCGTGGGTCCAGAAAAGCCTCGACCGCCTGGCCGTACTGATGCCGGGTCGTTACGCGAAGAACGAGACGAGCGAAGGCTTCGTCCGCTCGATCTCGTATTACGCGTACCGCATGCCGATTGCGCCCGAACCGGCAATCGACGACATGACCGACGGCGAGTCGGCGCCCGAGGCGACCGCGTCCGTACCGGAGTGACACGATGAGCAGGCACATACTCAAATCGCTGCTGATACTGATCCTGGTCGCGGGCTGCGGCACGACCACGACGCCGGAGAGGCGTCCGCCGCCGTCGCGCGTCGAAGTCATCGACGCGGTCGGTTTCACGATCACCGAGGAGCAGGCCATCAGCGAACAGGTTGAGCTGGACTACCAGCAGGCGTTGCAATTGCTCGAGCAGGGGCTCGTCGAGCAGGGTGTCGCTGCGTTGACGAAGGTGACCGAAGCGGCGCCGAATCTCGCCACGCCGTTCATCGACCTCGGCGTCGCCTATCACGTCGCCGGCGATCTCGAGGCCGCGGAGACGCAGCTGTTGCGCGCCATTGAGATCAACCCGTCGCACCCGGTGGCGCACAACGAACTCGGCATCATCCATCGCAAGACCGGACGCTTTGCCGAGGCCCGACAGCGTTATGAAGCCGCGCTGGACATCTATCCGGGCTATCATCACGCGCGGCGCAATCTCGCGATTCTGTGCGATCTCTACCTCATTGACCCGGAGTGCGCGCTCAGGAATTACGAGGCGTACATGGACACCGTTCCCGATGACGACGAAGTCGAGATCTGGATAGCGGATCTCCGCTTGCGCAGCGGAATCGCGGAGGACTGAGCATGCGAATTGCCCCCATACTTCTGTTGGCTGCGCTGATCGCGCACCCCGTGATTGCGCAGGAGCCCGGCGCGGATGCCGAGCAGCCCGCGGCAGACACACCTGCCGCCGATCCCGGCGACGCCAAGACCCTGTCGGGCATGTCGATCCTCGGTAACGAGGAGACTCCGAAATCGCTGGTTATCGTGCCCTGGAAATCTTCCGAAATGGGCGACGAGCAATCCATGTCGGATGCGCTCGACGAGCAGGCGAAGCCAGTCGACAAGGAAGTCTTCCTGCGCGAGCTGCGTTTTTACGAAATTCGCGCCGGGGAATAGCCGTCGGAGCGCGATTTCGTGCGCTAAATCAAGTTTTTACGCCTTTCTCAGGACACGTCCGCAAGATGTGTGCTTCGTCACATTTCGGAATGTGCGCGCGGTCTATTCTTTACCGACTCAGCAATAAATCCGGGACAGCTTTTCAAGTGAGGAACACGTAATGGACTTCTTTTATTCGATTGTCGCTTTCTTCTCGACCGGCGGCGTCTTCATGTACCCGATCCTGATCGTCTTCGCGATCGGCGTTGCGATTGCAGCGGAACGGTACATCACGCTGACGCTGGTCACGAAGGACAACCAGGTCGTCTGGGACCAGGTTCAACCGCTCTTGACCGAAGGAGACTTCGAGAAAGCGCGTGAGATGACCAGCAAGGACGAATCCACGATCTCACAGGTACTCAACATGGGCCTGTCGCTGCAGGGCGCCGTGCGCCGTCGCGAAGATATCGAGATCGCGATGGAGGAAAGCATGATGGAGATCGTGCCGCGGCTCGAGAAGCGCACGCCCTACGTCGCGCTGGCCTCGAGCATCGCCACGCTGCTCGGCCTGCTCGGCACCATCATGGGCCTGATCCAGGCATTCACCGCGGTCGCGAACGCGAACCCGGCCGAGAAGGCCGACCTGCTGTCTGCCAGTATCTCGGTCGCGATGAACACGACGGCGTTCGGCCTGATGGTCGCCATCCCGCTGCTCGTCGTGCACGCGATCCTGACGAGCAAGACCGGCGACATCGTCGACAGCCTCGAGATGGCAACGGTCAAGGCGCTGAACGTGTTCTCGCGTCGCGCCAAGCGCATGGCAGCTGCAGAGGCCTGATCAAGATGGCGCGGAGGCGACACCACTATCGGCGGCGTACGTCGAACACGTACGAGATCGACATCACCACGTTCCTCAACCTGATGGTNNTCGAGCTCAATCTGCCGAGTTCGGCGGGTGGCGCGTCGAATTCGGCGGACACGTTCCGCGTCGAGGTGATTGTCAGGGAGCAAGGTGTCGAGATCAGCAACGGCAGCGCAATCATTGCAACCATCCCGAAAGCCGATGATGCGTTCGATCTGGAGACGCTGTCCGACACGATGGTGGCATTGAAGCAGAGTTACCCGGACCACGATGCTGCCTCCGTGCTGATGGAACCGCTGATCCCGTACGACTATCTCATCCAGGTCATGGACACCGTTCGCGCGGTTGAAGTGCCGACTGACGTGGAGAACGAGGTCGAACTGTACGCACTGTTCACTGAAATCTCGGTCGGGGAAGCGCCATGAGAAATACACGTCGACTGAAACGAATGTCACGCAACCGCGTGAAGATCGGCAAGATGAATCTCACCTCGTTGATGGACGTCTTCACGATCCTCGTGTTCTTCCTGCTCGTGAACTCGGGGTCCGTCGAAGTTGTCGAGGCACCCAAGGATGTCAAGTTGCCGGAATCCATGGTGCAGTCGAAACCGCGGGAGACCGTGGTGATCTCGGTCAGCCCGGAAGAGGTGCTGATCCAGGGCCGCCTTGCGGGCGACGTGGAGAGCATTCTTGGCGGTGATGAGGCGACCATCGAAAACGTTCGTGCACATCTCGCCGAACTCAAGGAAAACATCATCGGTACCAGCACGGCGACGGTGGCGGCAAGCCAGGAAGTGACGATCCTCGCCGATCGCTCCGTGCCATTCATCGTCGTCAAGGACATCATGTCCACCTGCACGGCGGAGGGTTACGAAAACGTCTCCCTGGCCGTCATCCAGAAGAACGCACAGGTGGCAACACTGTAGATACTCATGGAAGAGTCTGAACACGACATCGAGCAGCTTGCCGAGGAGGAACAATCCTTACGGCACAAAGTGCAGAAATCGGAACGGGCGATGCGCGCGCTCGAAGGCGATCTGCAATCCGTCGATGCTGAACTCGAGGCGCTGGCCAGTAAAGGCCATGAGTTCGAAGCCCTGGCGAATGTCTGCCGCTCGCTCGAGGAGCTTGAGTCCAGCGGCGCGTCACATCTCTTCTGGGACAATGATCAGGACGCGGTCAGTCAACTCGATCGGGCGCAAAACAGGATCGACGATTATGCCGACTCGATCCGTGAGGTCGAGGAACGCCGCCTGGCGATCGTCGACAGGATCGGCGATCAGAATACCGAACTCGATTGCCTGCACTACGATTTGACCGACGTCGTCGAGCGCGCGGAGCGCAGGCAGGCGGAATGGCTCGTTGAACGTGACGATGAATCGACGTCGTCTCATGTGCAGGTCATGCCATGGTCGCGTGGCTACGAGGAAGACCAGCGTTTTCGGAAGTCACTCGGTTCCTCGCTGGCGGCCTCATTGCTGGTTGCTTTCATCCTGAGCTCGATCGCGTTGCCGATCGTCGAAAGAACTCGCGTGACGGAATTGCCCGAGCGCGTTGCCAGGCTCGTGCGTGAGGAATTGCCGCCGCCACCACCGCCGGTGGAGCAGCCGCAGATCGAGGAAGAGATTCCCGAGCCCGAGCCGGAGCCCGAACAGGTTGCCGAAGAAGTACCGCCGCCCGACGAGGTGGTGCCAGAGTCGACGGAGAGCCCTGCGACGGTGGCCGAAGAAGTGGACACGCGTGAGCAGGTGAAATCGAAAGGCATTCTCGCGTTCCGCGACAGTTTTGCGAGCCGCGCCAACCTGCGGCCGGATACCGATCTCGGCTCGCAGGCGCGCGTACGCAGCGCCGGCGAGGACGCCGTCGGCCGGCCCGAGCGCGCGATGGTGACCACGAACGCACCCGGATCGAGCGGCGGCATCAACCTCGCCGATATCAGTCGCGACGTCGGCGGCGGGGGCGGCCAGGGCATGGGCGGCGTCGCCGTTACGCGCGTCGCAAGTTCGATCGGCAATGGCGGCACGGCGGATCGCCCGCTGGCCGGCGGTGCGATGGCAGGGCGAACGGATGAAGAGATCCAGATCGTCTTCGACCGTTACAAGGCGGCGCTGTACAGGCTCTACAACCGCGAGCTGCGCAACAACCCGACGCTGCGTGGCCAGATGGTGCTGCGCCTGACGATCGAACCCGACGGTTCCGTGTCGTTCTGTGTCCTGCAGTCGTCGGACATGGATTCGCCGGTGCTTGCCGACCAGGTGGTCGAACGCGTGCAGACATTCGACTTCGGCGCCAAGGAAGACATTGCCGCGGTGACGATCATCTATCCCATCGATTTCCTGCCCGCAGCCTGACACGACATAATGCAGCGGCGGCGCTGCGCCGCCGTATCTGGTCATGCGCTCGAATCCCTGGCGGGCCATCGCACATAATTCCCGGCGTCCGCGTGCGCCAATTGTCGCTTTTGAGGCCTGAAACACAGCCTGCCGGCCGATTGTTACCTAATATCGAGCGACTGACGAAGCTGTGATCCGCGTCACCTTCCCCGGGTGCCGGTTGGGTCATAGTTCCGACCTGACGTGGATAAAGGCAAAGCCTCCGAAAGGTGGCGGCGCAAAGTCACCGGCCTAAAGAGCATAACGACTCAAAGGCAGCGGGACTGCCCGACGAATGACGTCAACGCGGGCCGTCCCGGGTGGTGCAAGGAGTGCACAGCAAATTGTCGACTGGGACGACAGAAACGCGACCCCTTTTCGCTGACCGGCGAACTCGCTCGTGGCTGCGACGCATCGCAGCTTGCGTGCTGCTGGTGCTCGCGTCCGTCAACGCGCAGGCGCAGGCCGTCGACTGCTCGTCGTTCCCGAACGCCACGCTCGACGGTTTCGTCAATCCGAATCCGCCGTCGAACATCAACATCGACACCAATTGCACGGTGCGCAACTTCCCGGCGAGCAATCCGCTCGATACGAACTTCGCTTTCTTCACGCAGCCGGGCCAGACCGACGAGCGCTGGCTGATCATCTTCGACAACGTCGTGCACACCGGCCAGATGTCGTGCAACAGCGTGCTCGAGCACAAGATCTGGTTCACGAACGGCTCGTCGACGTCGATTCAGGACGGTTGCCAAAACCTATTGATACCGGTCGAGAAGATCGACAAACAGAATCCGCCCGGGGACGTCGCGACAGTCGGGGTGCCCTTCACCTGGACCCTGACGAGCCCGGTGCTTTTCGATCCGGCGACGGGATCGGTCATCAACACGCAGGGGTCCGTCAACGATCTGCACGGCATTACGCTCGTTGACGACCTGAACGAAACCGGCGTCGACCTGACTTTCCTCGGTTACTCGGCTTACTGGCTCGGCAGTGGTGCGCCTGTTGCGCATACCTTTACGAACAACAACGGCGTCCTGACGTTCGATAATTTCCCAATCGTCCCCGCAGGCGAACAGATCATCATCGAGTTGAACGTCGTGCTCGACGCTACACCTGGCAACTCGGTGGGTACTCAGTTCATCAACACGGCGCGCTGGGACTTCGGCCGGCTGATCGATGGCATCTTTTACGAGCCGCTGCCGGGTGAATGGGGCATCTCGCCGCCAATGACTATCGGGGGTCCGGACCTCATCGTAACCAAGACGGGACCGGCGACACTTGGCCGGACTCTCAACCTGGGCGAGTGGGGCAACTACGGGATCGATGTCCGCAATGCCGGACTGAGCGACGCCTGGGACGTTTCGCTCGTCGACAGGCTGCCGAACGGACCGACCGGCGGCATGTGCGACATCCCGCCCGAGATACTTGATGCACAGGTCTTCGCGGCCGACGGCCAGACCCCGGTGCCGGGCAAGGGGCCGCTCACGGCCGGTGTCGACTACACGATCAATTTCAATGGCGCGCCACAGTGCGAGCTGAGCATGACGATGCTGACGCCGGCCGCTGCGATTGGCCCCGGCGAACGCCTGATTATCAACTATCGCACGCGGCTCGATTCGGACAGCCAGGATGGCGCAAGCCTGACCAACATCGTCGGGGCCACGCAGTGGTACAACGGCGACGCGAGTAATCCCGAGCGCCAGGTCGTCAATCGCAACGTAACGACCGGCACGGTCGGTACCGCGGACCACCAGGACGCGCACACGACGACCGTTGCCCTGTTCGGCTACTTCTTCGAAAAGACCGTCGAGAACCGCACGAGCGGCGACAACCCGGCGACCACCGCGGCGCCGGGTGACTTGCTTCGCTACACACTCCGTCTGCAGACCACTGACGGACCGCTCGATGACGTCACCTTCTACGACGACATGGGCGCCATGAATTCCGGGGCCGTGTTCGTCCCCGGTTCGCTGACACTCGTTCCGGGTTCCGTGCCGCCGGGCGCAGACACGAGTGGCACCGATCCGAACGGCGGAACCAACAGTGCCGGCATCGTGAGCGTTGCCGGCCTCGACCTCACGGCATTCGACGAAGTCACCGTCCAGTTCGACATCACACTGGCGGGTGGTCTGATCGACGGCACGATCGTCAGTAACCAGGCGGACCTACTTGCCGTCGCGAAGCTGGCGGACAGTGACGATCCCTACGTCAACGGCCAGGCCGATCCCAGTGTCGCCGGTGATGAAGATCCGACGCAGCTCATCATCGAAGGTGAGCCTCCGATGGCGCTCGCGAAAGCGGCAAACCAGGCGGAGGCAACAATCGGTGAGTCCTTCAGCTACACGATCACCGTTCCGTCGGCGCCGCATCTGTCACCACTCTACGATGTGCGTATTCTCGATGACCTTGCACTGTCGGCGGCCGATCTCGAATTCGTCAGCGTGCAAAGAATCACCGGTTCGGGTCCATGGGCACCGGTCAACAGCGGCACGCCGACGTCACTGGTCATTGAGGATCCGGTCAACGGCATCGACATTCCTGCCGGCGAACAGGCTGTCATCGAAATCACGGTTCGCTTGTCCGACACGCCGACCAATGTGGCGGGCCTGACGTTCGCAAACACGGCTGCCTACAGCTACAACCTGACCGATAACGATCCCGCAACAGAGCGTCAGGGCCTGCCAGGTACCTCCGGTCCGATGACGATCATCGAACCCGACCTGACGCTGGAGAAAGGTGGGCCGGTCAACCTGCGCGCGGGCGTGTCGGGCACGTTCACCCTGAACATCCACAACGTCGGCGATTCGCCGGCGCACAATCTCACCGTCACCGACGTCCTGCCGAACCAGGCCGATGGCGGCATGTGCGACGCGGCGCCGGTCAACCTGACGGCGCAGCTCTATGAGGCGGACGGCGTGACGCCGATAGGTGCGCCGCTTGTCGAGGGCACGGACTTCTCGTCGACATTCAACGGCGATCCCGCCTGCACCGTGTACTTCACGATGCTGACGCCCGCAGCGTCAATCGGTGTCGATCAACGGCTGATCATTACGTATGACGCGATGTTCGATGCCAATACGCAGCTCGACGTCGCGCTCACCAATATTGCCGGCGCCACGGAGTGGTTCAGTCTCGACCAGGGCGGCGCGGATGCGACCTATGCGCGAACCTACACGCGCAATGTGACCGACGGCACCGTAGGCACGCTGGACCACGAGGATGCCCACACGGTCGTTGAATTCACACCGATCGTGATCTTCGAGAAGACGGTCGCCAACCTGACGAGTGGCGACGATCCGGCAACGGTCGCCGCACCAGGCGATACCTTGCGGTACAGCCTGCGTGTAGAGAATGCGGGCGGCACACCGATTGCCGATTTCAGCATCGTCGACGAACTCGACAGAATGAATGCCATCGCGGCGTTCCAGGCTGGCACGTTGTCTGTAGTGACGTTGCCCGCTGGTGCGGACGACAGCAACACCGATCCGAATGGCGGCGCAGCAGGCACCGGCCTGCTGGACGTTCGCTCGCTGAGCCTCGGGCCGCTCGGCGACAGCATACTGATCGAATTTGACGTCACCCTGCAGCCGGTCATTGCGAATGACAGCTTTGTCTACAACCAGTCAGACCTCGTTTATTCCGGTCTGACAGTTGCGGTCAGTGACGACCCGAACGTCAATGGCGCGTCCGATCCCAACGTGTCCGGCGACGAGGATCCGACCCAGGTCAGGATTCAGTCAGCGCCGTATTTTGACGTCGACAAGATTTCGACTTACCTGGATGGCGATCCGACGGTGCTGCTCGCCGGCGAAACGCTGCGCTATACGATCACCGTACAGAATACGGGCACGGACAACGCCACCGGCGTAACGCTTGTCGATGCAGTGCCGGCCAGCACGACCTATGTCGCTGGCAGCACAACGCTCAACGGCGCGCCGATGCCGGATGCAGCTGGCGGTTCATCACCGCTGATCAATGGTATCCAGATCAATGCACCGGAAGACCCGACGCCGGGCGCCATGAATGCGGGTGTTGCCAATAACATCGCCACCATCACGTTCGATGTCGTCGTCTACCCTGATGCGCCGGATGGCACGGTGCTATCCAACCAGGCCTTCGTCAGCGCGGTAGACCAGAGCGTTGCCGACATTCCGTCCGACGATCCGCGCACCGAAGTTATTGACGACCCGACGATGGACGTGGTTGGCAACTACCCGTTGCTCTTCGCACCGAAGAGTGCGGCTTTGCAGATTGATAACGGTTCACCGGGCATTGTCGATCCCGGTGATGTACTGCGCTACACGATCACTGTTTACAACAACGGCACGGTGCCGGCGACGGCTACGGATCTGTATGACGCCGTGCCGGCCGATGTCACTTATGTCGCTGACTCAACGACACTGAACGGCGAGCCCGTCGGGCAGCCGGATAGCGGCAACTTCCCGCTGTTCCAGCGCGTACCGATCAGTTCGGCTGATCTGACGCCGCCATTGCCGGGCATCCTCGAAGGCGTGATCAATCCGGGCGAATCCGCGATCGTCCAGTTCGACATGCAGGTCAACGCCGGTGTTGCCGCGGGTACACTGATCACGAACCAGGCCACCGTCTACAGTGCCGAGCTTCCGAATTTGCTGACCGATGGTGACGGCAATCCTGCCACCGGTCCCGAGCCGACCGTGGTTGTCGTCGGCGACGCGCAGCAGCTGTCCATCATCAAGGAAGTGTCGGTCGTCGACGGCGGACCTGCGTTGCCCGGTGCGACAGTCGAATACACCGTGACCGTGCGCAACGTTGGCGCGGTGCCGGCACTGGACGTCAGCATCATCGACGATCTCGACGTCCCGAACCCGGGATATCTCTCCTACGTTGACCAGTCTGCGACGCTCAACGGACTGATGAACGGTGTCACGGTCGCTGGTTCCGTCATCACGGCCGACTACTCGACGAATTATGGGCCGCTGCCACCGGGCGACACGATCGTCCTGCGCTTCCGCGCCATCATCGACCCGAACCTCACGGTCGGCACCACCGTCACGAATACGGCGCAGGTTTACTGGAACGATCCACAGCAGTCCGAGATGGCAACGGTGTCGATTGATGTCGGCGCCATGCCGAATGCGGCGACGATCAATGGCGAGGTATGGCACGACGCCGACCACGACGGCACGCCGGACAGCTTCGAGCGGTCGCTGGAAGGCTGGACGGTGGAACTGCTGTTCGATGGTCAGCCGATTCGGTCCATGCTGACGAACGTTGACGGTTACTACGAATTCATCGGCGTCGCGCCGAACTATGCAACCGGGCAGTACTACTCGATTCGATTCCGTGCACCGGGCGCGGGCCCGACGACGGCGCTCCTGGGTGTCACTGATTCGGACTTCACCAACACGCTGCAGCAAATTGATGACATCGAAGTCACCGCGGGCAGCATCTGGCGTTCGCAGAACATGCCGGTCGATCCGAATGGTGTCATCTACGACGCGATCGCCAGGACGCCGGTCCCGGGTGCGATCGTCGCGCTGGTCGACGCCCGCAACGGTGTGCCTTTGCCGTCGAGCTGCTTTGACGACCCGAACCAGCAGAGCCAGGTTACGATCGGCAACGGTTACTACAAATTCGATCTCAACTTCTCGGATCCGTCCTGCCCGAGCGGACAGAATTACTCGATTGAAGTAACGGCGCCGGGTACGACTTATGTGCAGGGTGTCTCGGCGATGATCCCGCCGACATCCGATATCACGACATTGCCTTTCGACGTACCGGCGTGTCCCGCGACGGGCAGCGACGCAGTGCCGGCGACTGGTCAGCATTGCGAGGCCGCGCCCTCGGAATTCGCGCCGCCGGCTTCGATTCCGGCGCGCAGCGCGGGCACTGTCTATCACTCGTTCCTGACTTTGAACGGCAACCAGGTACCCGGGACAAGCCAGCTGTTCAATAACCACATTCCTCTTGATCCGCGACTCGACGGCGCTGTGTCCGTGACGAAGACGACGCCGATGCTGAACGTCAATCGCGGCGATCTGATTCCTTACACAATTACCGTCAGCAACTCATTCGGTGCCAGCCTGCTCGACGTCAATATCGTTGATCGCTTCCCGGCCGGATTCCGCTATGTCGCGGGGTCGGCGCGCTTCGATGGCATTGCCACCGAACCCGTGAATCTCAATGGCGAACTGACCTGGTCAGGACTGACACTCCTGACCGACGGCCAGCATGAGATTCAGATGCTGTTCGCTGTCGGTGCCGGCGTCATGGAAGGCGAGTTCGTCAACCGCGCGCAGGCGGTCAATGCGCTGACCGGTTCCATCATGTCGGAAGAAGCGACGGCGACGGTCCGGCTCGTGCCGGACACGACCTTCGATTGCACCGACGTAACCGGCAAGGTCTATAACGACGCAAATCGCAATGGCTACCAGGACGGCGACGAGGCCGGCATTCACGGCGTCCGCCTGGTCACTGTTAACGGTCTGGCGGCGACGACGGATACGCACGGCCGTTACCACATCACCTGCGCCACTGTGCCCAACCAGGAACGCGGCAGTAACTTCGTACTGAAACTGGACGACCGGACGTTGCCGAGTGGTTTCCGCGTCTCGACGCGTCCCGTCCAGGTACAGCGCGCGACCCGCGGTAAAGCGTTGCGCATGAACTTCGGCGCGTCGATCCATCGCGTCGTCGGCCTCGACATCGCGGACGCGGTCTTCGAGCCGGATTCGATCGAGATGCGCAGTCACTGGGCGTCCAGGATCGACCTGCTGATCCGTGAATTGCAGAAGGCGCCCGCGACGCTGCGTCTGTCTTACGTCGCCGACGTCGAGCCCGAATCGCTGGTCGACCGCAGGCTGAACCTGCTGAAGTCGCGCATCATGGCCGAGTGGCAGTCACTCGAGCCGGGCTATGAGCTCGTTATCGAACCCGAGATTTTCTGGCGACTGGGCGGTCCGCCACCGCGTCCGAAGGGGACGGACCGATGAGCGGCACAAGGACAATGCTACGTCTCGTCGCCATCGGCGTATCAATCGCCGGCGCTCCGGTCATGGCGTCCGACGTCGATGAAGCCCCGATCGGCGAAACCGTCGAACGCCACATGTCGAATGACGGGCCGATGATGCAATGGATGCAGGATCCGGCGCGCTTCGAAACTGAAGCCGGCGACACGATCGAAACCCGCGAGGCCATCGTCGACGAGCTCGAGACCATCAAGCTGTCGAATCTCGTGCCGCCGATCCGTTTCGAATCGGGTGTCGCTGACATTCCCGACACGACGATCGTGTCGCTGGGAGAAATTCTGACACGCATGCGTGACCGCAGGAATGTACGACTGCATCTGCTCGGTCATGCCGATAACCGCCCGCTGGGCCCCGAGCTTGCCGCCATCTACGGCGACAATGCCGGTCTCTCACGGGAACGCGCCGGCCAGGTCGCGGAGCACATCCAGACGGCGCTCGCGTTGCCGCCGGAGGCGATTTCCTATGAATGGGCCGGTGATACAAAGCCCGTCGCGAGCAACCTGACCGAGGAAGGCCGTGCGCTGAATCGCCGCGTCGAGGTCGAGGTCTGGTACGACGAAGTCCGGGAGAAGGTCGACCTCGAGGAATTCCTCGTCGCGCACGAGATCCAGACCGTCAAGGTCTGCCGCATGGAAACGGTCTGCAAACTCCGCTATGTCGACGGACACGCCAAGCGCGCCCGGGTACAAAACCTGGTGGCGCCACTGCATTACGAATCTGAATCGATCGACGTTAACGATGCCTTCGTGAACACGATCGCGCAGGCCTTCGACAATCTCGCCGACAAGGAGAATGTCGTCGTCCGTTTCGTGGGCTACACCGATGACCTGCCGCTGGCCGGCCGCACCGAACGAATTTATGGCGACCACCTCGGGCTGTCGCGGGCCCGGGCGCGTCGCGTTGCACTTGCCGTGCAGGATGCGCTGTCGCTGCCGACGCCGATCGTCGAGAGTGACGGTCGCGGCGCGGAACGGCCGCTCGGCTCCAATCAGACAGTCCGTGGGCGCGCGCTGAATCGTCGCGTTGAAGTGGAGTTCTGGTACGACGATCCGCTGCAGGATCTGCCGGACGAGCCCCAACTGTGTCCCGAGGATGCCGGCGCGGTCACCGTGACCCGGGTGTATGACCCGCCGTGGGGTCGAATCGGGGACATCGAATTCATCGACGGCCGCCCGGTGATCCCGGCTGGCTATGCAGGTTTGCTGGAACGGGCGCTCGACGACGTGAGCGACCGGACAAAACCACGCCTCCGCTTCGTCGGTTATACCCGTAACGAGCGATTGTCGCGTCGCGTTGCCGGCGTTTACGGCGACGACATCGGCTTCTCTGCGTCACGCGCGCGTCGTGTGATGGAGACGATGGTCGAGGAAATGGGACTTCAGCCTGAGCAGGTAGAGTTCGAAGGTCGCGGCTACGTGCACTCCAGCGATGTCGTCAATGCCGGCTTCATCCAGGGCGATACCTCACATGTTGCGGTACAGGTCGTATACGACGACCTCGCGATCCTGGACGACTATGAAGGTGTCGACATCACGCGCCTGACGCGCGAACTGCACCCTGAAAACCCGCTCGGTCTGAACCTGATGCGCATCACGGTCGACGGCGAACCGATCGACGATCCGAAGCGCAGCTCCTCGGATATCCAGCGGTGTACCGACGTCGCGATGGCCGGTGCAAATATCCAGTTCGGATTCGACAACCTGCGGTCAGCGCCGCGGCTGAGCGTATCGGCGATGCCGCCGCAGATCGAGGTAGGCGGACAGGGCAGTCCGGGTGTCGGCGCAAGCCTCATCAACTTCCGGATGTACACGAATTACTCGCACTACATCGATCGTGCAGAGATCCGCGTCTTCCGTCCCGGCCAGTCGCTCGAAGCCGAGCCGCTCGAGGTCATCAATATCGAACTCGATGGACAGGTTGAATGGTCACCGCTGGCGCGGACGCTGGGCAGCGGTGACAGCGAACTGGCCTACGTACTTCGCGCCTACGGTGAAGACGGCAACTTCGACGAGACGATTCCGCAACCGCTGTGGATTGTCGCCGCCGGCGACGAACCGGCGGACGACGTACAGGTCGCATCGGACACCACGGGTCTGTTATCCGGCTACGGTGAAAGCAACCTGGCGCTGCACAACATCGGTCTTGGCAGTGGCACCGTCAGCGTGCGCGGCAGCGGCATTCCCGCCGAGCACGAAGTCTGGGTTGCCGGCCGGCCGATTCCCGTTGACGAAAACGGCGAGTTCGTTGCTGAGGAGATTCTTCCTGACGGTGCGCACACGGTAGAGGTCGCGGTGATCGACAAGGAAGGTGCCGGTGAACTCTACCTGCGCGATCTCGAGTTCGAATCCAACGACTGGTTCTACGTCGGCATGGCCGACCTGACGGTTTCCGAGAATTCGTCGAGCGGTCCGGTCAGCCTGCTGCAGGGCGAAAATTCGCCCAACGATGTCGATTCGCAGTTCGATGGACGGCTGGCATTCTTCGTCGACGGCAAGTTCGGTGATGACTGGCGACTGACGGCCAGCGCGGATACGCGTGAAGGCCCGATCGACGAGTTGTTCAGCAACTTCCTCGACAAGTCGCCGGACTCGCTGTTCCGCCGGATCGACCCGGACTACTACTACCCGACCTTCGGTGACGACGGCACCGTCGAGGAACTGGCGCCGACGATGGGCAAGTTCTACGTACGCCTGAGTGACGGTGACGATTACGGCCAATGGGGCAACTTCAAGGTCGGCTACATGAACAATGAGCTGGCGCAGGTGGATCGCGGACTCTACGGCGCGAACGCCCATTACCAGTCTGATGCGACGACGCAATTCGGCGATCGCCGCTTTGTCATCGACGCATTTGCCGCGGAGCCCGGCACAGTTGGCAGCCGCGAAGAGTTCCGCGGTACCGGCGGCTCACTGTACTACCTGAATCGCCAGGACATCCTGACCGGTTCGGAGCGCGTGCGCGTCGAATTGCGTGACAAGGTATCCGGACTCGTCACCGGTGTCGTGAACCTGACGCCCGTCATGGATTACGACATCGACTACCTGCAGGGTCGCATCCTGCTGACCGAGCCGCTGGCATCGACCGCGGACGACAATCTGCTGGTGCGCAGCGGCGCGCTGTCCGGGGATGAGGCCTATCTCGTCGTGCGTTACGAATACACGCCGGGCTTCGACGAGATCGACGCCGTGTCGATGGGCGGTCAGGGCCACTACTGGTTCGGCGACCACGTCAAACTGGGCCTCACGATCAATGAAAACGAGCAGGATGGCGACGACAGCAGCCTGAACGCCGCAGACCTGACTTTACGTCTTGCCGCCGAGTCCTGGGTCAAGGTGCAGCAGGCTACGAGCGAAGGTCTCGTCTCACTGCCGGTCATGTCCACCGATGGCGGCTACGAATTCAATGCCTACGATCCGGCAACGTTCATGAATGCCAAAGCCGATGCCAGCCGGGCAGATATCAGTCTCCGGCTGGGGGACGTCGTCGACTTCATGGACGCGCGGCTGACGATGTACGTACAGGAGGTCGACGCCGGCTATTCCGCGCCCGGCATGACCGCGCTGACCGACACGCGTACCTACGGCGGTACGTTCTCGATGCCGGTCGCGGAACGGTTCTCCGTCGGACTGAAGATGGACAATCGTGCGCAGGAACTGGGCATCGAGACGCGCGCCGCAGAACTGAACCTGGGCTACCAGCTCAACGAGCAATGGGACATCAGCGCGGGTTATCGCCTCGATGAACGCATCGACAACTCGACGATCGTGCCGCTGACCCAGGAAGAAGGCGAGCGTGCCGACGCCGTACTGCAACTGGGCTACAAGTCGTATGACAACTGGAGCACCTATGCCTTCCTGCAGGATACTGTTTCGTCCACCGGCAACCGTCGCGAAAACGGCCGTGCCGGTGTCGGCGGATCGTTCCAGGCGACGGCCAAGCTGAAGGTCGACGCAGAAATTTCGACCGGCGACCTTGGCGCGGGCGGCCGCATCGGCACCAACTATCTCGTTTCCGAACGGACCAGCACCTACCTGAATTACTCGCTGGACAATGAGCGTGCCGACAACGGTATGAGCATGACGGCCGGCAGCGAAGGCAATCTCGTTGCGGGTATCAAGACGCGACTGGCAGACAGCACCAGTGTCTTCCTCGAAGAGCGCTATCAGCATAATGACTCGATGGTCGGGCTGACGCACGCGACCGGCATCGATTTCGCGCCGAACGAAAAATGGAGCTTAGGTATTACGACGGACATCGGCACGCTGCAGGATGCGGTGACCGGCGCCGAAACGGATCGTCTTGCCAGTGGTATCCAGGTTGGTGTGGCGTTCGAGAGACTGCAACTGTCGAGCGGCATCGAGTTCCGCAACGACGACGTTCAGCAGACGGATCTGAGCCTGATCTCTCGCGAGACCTGGTTATTCCGCAACAGCCTGAAGTATGAAACCGGCCCGTCAGGCCGTCTTCTCGGCAAGTTCAATCACTCATTGAGCGAAAGTTCGCAGGGTGCGTTCTACGACGGTGGATTTACCGAGGCCGTCCTCGGCTACGCCTACCGGCCGGTGCACAACGACCGCCTGAATGCGCTGGTCAAGTACACCTATTTCTACAATGTACCCACGACCGGCCAGATCACACAGCAGAACCAGTCGTCTGAGTTCATTCAGAAGAGTCACATCGGTGCGCTCGACGTCACCTACGACCTGCTGCCCTGGCTGACGGTCGGCGGCAAGTACGCGTATCGGCAAAGCCAGGTCAGCCTGGACCGCGAGAACCCCGAATTCTTCGCGAACAACGCCCACCTGTACGTGCTGCGCTCGGACGTCCGCTTCCGGGAACACTGGGAGTTGCTGATCGAGGGCCGCATGCTGACCATGCCGGATCTCGGCGAGAGCCGCGCAGGCGCGCTGACGGCCGTTTCCCGCTACCTGGGCGACAATCTCAAGATCGGGCTCGGCTACAACTTCGCGGATTTCTCCGACGACCTGACGGATCTCGATTACGATCACCAGGGCTTCTTCCTGAACCTGACCGGCACGATGTAGGCCGCGGTATCGGGACGCTGAGGACAGGATTTGATTTAACGTAAGCCCTGACGCTGATTGGCGACAGTTTGTGAAGGCAATCACGGCGCGTGATTTGTCCATTCGCTAAAGTCACAACAGGGTCACGCATGGATGCAGGCTGGATGGATACGGAACATATCTATATCGGGGACGAGTTCGCAGACCAGGCAGGTGAGCCGCGGACCGTCAGCAANNCCTTCGCAACCGGGTCAACGGTTCCCGCTACGAGCTCACGTTCTACGAAGAAGGATTCCTGAACGTTCGCGAGACCAGCAAGAAGGGAGGCAATTGCGAGCACATGCTGGAGCTTCGATTCCTCGACGCCCGGCCGAAGTCAGCGAAACGACATGCGACTGCCTGCCTGTTCTCCGCACTCTTCGTCGGCCTGCTCGCGCTCGTTGCTTCGCTGGCGCTGCCGGCAACGACATTCGCCGGGTACACCCTTCCGGCGACGATACTGGCGACCACCGTAGCGGTGATCTGCCTGCTGATGTTCGTCTACCGGAGCCAGGAAGTGTTTC
>JABAHS010092507.1_pt4 | contig 19643 bp, 19 predicted proteins | sample 7062111 | NCBI WGS metagenome assembly JABAHS01 (sample SAMN14534600, study PRJNA622989) | marine sediment metagenome | biome: marine biome [ENVO:00000428]; feature: marine pelagic biome [ENVO:01000023]; material: deep marine sediment [ENVO:00002113]; isolation source: pool of 4 deep marine... | reverse complement strand
ACAAATATTCGAATCTATAAAAACCTATTTGGATGGGGGACAGCGTTTAATGTATATTATGATAGTATCGTTCAAATTAACCAATAAAAAAGATATTCTCGCAAATGGAACAAGAACATCCCGAAAAAATAGCACTCTTTGTCACCTGCCTCGTGGATCAGATGTTCCCGGAAGTCGGGGTTGCAGCAGTAAAACTGCTCCGCCGGAGCGGGTTTGAAGTGGAGTTCCCAGTTCGGCAGACCTGCTGCGGTCAACCATTTTACTCCAGCGGATTCCTCCCCGAGGCAAAAAAATTGGCAAAGCAGACGATTGACATTTTTGAACCCTATGACGCGGTGGTGGTACCTGGGGGGTCTTGTACCGGGATGATGCGTGAGGAATCCCTTCACCTGTTTGAAGATGACCCAGAATGGTACCAAAGGGCATCCAGCATGGCGGGAAAGTTCTTTGAATTGAGCGAGTTTTTGGCTGCTCACGTGGAATTGCACCCCCGTACAGATGAACCATTCCCGGTCACTTACCATGACTCGTGTCATATGCTGCGCATCGCGGGGATCAAGGACCCCCCGAGGCAGCTGCTCGAGCAGGTCGGCTGTGAGATCCATGAGATGGAGGAATCAGAGCGCTGCTGCGGATTTGGCGGGTTGTTCAGCGTTCGCATGCATGAGGTTTCCCAGGCGATGACCAGTACCAAACTCAACAGGGTTTTGGAAACAAAGACGAATGTGGTCGTCACTTCCGATGCGGGATGCATGCTGCAGATGCGGGGCCATCGCGGCCCGGACAGATCACTGCAAATTGAGCACCTGGCTGTGATACTGGAGAAATTATCGCAATGAAAATCTCGGTTCAAAAATTCCAGCAAACGGCCAGAGAAACCCTGGAAAGCCCGCGTTTGCAGGGTGCTTATTCCACCGGCATGAAGCGCTTCTCTGAGGGCAGGGAAGAAGCTTATGCTGAACTGCCGGATGTTGAGGAACTGCGCGCAGAACTCAAGAGAATCCGCCAGGCCACCATCGCCAACCTTGCAGTTCACCTGGAAGCATTTGAGCGCAATGCCCGACAGGCTGGCGCAGTTATCCATTGGGCAAAAAACAAACACGATGTCGGGCGCATCGTGCTGGAGATTGCCCGGAGCCGGCAGGCGCAGCGGATCGTCAAAAGCAAATCGATGGTCACGGAAGAAGTTGAGCTCAACCAGGTGTTGGAAACAGCGGGGATTGAGGTGGTTGAGACCGACCTTGGCGAATATATCATCCAGCTAGCGGGGGAAGCGCCTTCGCATATCGTTGCCCCGGCTGTGCATAAAACCAGCCGTCAGGTGGCGGAACTTTTTGCCGATAAACTCAACCAAACTGTAGAAGGGACGCCCGAAGCGTTGACTGAGGTTGCTCGGTTAAAACTGCGGCAGATGTTTCTGGAAGCGGAAATGGGGATCAGTGGGGTTAATCTGGGCGTGGCAGAGACCGGCAGCGTGGTGTTGGTGACGAACGAGGGCAACGGCAGAATGGTCACCAGCCTGCCACCAGTGCATATTGCCGTGATGGGGATTGAACGTCTGGCTCCCACCTGGGAAATGGCAGCAACCTGGCTCTCGCTCCTGGCGCGGTCGGCAACCGGGCAGCCGCTTACCATCTACACCTCGGTAATCACTGGACCAGCCAGGTCAGACGAATTGGACGGGCCGGAGGAGGTGCATATCATCCTCCTGGACAACAACCGCAGTTCACTCACGGGGACAAAATATCAGGAAGCGCTCGAGTGCATCCGCTGCGGCGCTTGTCTGAGCGTTTGCCCGGTGTATAAAGAAGCCGGGGGACATGCCTACCACAGCCCATACAGCGGTCCGATTGGGGCGGTCATTTCGCCGCTGCTGTTTGGGCTGGAGGACTATCCTGGTTTGCCTCAGGCCAGCACGCTGTGCGGCGCATGCCTGGAGGTCTGCCCCGTGCAGATTGATCTTCCTCGTATGCTGCTGGCTTTAAGAGCCGATGAAGTGGAGGGAGGTTTGATTTCCCGGCCGGAGAGTATTTTGGAGCGGCTGGGCGCGAGTGTGATGGCAAAGCCCAGGCGGATGAACTTCTGGTTTCGATTGGGACGCGTCGGTCAGCTGCTGATGAAACTCTTTAATCTGAAATTTAAAGCGCTGGAGAGAACTCCGTTGATTGCAAAAAAATCATTCCGTGAACTTTGGCCGGCCCTGGAGGCAGACGATGATCAGGAATGAGATCCTTGCCAGTTTAAAAAGTACACCTGTAGAGATTCCGGACCCAAAAAAAAGAGTTCGCAAGTATAAAGACCCGACCGCTCAATTTACCAGCCGTTTGGTGGCTTCCAAGGGGGAGGTGTTCCGGGTGGAAAATCTTTCCATGGGTTTTGAGACCCTGGGTGAATTGTTCAAGCAGATAGGTATCCATACGGTGGTTGCTCACCGGGAATCTCCGTTGGACGATCCTGGATTGGCCTCAGTATTCCCGGAGCAGACCTGGTATTTTGCTGGTGACGAAGATGATTACCGTGGTGTATGCGCATCCGCAGATGCCGGACTGACCAGTGCGGCTTACGCCCTGGCTGAGACGGGTTCGTTGGTCATCGTTCCTGGAACAAACCATTCCAGGCTGACTAGCTTGCTGCCTCCTGTCCATATTGTCATGCTGCCGGAATCCAAAATCATTTCCAGCATTTTTGATTGGGTTGCACTGCGCCCAGAGCGGTTGCCGTCAAACCTGGTATTGATCAGCGGACCCAGCAAAACTGCCGATATCGAACAGACCCTGGTGGTCGGTGTGCATGGACCTAAACGATTGATCGTGATTGTTTACCGGGATTGAGGACTTTCGCTTTGAATGGGGGACAGGGATCACTCGATCATTATCAGCTATCGTTAGTGCGTCCAGAAACTCGATTTGAAAGATGTCATGCGGAATACAACGAAGCATCCAGGATACTGCACACCATCCGCTTGTGAGATCAAAAAGCTTGTGATAGAATGAGCGCACTTTAATAACCGAATACTATTGGTTTCAGTGCCTCATCCCCCGGATGGGAAGGCAGAACAACTACCAATGTTCAGGCGAAACCGGTGACTGCTGATAGATCGCGCAGAAGTCCGGTGCTGTCCCGCAACTGTAATCCTCATCATGAGGAAAGCCAGGTCGCCCGCTGTAATCAAGTTCTTATCCCAAGTAAATTTATTTACTTGGATGTGCATCTCTCGCGGTCAGGGATCAGAACAGTGAAGCAATATCGCTTCCACTCTTTGTTAGAAAACCTGCCCCAGAGGCAGGTTTTATTATTTTAAACCTTGAGGAGGTTTTACATCATGAAACGTGTTTTACAAATTGTTGGGATTGTCAGCTTATTATTCGTATTTTTGCTGACAGCATGCAGCGGTTCTCAGGGAGCTAACGCCAATCCAGACCAACCGGCGTCCGTTGAAAATCAGGAAACTGAAACTGAGAACCAACCGGAAGAAGCGGCTGAAGAACCCGCCGATGAAGGTCAGATCAATCAGGTTGAAGATGAGCCTGAGGAAGAACCTGAAGCGTCCTCAGAGCCGATCGTCCTGGTTGATGGTTTGGGCCGAGAAGTGACGCTTGAACAACCCGCCCAGCGGATTATTTCTTTAGCTCCTTCCATAACCGAGGTCCTGTTTGCTATTGGGGCTGGAGACCAGGTGGTAGGTCGTGAAGATTTTTCCAATTATCCTGAAGAGGCCCTCGAACTTCCCAGTATTGGTGGAAACTTTGGAGAGTTGAATACTGAGGCCATCGTGGCATTAGAACCCGACCTCGTCCTGGCCGCTGATTTGACCACCCAGGAGCAGGTTCAGGCGCTGGAAGATTTAGGCCTGACGGTATTCCTGCTGGCAAATCCGGTGGACTTACAGGGGATGTATGATAACCTGCGCACCGCAGCCCAACTTACGGGAACTGAGGGTGAAACCGAGGAGTTGATCGAGTCGCTCACCAGCCGTGTTGACGCCGTCGTGGAAACCATCTCCGGTGCAGAAACCACCCCTCTGGTTTTTTATGAGCTGGATAGTACAGACCCCAGCGCTCCCTGGACATCAGGACCGGGTACCTTTATCGATACCCTGATCACCATGGCCGGAGGTGCCAACGTCGGCGCTAATTTTGAAGGCGCCTGGGTGCAGGTCAGTTCTGAGGAACTTCTGGTTCAGAATCCGGAGATCATCATTCTGGGAGATGCTATTTGGGGCGTTACAGTGGAATCTGTGGAAGCCCGAGCAGGATGGGAAGGGATCGCTGCGGTTCAGACTGGTCAAATTTATCCATTCAATGATGACCTTGCCAGCCGACCGGGACCGAGGTTGGTCGACGGGCTGGAAGAGCTTGCAAAATTGATCCACCCAGAATTGTACGAATAACGGAATCAATCTCGCTTTCTGGGATTGGATAGATGGAAAATAAGACGAAAAAACGGGTTTCTCCCTGGCTGATCAATCTATCTTTATTGATCTTGGCATTGATCGTCAATGTTGCGGTGGGCGCTGTATTCATCGCCCCGGGTACGGTACTTAAGATTTTTGCCGCAAAGGCGACTGCTTCCACTGCAGTTGGCGATTGGCCAGCACATTTTGAAACCATATTACTGAGTATTCGTCTGCCGCACGCCATGTTGATGCTGCTAACTGGGGCTGCCCTTGCTTCGAGCGGGGCAGCCTACCAGGGCTTATTCCGCAACCCGCTCGCCGATCCCTATCTGATTGGAGTGGCTTCCGGGGCGGGGCTTGGGGCAGTGGCAGCACTAGCCGTCCACTGGCCTGAGAATCTCTTGGGGTTTTACCTCATTCCGATTTCCGCCTTTATCGGGGCGATCCTGACGGTAGTCATCGTTTACACTCTCGCCAAAGTTGGGAAAATTGTCCCACTCACCACATTGATCCTGGCAGGTGTGGCCGTTGGAGCGTTTGCCTCTGCCATGACTTCTTTCCTGATGCTTAACTCGAATGAGCAGATTTACCGGGCGATATCTTTTCTGCTAGGTGGGTCGCCGATGGCTGGCTGGAATCCTGTACTGGCCGCCCTCCCTTACCTGATTATCGGCATGGGGTTGTTATCGTTTTTAGGTCACCCGCTCAATCTGCTTCAATTTGGCGAGGAGCAGGCCCAGCAGTTAGGGCTTCCTGTGGAGCGCGCCAAGACGGTCATCATCATTGTGGCGTCAATCGTCACAGCGGTGGCAGTGTCTTTTGCCGGTGTGATTGGGTTCATAGGCCTGATTGTGCCTCATGTGCTGCGGATGGTATCCGGACCCGATTACCGCAAATTGATCCCGCTTTCTGTCATGGCCGGCGGGACAGCCTTGTTGGTGGCAGACGTGGTCGCCCGCTGGGTAATGGCACCGCGCGTGCTTCCGGTGGGCATCATCACTGCCTTGGCCGGGGCGCCGTTCTTTCTCTGGATTCTGCGCCGGGCGAAGACGGAGGTGTTCTGGTAGATGCTCAAAATCAACGATCTCACAGTTCAATACGGCACCTGCCGGGTGGTTGAGGGGGTCTCTTTAGCTGTTGCACCGGGTGAAGTCGTGGCACTCATTGGTCCCAACGGAGCAGGAAAAACATCTTTAGTGCGCGGCGTAAGCGGTGTAACTGAGATTCAGTCAGGTGCGATCTATTTTGGAGAGACCGATTTGCAATCTCTCAACCCGATGGAACGCGCCCGGATTCTGGCGGTAGTCCCCCAGGTTTCTTTTGTGGGGGGAGCATATTCTGTGGAGCAGGTGGTGATGATGGGCCGCACAGCTTATATGTCCTGGATTGGTCGGCCATCGGAATCGGATGAGCAGATTGTAGTTCAGGCGATGGAAAGAACCAGCACCCTCTCTCTAGCACGGAGGCGGATCGCTGAACTTTCTGGTGGCGAGCAGCAGCGGGTGATGTTGGCCCGTGCCCTGGCGCAGAACACACCGCTTTTGATCATGGATGAACCCACCAACCATCTTGATATGCAGCATCAGGGGGCCATCTTGTCCCTGGTGCGGGAGCAGGTAGCCCAAAAGAATCTGGCAGTGCTGATGGTGCTGCACGACTTGAATTTGGTTGCCCAGTTTGCAGATAAAGCGGCCATCATGTCGGAAGGTAAAATGATTGAATTTGGTGACCCGGAGGATGTCCTTACGGCTGAAATCATCAGCCGGGTGTACCATGCTCAGATTGAGGTTATCAAGCATCCAGAAACCAGAAAACCAATCATTTTGCATCGATCTTAGAGGAAACAATCACGATGAACGAAAAAGAAAATATTCAAGAAATCCTTCGCCAGATTCAGCCTTTGGATCAAAAGGCGATGGAACAAGCCCGGTCGCGGCAAAACAATCTCACAAAACCCGCTGGCAGCCTGGGTCGGTTAGAAGATTTGTCGATCCAACTGTCAGGCATCTTCCGCAACCCCTTGCCAAAAATTACAGATAAGGTGATCATTACCATGGCCGGCGACCACGGCGTTGTCAAAGCAGGTGTCAGCGCTTATCCCCAAGAAGTGACCTCACAAATGGTAATGAATTTTTTACTCGGCGGGGCAGCGATCAATGTGCTCGCCCGCCATGTTGATGCCAGAATTGTGGTCGTCGATATGGGTGTTGCTTTTGAATTTGATCTCCATCCTGATTTGGTGATAAAGAAAATCGCGCCTGGAACTGCAAATATTGCCGAAGGCCCCGCCATGACCCGTGAGCAGGCCGAAAAAGCACTGTGGGCCGGGATCGAAGTGGTGAACGCTGAGATTGAAAAAGGCCTGGATATCGTGGGCACCGGTGATATGGGCATCGGAAACACCACCCCCTCAGCGGCGATTGCGGCAGCTTTTTCTGGCATGGACCCCGACAAACTGGCGGGGCGGGGAACCGGCGTTGATGATCAAGGGTTGAAACGAAAAATCACCGCCATCCGCCGGGCCATTGAAGTCAACCAGCCCAATCCGGAGGATGGTTTTGATGTGCTGTCCAAAGTGGGTGGTTTTGAGATTGCCGGTCTGGCCGGGGTGATCCTCGGTGCTGCTGCCCGCGGTAAGGCAGTCATGGTGGATGGATTTATTTCCACCGCGGCCGCCATGGTCGCCTACTCCATTGAGCCGGGTGTCAAACCTTACCTCATTTCCGCGCACCGCTCACAGGAATTTGGCCATCAATTGATGTTGGAATGGTTGGGGTTGAAACCTCTGATTGATCTCGACTTCCGGCTGGGTGAAGGCACCGGGGCTGCGATAGGATTTTCCCTGGCAGAAGCCGCATGCAAAATATTATCTGAGATGGCAACCTTTGCGGAGGCCGGTGTCGCTGAAAAGGATGATTAAACCAAAGATGACTGAAATTTTGGCAGCATTCCAATTTTTAACTGTCTTTCCCCAGATCATCAAGCGCCCATTTACCGCTTCAGAAATGGGGCGGTCTGTGGGAGTTTATCCTGTGGTTGGGCTGGCATTGGGAGGTCTCCTGCTGGGTGTTTATCATCTTGCTGGGTCCATTTTCCCGCCATTGGTCGTATCATGGATAGTTACAGCCGTCTGGATCATGGCTACAAGAGCGCTGCATATCGATGGGTTTATGGATACTTGTGACGGGCTGTTTGGTGGATTTACAACCGAAAAACGTTTGTCCATTATGCGGGATTCTCGCGTCGGTGCTTTTGGAGTGGTGGGCGGGGTCCTGCTTTTGCTTGGAAAAGTTGTGCTGGTTTTCTCTCTTTCTAGTCAAATTGTGGGATTGCTGCTTGCGCCTGTATTGGGCCGGTGGGCAATTACCTATGCGATTGTCGGCTACCCGTATGTGCGTGAAACNNCGCCGGATGGCCGCAGCTTTTGTTGGCAACTCTGGTTGCATTGATCACGGTTTTCCTCGCTGCCTCCTGGTCTGGCCTGGTTGTGTTCTTGGGGGTGTTGGCTGTGGGCTCAATTTGGTTTTGGTACGTGCAGAGGTTAATTCCTGGGATGACTGGGGACATTTACGGCGCTACCTGTGAGATGATTGAAGTATTCGTGCTGGTGGCTTTTGCCCAAATTTTGCTATAGATGGTGAAGGATCGAAGATGAAAAAATTTGTCTTATTGCTGGGCGGGGCCCGCAGCGGGAAGAGCAGTTTAGCAGAAGAAATCGCCGATAGCGAGGGGGGAGATTCGGTTTTGTATGTGGCGACTGCCGAGGCAAGGGATGAAGAAATGGCGGACCGTATCATGCGCCATCGCGCTGTCCGTCCACAGACATGGCGTACGTTAGAAGTCCCGCGCGGCGTGGGCGAGGCTCTGCATGCCAACTGGCAGGGCGAGAAGGTGGTCCTGCTCGACTGTATGACTTTGCTGGTCTCCAACCTTTTACCCAGTGGAGAAGGGTTTGAACAGGTTGAAGTGCAGGTGAAGGAGTACGAGCAGTTGGTGATGGACGAGGTGGAAAACCTGCTTAAATTCATTGCGGAATCCAGCGCATTGGTTCTAGTGGTCTCAAATGAGGTTGGAATGGGCTTGGTTCCCCCTTATGAACTTGGGCGTGCTTACCGTGATATCTTGGGAAGAGTCAACAAGACCCTGGCATCCATTGCGGATGAGGTGCTTTTCCTCGTTGCTGGGCTGCCTCTGAAGCTAAAATAAATCCGAGGTAAAATGTTGAAATTTGTACTCGTCAGGCATGGGCTAACCGAATGGAACCAGGAAGGTCGCTATTTAGGCAGCTCGGATGTAGGATTATCCGAGCAGGGGAAGATCCAGGCAGCCCTTCTTGCACCAGCTCTTGATAATTTCCCGATAGATGTTATTTATTCAAGTCCACTCAAGCGATCGGTGGAGACTGCCAAGCAGACCGGGGAACATCTGGGGATAGAGGTCACAATTGATGACCGCCTCCGGGAATTGAACTTTGGAATTTTTGAGGGTCTTACCTTTCAGCAGGCACAGGGTAACTATCCTGACCAGATGCGCAGATGGTTGGATGATTACAACCAGCCACCGGAGAATGGAGAAACCATTTCTTCTTTGGTCGAACGGGTCTCCGGTTTTTTTAAAGATACCATTGTGAGCAATGAAGGTAAATGCGTTTTGGTCTTCTCTCACGGGGGTGTGCTGCGCGAGATTTTGCGACAATCGCTGGATTTGAAGAGGGACCAGCATTGGGCATTCGAGATTGCCCCCGCCGGTATTACCGAATTGATCGTATCTGGGGATGGAGTGAGAGTGAAGCGTCTCAATGATACCTGCCATTTGGAGGCGGGCATGGATTCAAGTCTTGGAAACTGATCTCCAGATTTATTTGGCGAATTTGATGTGAAAATCACAAGGTTTTCGTGGCTGGATCCGTTATTGGGCATAGATTTTTTCTATCGCTTTGAATAGAAAGTTTGCATATCTTCTGGGACAGACGTCCCTGCCCTTTAGGGGAATTTAGGCATATAGTGGAATTAACGAATCTGCTGAGCTTAAAAAGTTCCATTTCTGCTTGTTCGTTACTCTTTACCTTTCCCGACAGGAGCCGCGAAGATCGCGGCTTCTGTGGATTAATATGGCCCAGAATGACGATAAAATTGGCATAATATGGGTAAATTTAACCGGCTTTGACCATTTAAAGGAGTAATCTAAGTGTGGTAGGGGGTTGGCAGCAGGTAGTCCAAAAGAAACTGGCAATGCTGACTGTGCTGCACGACTTGATTCTGGTTTGCCAATTTGCAGATAAAGCGGCCATCATGTCGAAAGGTAAAATTGTTGAAATTAGCGACGCGGAGGAAGTTATTACGGATGAGATCATCAGCCGGGTGTACCATGCTCAGGTTGAAGTGATCTAGCATCCAGAAACCAGCAAACCCATCATTTTGCATCGATCAAAATGGAAGCTACACGATAAAACAACCCTGGATAATCCATTAATTTCACACCGGGAAACTTTTTAAACCCAAAATTGTAAAGAGATTTGTGGAAAATATCGAGTAAAATCTAAAAGGTCAGGACTGTGGGTAGTTTGTGGAAAGGTTTATGAAAACTTCATCCACGAATTTCCAACCGACTCAAAAATCCTGTTGCCTTAATAAGGAGTGGCATAGAGCAATGCTTAATGAGAATAAACTGGCAGACATGATGAAATCTGTCCCACACTTTGCCGGGTTGGCGCACTCGGACCTGATCGCGATTCTGCGGTCTGGTACCGTAAAAACATACCACAATGGCGATACCATATTTTGGGAAGGCGATCCCTGTGCTGGGTTGTTTGTATTATTGGAAGGCGAAGTGCATTTGTACAAGCACGGTCCTGGCGGACAAGAGAATATCTTGGGCGTGATTCAACCGGTCACGATGTTTAACGAAGTTGCTGTCTTGGATGGCGGTGATAATCCAGCAACTTCACGTGCATTTACAGAGGTAGTGGTATGGCAGGCGAAGAAAGAAAGCGTCGATTCCATCCTGCAAACCTATCCCCAAATTACCATTGCATTGATCCCTATCTTAGCGCGTAGAAACCGTTTTTTGGTTTCACAATACGAAGATATGTGTTTTTTACCGGTCAGAGCGCGCACGGCCAAACTTCTGTTAGAGTTGAGCAAAAATGGCGAGGAGCAAATAAACCGCTCGGTTTTTTCTATTCAAGAGCTTTCTGCCCGTATCTCCACCAGTCCTGAGGTTGTCAGCCGCACGCTTGGCTTGCTTGCAGCAGATGGTTATATCGACTCCAACCGCCAGGCGCTCACAGTGATTAATTCAACCGGCCTGTCTCAAATGGCTTACCCTCACTAACCGCATGAGAAGTAGATCCAGTAATGGCGGTTGAGAAATGATTGAATTTGATTAGTTTAGAAATTTTTAATTTGTGAATATCAAGGAGAAATCAGATATGGAAACCTATCAATACATTGAAAACCTACTGGACTCGGAACAACAGCTCCCCTCAGACAGCATCCTCAGCCGCACCTTGATGCAAAATGAGGATATGCGTGTCATCCTGTTCCAGTTTGCTCCCGGGCAGGAACTCTCGGAGCATACCTCATCCAAGCCGGCTGTTCTCCAATTTTTGAGCGGTACAGCTCAGGTCACATTGGGGCAGGACTCAAAAACCGCTGGTCCCAACACATTTGTTTATATGCAGCCGCATTTGCCGCACAGCATTGTGGCCGAAACCCCGGTTTCGATGCTGCTGGTCATGATCGAAAAAGGTTAATAGACGGCAAAATTTGGTCAATCCTGAATCAGTGTGACAGAAGGGGGTTTTAAAATTAATCCAAATAAGAAATTTAATTGGATTTGTGCTTTTTTTAACTAAAGTCATTAACTAAAATAAATTTTTCGTGTATGCTGGTATAGAAGGGAGATTCTGTTTAGATTTAAGAGGAGGCAACAATGAGTGTATTTTCAAAACCAGGTGCACGAACCTGGCTGTTTGGGGTGATTGCAGTGATCGTCGTGGCGGCTCTCATATTAGTGATCATTTCGATCAGTCTGGGGAGCGAACCAGCAGGAGAGGAGCGGGTAAATGTCCTGGCCAAGAGCAATGATGACTGCGTGGTCTGCCACCGTAAATCGACCCCAGGAATCGTCGAGCAGTACGGGCACAGCAGCATGGCGTCCGCTGAAGTGGACTGCCGTGACTGTCATGAAGTAAAAGGGGATTACCCGGGTGCGGTCGAGCACGAAGGGATTTATGTTCTGGCATCTCCGACCACAGCAATGTGTGAAGATTGCCACCAGGCTGAAGTTGCCCAATACAACGCCAGCCGGCATGGCCTGCCGGCGTATGTAGCTTATGCCGGGGCGCAAGGTCTTTCAGAAGACCTGCTGGCAGTCTATCAGGCTATCCCGGAAGGGAGTTTTAATCCAGATCGCTCCCGCAATGCGATTTACCATCTGGAAGGCCCTGAAGTCACCCGCTTTGCTTGCGAGGTGTGCCATAACATTGGTAAACCGGCAGAAGATGGGTCCGTCGGGCAGTGCCAGAAATGTCACCTCCGCCATGAATTTAGCCTAGAGCAGGTCAGAAAGCCGGAAACCTGTAATGCTTGTCACATCGGCCCCGACCACCCGCAGTTTGAGATCTTCATGGAATCCCCTCACGGGATTGCGTATGCCACTGGCGGGGATCATTACAACTGGGAGGCAGAACCCGGCCTGCTGACGGTCCAGGACTTCCCAGCCGCGACCTGCGCGATTTGCCATATGAGTGGGTTTGGCGGTACAGGCACCACCCACGATGTTGGCGAACGATTGACATGGTATCTGTTTGCCCCTGTGAGCGAGCGCCGACCGGCCTGGCAGGATAACCAGGTGCGGATGAAGACGGTGTGTGGTGAATGCCACAACGAAAATTGGGTGGATCAGTTCTACGAGGACGGCGACGCCCTGGTGGGCAAGATCAATGAGTGGGTATTAGAGAGCCGTGAGGTGATTAAACCCCTGCAGGAAAACGGCCTGCTGACCGAAGAACCATTCGATGAACCGATCGATTTTGTCTTCTTCGACCTCTGGCATCACTGGGGGCGGACGGCCAAGTTCGGTGCCTGGATGCAGGGCCCCGATTACACCCAGTGGCACGGCGCTTACGAACTGCTGGCAGATATGGCGGAGCTGAAAGAGATGACGCGTGAAAAGCTGGAGGCCGCCGGAGTGGAACCGTAACCATGTATTATCTGGCAGAAGTTTTCCCAAAACTTAGAGAGATTAAACTTCCGTTCTCTCGAGACCAGTTCATCTTGCTGATGGCGGCAGTTAACGAGATTTTCCTCGGCCTGGATATTTACCTGGCGCATTCTATCAGCGGGACGATCGTCACCCGCGAGTGGATCCCGATTATCTTCGGACCAGCTGCTGGCATCCTGCTGCTAATAGCCGGGGCGATTGCCATTAAGAAACGAAGCCTGGCCGTGGTGCTGGCGAATGTGGTCCTCATGGGTAGTATCGTCGTCGGACTGTTGGGAGCCTACTTTCATTTGGTAAGAGGTATCAGGCCTGATGCTCCGGTCGGACAAATCATTACGATTGATTTGCTGGTCTGGGCTCCCCCGGTCATCGGCCCACTGATGTTTTCGCTGGTTGGCTTGATGGGGATCAGTGCTTCATGGATTGAATCCCCGGTGGATTCCGGCCATCTCAAGTTGTTGGGCGGCCGCGTGCTGGCAATGCCGGTCAGCAAAACCAGGGCTTACCTGCTGATGATCTCTCTGGGAACGCTCGCAACCCTGATCAGCAGCGTCCTAGACCATGCCCGTACGGATTTCCGCAACCCGTGGTTGTGGCTGCCGACGGCGGTGGGTGTTTTTTCTGCCGTCGTGGCTTTTTCGCTGGCTGTCTTCAGAGAGATTAAAAAACAAGATTTGGTCGCTTATATCACCGCTATGTTGTTAATGATCGTCGTAGGGTTGATCGGCCTGTTCCTGCATATTGATCAGAACCTGACTGCAGAAGGACTGTTCATCCAGGAACGCTTTATCCGCGGCGCACCCTTCCTCGCGCCAACATTGTATGCTAATATGGGCCTGCTGGGTCTGCTGGTCTTGCTCGATCCCAGAGAAATCATAAAGGACGATCAATAGGTGAAAATTTTAGCCATCATCTCAGGTGAATACGGCCTGAGACACGCAGAAAACATCCAAAAAAATGGCCCAAAAGAGTGGGAACTGACAATCTGGGAAGCACCTAAGGTGCTTCCCCCGATTGTTGACTACCCGGAAGATTATTTGCCCGAGTCTTTTGCTCCAGCGGATTTAATTTTGTCCTTTGCGGAAAACAAGGGGGTGGCTGAACTGCTGCCTGATATTGCCAAAATGACGGGGGCACGGGGTGTGGTCGCGGCCGTGGATAGCGAAGCCTGGCTGCCGCGCGGTCTGGCTCGCCAGCTGCGCGGTTGGCTGGAACGCAAAGACGTGGTTTGTGTCACCCCCAAGCCGCTTTGTTCTCTCACTGAACATGATTTCGGCGTCAAGCTCAAAGAGCGCATCGCTTACCAGAATGAGGAAATTGCTACATTTGCCAAATACTTTGGACAGCCGGAACTGCATGTGGAGGTCGATCCTGAAACGAAGACCATCCTAAACTGTGAAGTTGCACGGGATGCCGTCTGTGGATGTGCGCGTTTCGTTGCTGAGGGGCTAGTTGGTGTGCACGTGGATGATGCTGAGGAAAAAGCGGGCTTGCTCCACCATCATTACCCCTGCATGGCCAGCATGCAGAAGGACATTGATTTCAACATGGACACCCTGATGCATGCGTCCGGACATCTGCTCAAGAAGAATGTTGGCGAACAGATAAAACCCTATAAACAAATCCGCTATTTCCGCCCGGGCAATCTGTCCGATTAAAAATTATCCTTAACGAACAAGGCTCTTCAGCATTTAGCTGAGGAGCTTTTTGATCTATTTCCCTGTAAATCCCAAGATCTCTAGATTATCTTCGGCCGGGATGACGAACAAGAACTGGAATTCCTCGCCATCTCTGTGGACCACATAGAGACCCTGGTCCGAGTCGGTGGGTGGTGGATTATATTCGTCAACAGTGAAGAATACCCACTCACTATCCGGCGACCAGACGGCATCAAAGACTGGTTCTGAAGTTATCTGAACTAAATTTTGGTCTTCATCACTCCCCAACCACAGCCCCATATTATTTTCATCTACATAGCCGTACCAGGCTGTAGTTTTCCCGTTGGGCGAGGTTTTCATCTCCATGTATAGGCTGCTTCTATCCCAGTTGCTCGATTTTGTAACAATTCCGTCTGTGGATATCTGCAGTGCTTGCAGTTGGGGAATGCTAATCACCTGAGCGGAAAACACTCCCGCTTGATCAAGCCATTGGATATTATCTAATTCAAAGTCAAATAAAAGGGTGCCGTCAGGGTTCTGCGGTGTAAATAGATAAGCTCCGGCAGTATCGCTTGGCATTGTGGTCTGGAAGGATGTTGCCAGCAGCCCCCCTGTTTGCGGCGAAATGGCATACTCAACAATTGGAAATGGGAATACGCCCGTCTCCCCCGAAACCACATCTAGCCAGCATCCGTTATCGCTCTGGCAAGGAGATCCTGTGCCGACGAAGGCAAATGTGCTCCCATACCAGGGGAAGTATTTGATGAATTCCGGATTATTCCCATACGGCCACGTGATGGGGGAATTGATGTAAGTATCGGCATTCAAGGCCCACAGCCCATCAGGTGTGAACACGAATGGTGAATACCATTCGCCGCGGTGAAATTGGCTGGTGGCTGTGTGCAGGATGAGTTTCCCATCAGCAGACCACACCGGCATATATGCCTGTCCCGGCCCATCGCTGACCCGGGCAACGCTCTGCTCTTCCGGATTATGCACATATAAATCTGCCGACCCGCCTTCCATGGCACCGATCAGTCCCAGCGTCCGGCCGTCAGGCGACCAGGCAAGGCTGCTCGCTTGGTTAAGGATCACATCCATCATTTCCGGCTGATACCCGACCTGAGACTCATCATAAAGCATCATGACTCTATTATTGTCTCCGGTAGCCAGATCAATAACACGCAGGAAGGCTGTTAAGGGCTGGTCTTGAACTTCTATATAGGCAATGTGATGACCGTTGGGCGAGATTTGAGGTCGGAGATGCCTGCCGCGATACCCGGTGACAAATGCATTGTCCGCCAAAACGGTCATCGCGGAGCCATCCGGATTGGCAGCCCAAATTTGGTGAGACTCGCCTTCGGTTCCGGTGATAAACACCAGCCATGGCCCGCTAGGGTTGAGGGTATCGAGCTTTTGTTCCGCATATTGTTCAGGTGACGTATCAATATCTGAGGGTTGACCTTCAGAATACTGGTCTGGGTTTGACTGTGGGGCAATTTCCTGGTCGGGGGCATCCAAGCGCACCTCCAGTACTCCGCAGCTGATCGTCAGCAGGAAGATCAGAAGGGCGATCAGCCAGAAGCGGTTGTTATTTTTTGTCAGAGGATAGTTGGGTCTCATAATTTCATCTCCACGCTTGATTGATATGACCAATCCTATCACCCCAATATTAGCGTATGATGAAAAATTTGCTACTGTATTGAGACAGGCTGTTACAGAATTGTAACTTCTGTTGCTCCCGAACGAGAATATTTGAGGAGTTCAACAAAGAAAATACAGCCTCATATTACCCCCCCTTTACGAGGCTGTGGTTGAATAGGGTAATCTGTTAGTCCATAAAGAGGATTTCCAGAAAATCTCCCAGGTTGTCTTTCCCTTCAAGCATCTTGAGGTTGAATACCTCGGTATAGCCGCAGTTGGTGCAGGAGACAAACGCATAGCGGTGTGCCTGGATCTCCAGCAATCGCGAGAGACCTGTACCGGACATCGCCAGCCGTTCGACATGGCCGTGTTGATGTGCGCAGCGCGGGCAGACAAATTTCTCAGCCAACATTTGATCTGTATTAGACATTACTTTTTTTCCTTTCTCGATATTAATAATTGTAGGAATTTTTTGCTGTCTTGGCTATCATGCTAACTATGGGGATTGGTGGTCATCCATCTGCCGGTGGGATCGGATTCATCCTCAATTTTTGATGTAAGATGGTATAAAGAGGATACACAGTGACGGAGATTTCATCGATAAGGATGGTTTCATGCGCGAGATTTTTTATCCCAGCAGTGTCGTCGTGGTTGGTGTCTCGGAAAAGCCGGACAATCTTGGCCGGAATATCGTGGGAAATTTGGTCGAATATGGGTTCAATGGAATTGTATATGCCGTTGGACCGCGGGGCGGGATGATCGAGACTCGCCGCATTTACCATTCTGTGGCGGACATCCCGGATTCGGTGGACCTGGCAGTCATCATGACTCCCGCCAAGACGGTGCCCGGTGTGCTTGAAGAGTGTGGCCAAAAAGGCATCCGCTGGGCAATTATCGAAACCGCTGGTTTTCGCGAGTATGGTTCTGAGGGCGAAGCCTTGGAAGCCGAACTGGTGCGCATCGCCAATAAGTACGATATGAGATTCGTAGGGCCGAACTGTATCGGGGCCATCAGCATGGGGAATGGATTCTGTGTGCCTTTTCCTCGCCTGAAAAAATTTATCAAGGAAGGCAATATGTCGATCATCTCCCAGAGCGGTGGAGTCGGCCTGAGCGTCCTGAACCTGATGGCCAACGAAGGGGTCGGGTTGAATAAATTTGTTTCTGTGGGGAATATGCTCAACATTGACGCCGAAGATGTGCTGGAATATTTAATTGAGGACGACGGGACGGAACTGATCTTTTTGTATCTGGAGAGCATCCGGGACGGGCGCAGGTTGATGGAAGTGGCCAAGCACTCCACCAAGCCAATCCTGGCCTTCAAATCGAACATCGGCAATTTGGGAAATAGGATCGCCCTATCTCACACGGCATCGCTGACAAGTGATGATAAGGTGGTCAATGCCGCGTTTGACCAGGCCGGTATCATCCGTATACATGATGCCACTACCCTGGGCAACAACATGAAAATTTTGGAACTTCCACCCATGAAGGGCAAAAACCTGGCGATCATCTCGCGTTCAGGTGGGCATGCGGTCATCGCGGCGGATTCCTGTGAGCTCTCCGGGTTTAAGCTGGCAAAACTCCCCCCGCCATTTTTGCGCGAAATTGAGAAACACTTCCGCGCTTCGGTGATCAATCTGACCAACCCGCTTGATCTTGGAGACCTGTTTGACCTCAATGTGTATGCCCAGATTGTGGAACAGACCATCCAGCTGGAATCGGTGGATGGGGTGGTGTTTCTGCTTACGTCCATCTCAGACTCCGAGAATGAGGCTAGCCGGGAACTGCTCGAACATATCATCGAGATAGTCAGGAAGTACGAGAAACCGATCGCTTATTACATTTCTACCTCGGCCCAGGAAGTGAATTACCTCAAGCAGAATTACGACTTCCCGATCTTTACTCAAGTGGTCGAAACCATCCGGGCGTTGGAAATTAACGAGCAGTTTACCAAAATTTCGGAAGAAATAACCCCAGAGCAGGAAATCCCTCAATTCGAAGTTGATCGCTCCCAGGTAAAGGAGTTAATCGATACCGCCCATAGTCAAAACCGCGATCTGCTGTTATCAGAATCGATCGAGGTGCTGGAACACTACGGCATCCCGACTGTAAAAGGCGTGGTCGCCAACACGGTAGACCAGGCCCAGGAAGCAGCCGAGCAAATGGGCTATCCGGTTGCCATCAAAATCATTGCTGATCAAATCTCCCACAAATCCGATGTGGGGGGTGTACAGCTCAACTTAAGGACCGAAGGAGCGGTCAGGCATGCCTTCAAGGATATGATGATGCGTATCCGCAACGCCTATCCCAAGGAGAAATTGGACGGGGTCTTGGTGCAGCCGATGGTCACCGGCGGGCAGGAATTGATCCTCGGCGGCCGCCAGGATCCGCAGTTCGGGCCGGTGGTGGTGGCAGGACTGGGAGGTATTTTTGTCGAGATTTTTGGGGAAACCTCGGTGAGGGTTGCCCCCATTTCCTATGAAGAAGCCAAGGAAATGATCTATAGTTTGCGCGGCGCACAGATATTAATGGGAGCGCGCGGTCACCGTCCCTCGGATTTAGAGGCAGTGATTAATTCACTGCTGCGCCTTTCCCAACTGCTGACCGATTTCCCCGAAATTGTTGAGTTGGATATCAATCCGCTGCGCGTTTTACATGCTGGTGAGGGTTGTTTAGCCCTGGATGCCCGCATGATCCTGGCGAAGTAGTTTCCTTCATGTTTCAGTCTAAAGCGCAACTGGATGAAAACCCATGCTGCTGTTTACGTAAACTATCGCCTTGGTGTGTGGTCTAGAAATATAACTCCCTGATCAACACGAATATCCAAGAAAACCTTTCAGGGTTCAATTAAAACTGATAAATGGCAAAGAGGTGATTGTGGAAGAATATCAACNNATGAATTTGTGGCCAAGCAGCTCCCTGAATCTCCTACGATTGCGATATTGGAAACCCCGGCTGGTTTTGAATTGAATTCCGATCGTGTGGCTGGAAAAATCGTAGAGTTTCTGGAAGTTCGCTTGCAGAATTATGCTCCCAAACTCATTCAAATTCCCGCGCGTAAAAAAGGGACAGAACTCAGCCCGGATAATTTTGAGATTCTTGAACCGCTCCTGCGTTCTGACGAGATATTGCTGGGTCCTGGCAGCCCTACCTATGCTGTCCGCCAGTTGAAAGAGTCGCTGGCTTTTGAAATCATCAAAGCGCGCCACCGGTTGGGGGCTGCGATGGTGCTATCGAGTGCGGCCACATTGGCTTTTGGCCGTCATACCATCCCGGTTTACGAGATTTTCAAGGTGGGCGAAGACCCGCACTGGAAGAAAGGCCTGGACTTCTGGAAACCATTCGGCCTGAACCTTTCTGTTGTCCCTCACTGGAATAACAACGACGGCGGCACTGAATTGGATACCAGCCGCTGCTATATCGGCCGCTCTCGTTTTGAGCTTCTCCTTGAAACCCTGCCGGATGGGGCTGTCATTCTGGGGATTGACGATAACACTTCGGTGGTGCTTGATTTTGAAGCGGGGATCTGCCGTGTGATGGGGAATGGGGCTGTCCATGTCCTGAAAGATGGAGAGCAGATCGATTTCTCGAATGGTGAGACCTTTGATCTGCAGGTGTTGGGGGAATTTTCCCTTCCGGCTGCACCCGAAGGAATTGATCTACAGGTCTGGCAGCAGGCAGTGGAGGCTGAAAAAGAACGACAATCTGAGGAAGAA
>JABAHS010004739.1_pt1 | contig 19646 bp, 19 predicted proteins | sample 7062111 | NCBI WGS metagenome assembly JABAHS01 (sample SAMN14534600, study PRJNA622989) | marine sediment metagenome | biome: marine biome [ENVO:00000428]; feature: marine pelagic biome [ENVO:01000023]; material: deep marine sediment [ENVO:00002113]; isolation source: pool of 4 deep marine... | reverse complement strand
CCGACCACTCCACGTCCCGTCCGGGAGTCGAAGTCGGTCGCCTCGGCGAGCATGACGCCCCGCTCGGAAGCTCCTGCGACGATCGCCTGTGCTAGGGGATGCTCGCTCGCCCGCTCGAGCGACGCCGCCAGGCGCAGAACCTCTTCCTCGTCGAAGCCCTGCGCTGGGACAACGCTCACCAGCCGAGGCTTGCCTTCGGTGAGCGTGCCCGTCTTGTCGACGACGATGGTGTCCACGTCCCGCAGCAGCTCGATCGCTTCGGCGTTCTTGAAAAGCACGCCCACGGTAGCTGCCTTGCCCGTGGCGACCATGATGGACATCGGCGTCGCGAGGCCCAGCGCGCAGGGACAGGCGATGATGAGGACGGCCACGGCGTTGATGAGTGCATGCGCCATGCGCGGGTCGGGCCCGTAGACCGCCCAGGCGGCGAAGCTCAGCACCGCAACCCCGAGGACCGCGGGAACGAAGTAGCCCGCCACGACGTCCGCCAGGCGCTGGATCGGGGCGCGGCTGCGCTGGGCTTCGGCGACCATCGCCACGATCTGCGCGAGCAGCGTCTCGGAGCCTACCCGCTCCGCGCGCATGAGCAGAGCTCCCGTACCGTTCACGGTCGCCCCCGTCACCCGCTCACCCTCCGCCTTGGTGACCGGGATCGGCTCACCCGTGATCATCGATTCGTCGACGGCGCTTCGCCCCTCGAGCACGATTCCGTCGGTAGGGATCTTCTCGCCCGGGCGGATGCGGAGGCGGTCGCCGACGCTCACTGCATCGAGCGGGACGTCGTCTTCGGAGCCGTCGTCGCCGACCCGGCGCGCGGTCTTGGGGGCGAGCCCGAGCAGCGCCCGGATCGCGGCGCCGGTCTGGCTCCGGGCGCGGAGCTCGAGGACCTGGCCGAGGAGCACCAGCGTGACGATGACGGCGGCCGCCTCGAAGTAGACCGCTACGGCGCCGCCGTGGCCCCGGAACGCGTCCGGGAAGATGCCCGGTGTGGCGGCGGCGAAAACGCTGTACAGCCACGCCGCCCCGGTACCGATCGCGATCAGGGTGAACATGTTGAGGTGCCGCGTGCGGAGCGAGCTCCAGCCGCGCACGAAGAAGGGCCAGCCGCCCCAGAGCACCACCGGTGTGCCCAAGGCGAGCTGCGCCCAGGTCAGCGTCTTCGGCAAGGCGACTCCAGCAAGAGGATTGCCCGGCATCATCTCGGCCATCGCGATCCCGAACACCGGCAACGTGAGGCAGAGGCTGACCCAGAGCCGACGCGTCATGTCGGTGAGCTCGGGGTTCTCGTCCTCTGCCACCTCGAGCGGCTCGAGCGCCATGCCACAGATCGGACAGGAGCCGGGCTCGTCTCTGACGATCTCGGGATGCATCGGACAGGTCCAGCGAACCTGCGCGGAGAGGACCGTCGGCTCGAGCGCCATCCCACACTTCGGACAGGATCCTGGGGTGTCCTGATCCACCTCGGGGTCCATGGGGCACGTGAAGCGGCCAGCGGAAGGGGCGGGAGCGGGCACCGAGGCGGCCGAGGTGAGAAAACTGGCAGGGCTGTCCCGGAACCGAATCAAGCACTTCTCGCAACAGAAGTGCCAGAGGGTCCCCTCGTGGACATGCCGATGAGGGCCTCCCGGATCGACGACCATGCCGCAGACCGGATCGCGGACTTCGTCGGCCGCGTGCGCCATGTCACCGGTTCCCGATGGTCGAGAATTTCGAGAAGACCTCCATCAGCTCCTGGATCTTCTCCTTGCGCTCCTTCGGGCGACCGGATGCGACGGCATCGGAGACACAGGTCTCCACGTGCGCCCGAAGCATCAGCTTGCCCATGTTGTCGAGCGCCGCCCGAACGGCGGCCACCTGCAGCAGGATGTCCACGCAGTAGCGGTCCTGCTCGATCATCCGCTCGATTCCGGCCACCTGGCCAGCGATGCGGCGAATTCGCTTCTCAACTTGCACCCGAGTCTCTTCCGTCATGGGGTCGAGCATATACCCTATACAGGTATACGACTACGCGGGAGATCGGTGACGACGGCCCCGAGGGGAGGTCCTGGATCGAGGCGGCTCTCAAGCAGGCCCGATGTGGCACGGTGTCCCATTGAAGACCGGCATGCCCGAGAAGCGATCGCGAACCCGGTCGCCATGAAGGTGGTTCACGTTGACGCCGGGGTAGCGCCGCGTCGCGGCCGTCCCCGTCTCGTACACGTGGCCCCAGAACTGGTGGATCGAGACTACCCCTCGTCGGATGTCCGGNNCAGAGTCCAGTCTTCCCATACCTCGCTGTCGGCGAGAGCTCGGTCGGCATCGGCGCGCTGCACCCCTCTTCTCGCCGCCTCCAGGTCCGGGCGATCCAGCGGGTCGCTCGTCCCACTGGACGTAGCGCGTGGAGGGGGCGCCGGGCCGGGATCGAGCTCGCCCACCGGCCTCAGTCCTTCGGTGCTGCTGCGCCCCAGGAGCCGCGCCAGGCCCGCAGCTGCGACCTCGCGCTCCCGCATCAGGTGCTGCGCGACCTGCTCGAGGCGCAGGCGCTCGATCCGCAGGAGGCCTACCTCGGCAGGGGACGCCTCGGCGGCCTCGAGGCGGCGAGCCGTCGCATTCTCGACCTCGCGAACCGACGCGATCAGCTGGCGGTTGACGCCGAGCTGCTCGTCCAGCGCGCGTATTGAGTAGAAGGTGCGCTGGACGTCGGCCACGAGTTTCCGTGCGAAGTCCCGCACTTCGGCCTCGGCGACCTCGACGTCCCTCGCGGCGACGTCCTTCTCACGCGCTAGTCGCGCAGTGACCGGAAGGCGCTGCGCGAGCCCCACGGAGCCGACACGCTCGCCCTCGGATTTGAACGCGAAGTCGTCCGCGTAGCCCAACTCGAGCTCGGGGTTCTCCAGCCGCCCAGCCCGGAGCCGCACCCCTCGAGCTACATCGATCGCAGAGCGCGCGGCTTGGAGATCGCGGTTCGAGGCCAGGGCCTCGCGCACGGCTTCGTCGGGCGTGAGGAGATCAGATGATGTCTGGGACCTCGTGGGAGCCGGGGCTCCGAAGGTCAGCGCGGCCGCAACGGCAGCGCAGAGAAGCGATCGCATAGAACCTCCAGGTTCGTGACAGCCCGGGAGATCCGGGGCGCGCCTCCTGAGGCGCCGAACCTGAGGGGTTCAGATCAAGAGCGGTCGGCGGGTGTGCGCATAGGGAACTGGAGGGGGTTGCAATCTTCGCAGCAGACCGGCGGACAGAGCCATCGACCGCGTGGCAATGGGAGAACCGCTCGCGAGCACCAGCGGGATAGGCTTCGGTCGGGGGTTCGCCTCCGGCAGAGAGGCGATGGCGGCCGGTGCCCTCGCCTCGTCGACGCAGCAGGTTGGCTCCTCCGGCGATGTGCCGGGCTCGCTCTCCAGGGACGCCCGGACATGGGCCTGATCGTGAGCTCGGTCTGCATGGTGGCTGGGGCCGCGGGCGTGCTCGTGGCCATCGTGGTGGTCGGCCTGAGCCTCCGACGCCGGCGTGGGCGGATCACAAGCGCTCCCCGCGGTGGGCAGCAGCCAGGCGAGGATGAGGGTGGTGAGGATGAAGGCTCGGATTCGCATGCTTTCCGTGGCAGGTCGGGGCCCAGCCGGCCGTTCAGCGACCTGAGTCGGATCGGATGGCCGCTTCGGCCCCTTGAGACCCTCCTCCAGGCAGAAAAGTTCACGCGGACCGCGAGAATATACCCCCATAGGGTACTTTGCAAGCAGGCAGACTGGTCCGCGCGTTCAGCGTCCACCTCTGGCTCACATCGGCCCTACGGCTGGAGCGTTGGATGGGTGACCTCAAGGGGTGGTCGCAGGGCAGGTTACCCGCGAGCTCGAGCCCCAGGGGCGGCTCTCCTCGGCCCGAGGCGCCCGCGGTCACCCCCGCTGCGCCCGGCCGTAGAACCGGGCGAGCGACGGACCTCGTGAGCGCAACACCGGAGTCCCGGTTGCGCCAACCCCGAAAGGAGGGAGATCACGATGCGACGAACGATCGCCGTGCTGGCGGCTGGAGGAATCCTGGCGCTGGCTCCCGCGGCCGGCTGGACAGAGAGCTCGGACCCCTGGGTCCAACATCTCGAGCATCTCGTGGTTGAGAACGCCGACACGCCCGCGGAGCATGAGGCGCTCGCTCGCTACTACAGAATGAGAGCCAACGACGCGCGATCGCTCGCAGAGGAACACCGCGCGATGGCGGCACGCTATCACGGCAAGCCGGGCGAGAAGCACCACATGCGAAAGCACTGCAACCGTATCGCAGAGCTGAACGAAGAGCTGGCGAGCGAGTACGAGAGCCTGGCGAAGGGAGAAGACGCAGCGGCCAAGGAATAGGCTCGATCCGCGCCAGGATGCGGGCTGAAGTGAGCGGTGGGCGCGGCGCCCCCCGTCGCTTCAGCGTGCTCGCAGGCCGGGAAGGAGGCCGCGAGTCCGGATCCCAGCCGCAATACCCAGGTACGCCCCCACGGCCGTCCCGACCATCCACCCTGCAAACACCCCGAATGAGGTCCCCACCGACTGCAGCGCCACACCGGGCGTCAGAAGGATGAACAGCATGCCCGCCGGTAGAAGGGCTCTGGAGGGTCGGAAGGCGCCGTCGAGCACCAGGAAGGCCGACACCAGAGCGACGAAGAGCGTCGTCACGAGGCCGAAGCAAAGGGCACTGAGAGCAAGACCGCCGGTCTGCGTGACGGGCGCGCCAATCCCGGTTTCCGACCACCAATGGAGGAAGTGCTGGTCCGGGCACACGGCACCACAGATCCCCGCGAGACCCAGCCCGAGGATTCCGGCAGAGGCCGAGCGGGCCAGCGGGAGCGACGGAGTCCGCACCTGCAGGAATGCGATCGCGAAGCTCACGAACAGGAGCCCCGCCCAGACCGTCGTGAATACGGTCACGTGCCAGGGCGGATGGTGGCCGAATGGGTGACCCGAGATGAGGAGCGTCACTCCGACCGCGCCTGCTACGCCGACGAGGCCAGCCGCCATGAGGAGCCGCGCGGTTCGTCCGCCGCGCCGCTCGACATCGTGCTTGATCGAGGAAAGGATCCCCGACCTGACGCCCTCACGAATCTCGGGCGGTGTGTGCTCGCTCATCGACGCCGCCTCGACGCCGAGTAAGCTCGCGAGCGCGGGCTATCTCGCCGGAGCTCCGATCGGTGGATCCCTAGGTGCTGCTCGGAGGCGTTGGATTGCGCGCGACGTCCTCTTCTTGACTGCATCCACCGACTTCCCGAGCTGCGCGGCGAGCTCCGCATGGCCAAGCCCTTCGACCTTCGCCGAGAGCACAAGATAGCGCTCGTCGGTCGAGAGCGTTTCCAGGAGCTGATCGACCTGCTCCCGGTCAGCCACCTCCTCTTCGCTCCCTCGCCGTACCGCGCCGGCCTCGCCATCTCCGATCGGTACTTCGTGGCTCCTGAAGGCACGCCGACGATCGTCGATGAGCAGCCGGTTCGCGATCCGGAAGAACCAGGGCGTGAAGGGGCGAGCGGGGTCGTAGCGGTCCCGAGCCTGGTGAATCCGCAGGAAGAGCTCCTGGTAGAGATCCTCCGCGCGCTGGGCTGAGCCCGTTCGTCTGAGGAAGAATCCATAGGCGCGCGGCTCGTAGCGGCGGAAGAGCTCGTCGAATGCCTCGGGATCCCCCGCCGCGTACCGCGCCATGAGGATCTCATCCGACTCTTCTTGCCGTTGCGCACGTGTTGTTTCAGACATACGTGCTCCCCCTCGTCGGGTGACATAACGGACAGGCTTGCATTCTATGTGCCTACCGATCTGCTCCTCCGCAAGTGTCTCGGTTGGGGAACCGTGAGCCACTCCGCCCCGGGGAGTGGCGTCGCCTGTGGCGAATTGCCTCAAGGATTGACACGGATCGAGTAGGCCGCGAACCGCGGCGGTCTTGCGCCAGAGGAGTCCCACAGGCGGAACCTCCGACCGAAGCTGCCGACACGCCGCCAAGCGACTGCAGCTCTTGAGTCTCACGAACGAAACGCTGGCGGTCGGGTGCGACGACCAGGCGATCAGCTGCTGGCTCGTGCACACCCTTCCAGACCTGAGCTCAAGACGGCCGGTCGTAGGGGCGAAGAGATCGGTAGGCTTGACCAGCATCTGCCCCATCACGCGGCGCCACGATCTTGGGGCGACAGTAGCCAGCATGGACCAGTGTCCAGGGGTTTGGATAAGCTGAACGATCATGCGATCCCGAAGATGCGTCGCTGGGTTCGTCCTCGTGTTCCTGTCCATCGTCCTGGCAGCGGGTTCGAGCTCCGTCGAGACCAACGAGGTCGTGGTCTACAAGTCACCGACCTGCGGCTGCTGCACGAAGTGGGTAGACCATCTGGAAAGCGAGGGGTTCCGGATTCAGGCGCACGACGTGTCGGACATCCGTGGGGTCAAGCGGCAGTACGGCGTGCTGCCGGCGCTGTCAGCCTGCCACACGGCACTCGTGGGTGGCTACGTGATCGAGGGGCACGTTCCTGCCAGCGACATTCGACGTCTGCTCCGGGAGAGGCCGCCGGTCGTAGGCCTCGCAGTACCCGGGATGCCCCGTGGCTCCCCTGGAATGGAAGCACCCATTACGGAGTCCTACGAAGTCCTTACCTTTGACCGGGACGGCCGCACGAGTATCTTCTCACGCCACTAGCATCTACCGCGCGCGTGCCGACCAGCACATGTCGCAGACGGCGTCGCCCCGCGACATCGTCTTCGGCCGCTGATAGTGACCGCGCGCGCCATCGCCGACGAGGAGGTCCGCGCCCGCCCAGTCGTAGAGACACCAGGAGCGGTAGAAGGCCTCCAGCTCGTCGTGGTCGTCCCCGGCTTCGACGAGAGCGCGTACGAACGCTTGCGGCGGGCAGTGCGTCCAGTGCGTATGGAATCCCTCCCCGTCGCTCCAGGCCTCCATCTCATAGCCAGGCTTCCCGGGCGCGCTGAACGGGAAGCGCATCAGCAGCTTGAGGGTCCGCTCGAGCTGCCGGTGCTTCGAGCGCGTGAGAATGCGGGCGGGAATGGCGGAGGCGCTGAGCATCCAGGAGTAGATCTTCCAGCCGACGTCGGCGACGAGGGTCGCGGCGTACTCGCGAGGCACACCCCGGTCGAGCAGCTCGCGGTAGGCGGCCGTCGTGACGACCGCCATGAACACGTTCAGTCGATTGCCGAAGGTCGGGAGCTTCTCGAGGTGCGCAGCTGGGAGGAGTCGGTCGACGCGACGCCACGTGGCCTGGCGGAACTCCTTGACGTCCACCCGAAGCCAGCGCCCTCGCTCCGGCGCATCGGGCTCGAGCAGCCGACCCTGCAGGGCCTCTCGTGCGGCTCTACGAACCAGAGGCCGCGCGAGCAGCTTGACCGCGCGTCGCCACACGGCGATCGACATGGGCTCTCTGGCGTTCGACATCGAGTCGCCCTCTACGAAGATGCGCGCCTTGGGCGAGCGACGGATCGCAGAGCCGGGATCCAGCGCGGCGTCTCGCTCGCGTACTCCCGGTACGCTGCCCCGAACTCCGCAGCCGCCTCGTCTTCCTCGCGGTGTGCCAGACGCATGTACATGAACACCAGGATCGGGAACATCACCAATGTGACCAGGGTGGGCCACTGGAAGAGGAATCCGGCGAGGATCGCGATGAAGCCCAGGTACTGTGGATGTCGCACGCGCGCGTAGAGCCCAGTAGTCGCCAGGCGGCCTTCGCGCTGCGCGCGGTAAAGCACCGGCCAGGCGGCCGCGAGGATCCAGAATCCGCCGCCGATCAGCAGGTAGCTCAGGATGTGCAGCGGGTCGAGGTGGGGGTCGCCCTCCCAGCCCAGGAGCGTGTGCCAGAGGTGGCCGGCCTCGTGGGAGAAGAGGTCGAGCTGCGGGAACTGTTGCCCGAGCCAGCCCGAGAGCAGGTAGATCGTGAGCGGGAAGCCGTACATCTCGGCGAAGAGCGCCACGAGGAAAGCCGAGAAGGCGCCGAAGGAGCGCCAGTCCCGCGCCGTCTGCGGCTTCGCGAAGCTGAACGCGAACAGGATGAAGACGGCCGCGTTGATCAGAACCAGCGACCAGAGCCCATAGGCGGGTTCATGGCTCACGGCTCGGACCCTCCAGCTCCGGGGCCGGGCCCCGAACCCCCAGACCGTGGCCCCCGTGCCCCCGGTGCATGAAGAGGTGCATCAGCGGACACAGAGCGAGGATCCCCCAGGGGAGATACTCGGTCATGTGGGCGCGGTGCTCGGTCCAGAGGAAGTACGCCGCGGCGAAGGCGAAGACGGCGAGGGCCAGACGGCCCGGTGTCCCCAGACCACCCGAGGACGCCCGCCGCGCCATGTCAGAGCGGACCTCATCCATGAGCCGCCGTCCTCCTCTCCGGCGCTAGTTCCATCTACGGCTCGGACCACTCGGAGTGACCTCTCGAGCTCTCGACCTGGCGCGCCGTCATCCGCCTTCGTCGAGCGTGAGCGCCCGAATTGGGTGAGAGATGGCCTTGTGGCAGCGGATGCAATCCGTGCCCTTGGCCGAGGCGGTCTCGTGATAGCGCCGCGCCTTGTCCGACTCCTTCGCGAGGACTTCCGGAGTCTGGGCATGGCAGCCGAGGCAACGCTCGGAGCTCAGCGGGCCGTGGGGATTGTGGCAGCCTGCACACGTCAGCTCTCCCTTTCCATCGAGATCTCGACCGATTGCATGGCTGAACTCCGACGCGGAATCGATTTCCCTCACCTCTTTGTGGCACGAATCCGTGCAGCCAACACTCACGGTCGTCTTTGTGGGAACGATTCTGTCGGGATCGTGCATGCTGTGGCATCTGCTGCAGACGATTTGTTCGTAGCCGTGCGCACTCGCGCTCCACTCTCCGAAATCGGAGTCCTTGTGGCATTGCAGACAGAGTTTGTTCTGTGTCTCAGGCTCGTGCTCACAGTTCTTGCCAAAGTGGACATTCGCGACCTGCATCGGAAACCGCATGTGGGTGGCGCTCGGACCGTGACAACTCTGGCACTCCTTTTGCGCTGCGGGGGTCCTCGGGTCGGCGATTCGCGCGTGGACGGTGTCCAGGATCCCCATCACGTACGGAGTCTCGTGGCACTCGATGCAGGCGACCGCTCCCTCCTCGGAGTACTCGGATTGAACGCCAGCGCTCTGGGCGAGCGATGCAAGTGTGATCCCGAAGAGGCAGACAGGGAGTCGAACTCGAGTGAGTTCAGTCGTTCTCATTTCCACCGCCCTCGAAGCTCATGCCCGTGCGCCTCGGCGGTGGTCGATCCGTCCAAGCCCTGGCCAGTGTGGCTGCAGCGTCGTCTGCGCCTTTCGCCATGCTCTCGAACTGGCGAGCCAGCTCTTCGTTGAGCTCGGCGATGCGCTCACAGTGCTCTTGCAGGTTCTCCATTGGTGCAGGCGCCACTCGATACAGCTCGGCCATGACGCGATGCTTCTCGGCGATCGAGGTCGCGTCCAAGGCCTTCTTTCGATAGTAACGTGCCAGAGCCGCGTACTCGTCGGGCGTATCGCCGTGCATTAGATGCTCGAGCTGCATGGGCGAGTCCGGTACCTCTCCACAAGCGCCTCCCAAAGCCAGAGCCAGGGCGAACCCCGTGAACGCCACGACTGCGCTTCGTTGCATTCCATTCCCCCGGTGTGTGGCACCAGAATCTGGCTGAGGCCTCACGAGGTTGATGGCACTGGCGGAGAGAGGGAGACCCGAATGCACGCGAAGGCGATGAAAACAGCAGCGTTGAGTAGGACTAGCCGCCAAAAGCCGGATTCGTGGCTCACGGCTCGGACCCTCCGGCTCCGGGGCCCGAACCTCCAGGGCCGAAGACCCCCCAGGGGAGGTACTCGATCAAGTGGGCGCGGTGCTCGGTTCAGAGGGCGAAGACGGCGAGGGCCAGACGGCCCGAAGCTCCCAGGCCCCCTGAGGGCCCCTGGTGCCATATCGGGGTGGAGTTCGTCCATCAGCCAAGATCCTTGTCGCGGGCGGCAGTTGCTTGTACGGCTCGGATCGCTGGAAGTGACCTCCCCGGGTCACGGAATGGCCCGCGGACCGTATCCCCGATTACGGGGAGACCTGTGCGCGGAGGACGGTTCGGTGGCGCAATTCATGGGGGATGTCGCTTTCCTGCTCGAGCTCGCTCTCGTCGCCGCCGGGCTGGTCCTGCTCCAGCTCGGGCGTGAGCGCTCAGGAGGGCTTCTGCGCGCCGCGGGCTGGGTCCTCGTGGTCGGCGCCAGCGCCACCGCGCTCTGCACGGCCTACTTCTGGTTCCGCTACCACCAGGCCGGCGACTTCGATCGGGCAGGGTCGGCGATCGTGGTGGAAGAGGTCGCCCGGAGCGTCGATTCTCTCGACATCACACCGCTCGTCTGAGGCAGCACAGGCTTGGCCTCGGGCGGCACCGCATGGGGAGCGGCGAGATGATGAGAGACGAAACGGCTGGCTTGGTGACGAGCCCTGGACGCACCTGGACGCTGCTGGGCGCGAGCCTTGCGCTCCTCGGAGCGTCGAGCAGCTCCGTCGAGACACCCCCGGATCCGCTGCCGCTGGTCTGGTGCCTGGAGCGCGCTCAGGCCACGAACCCGGACCTCGATGTCGCTCGCATGGCCGCTGAAGCTGCCGACGCGCGCGTCTACCCCGCAGGCGCCCTTCCCGATCCTCGCTTTCGCTACGAGCTCAGCAACGTGCCGAAGGGGGATCTCGATCTCGACTCGACGCCTCTGTCCGGACAGCAGCTCGGCTTGAGCCAGCGCCTCCCCTTCCCGGGCTTCCTGGGGAGCCAGCGCGAGGCGGCCCAGTCGGCAGCGGACGCCTCGCGAGAGCAGCTGAGTGACCGGTCCCAGCGCGTCGCAGCCGCTGTGGAGCGGGCCTGGGTCGAGCTCGGCTTCGCCCAGCGCGCGCTCGACGTCACGATGGAGAACATCGACCTGCTGCGCCAGCTCGCGAAGATCGCCGAAGCGAAGTATCGCGTCGGAGAGGGTCTCCAGCAGGACGTGATCCGCGCCCAGGTCGCCCTCACCGAGCTCCTCGACGAGCGCCTGCTGCGCGAGGCCGCCATCCGCTCCGCCGAGGCGCGCCTCGCGAACCTCCTCGACTTGGCCCCAGAGACGCCGTTCCCGCGAACCGCGTCCCTGCGCGACTCGGCGCCGATCCCGGATCTGACATCGCTCCTCGACCAGCTCGAGTCGACGAGCCCGCGGCTGCGGGCTCTGGCGGAGCAGGTCGAAGAGGCCGAGCATCGGCGGCGTGCCTCGACCCTCGAAGGATACCCGGAGTTCGATCTCGGCCTTGGGTATCGCATCCGCAAGAGCGTGATGGGAGACCCGGTGAAGGGCGACGACTTCCTGAGTGCGGGCGTGACGATCCGCCTGCCCGTCGACCGACGCAAGTGGCGGTCCAAGGTGGCGGAGCGCGATGCGTTCTTGCGCAAGACCAAGGCGGAGTACAGGAGCGCTCGCGCCTCGTTGCGCGATAGTGTACGGGCACGCTTTTCGGACCTCACCCGTGCGGACCGGGCGATCGCGCTCCTCGAGGACGGTCTCCTTCCTCAAGCGCGCCAGTCCCTCGATTCGAGCCGTTCGGGCTACGAGGTGGACAAGGTGGACTTCCTGAGCCTGATCGACAGCCAGGTGCGACTGCTGAACGCCCAGCTGCGGCTCGAGCGTGCGATCGCGGACCGGCGCGCCGCCTTCGCCGCGGTGGAAGCCGGCGTGGGGGCATCCCTGCGATGAGAGCCGGACACTGGATCGTCTTGATCGCGCTCGTCGCGGCTGCGGCAGCCGGCGGCTGGTGGGTCGGGACCCGGAGAGCCCCGAGCCACCTCGCAGCGACCCAGGAGACCGCCGGAGGCGGACCCTGTCCTGGAGGCGCCGACCCCCTCTACTGGAAGGCGCCGATGGATCCCACCTACGTGCGCGACGAGCCCGGCAAGAGCCCGATGGGGATGGATCTTGTGCCCGTGTGTCCAGGCGAGTCGGCCTCAGTGGCTGGCGAAGGCATCCGGATCGATCCAGCGCTCGTGCAGAACATGGGGGTGCGCACAGCACCTGTCGCCCGCCGCGATCTGGCGCGCAAGGTGCGCACCGTGGGGCGGGTGGCCTACGACGAGCGCCGCGTCGACCACGTCCACACCAAGGTCCAGGGCTGGATCGAGCGGCTCTTCGTCGAGTACGAGGGCGAGCTCGTGCGGCGGGGGCAGCCTCTGCTCGAGATCTACTCGCCGGAGCTCGTCTCGACCCAGGAGGAGCTCCTGCTCGCGGCGCGCTACCGCGAGGCGACTCGCGAGAGCCGCTTCGAGGACGTCTCGGGCGGAGGCGAGGATCTGTTTCAGGCAACCCGCCGTCGGCTCGAGCTCTGGGACATCTCGAAGCGCGACATCGAACGCCTCCTCGAGACGGGAGAGGTGCGAAAGAACCTGACCCTCTACGCGCCCACGGAGGGTGTGGTCACGCACCTCATGGTCCGCAAGGGCATGGAGGTCGGGCCGAACAACAACCTCTACACGATCGCCGACCTCTCGCACGTCTGGCTCTACGCCGACGTCTACGAGTACGAGCTCCCGTGGGTGCGGGAGGGACAGAACGCCGTCATCGACCTGAGCTACCTGCCTGGCAGGACCTTCGGAGGAACGGTGACCTACGTCTACCCGTTCCTGGATCCCAAGACACGCACGGCCCGCGTCCGCGTCGAGCTCGAGAACCCGGACCTGATCCTCAAGCCCGACATGTTCGCCAACGTGACCATCGAGACGCAGACGCGCGAAGGTGTACTCGCCATTCCCGAAGAAGCCCTGATCCGTTCGGGTCGCCGCTCACTCGCCGTGGTGGCCGTCGGTGAAGGGCGCTTTTCGCCGCGCGAGGTGGTCATCGGAATCGATTCCGGCGACGGCTGGGTCGAGGTGCAGGACGGGCTCGCGGAGGGCGACCGCGTCGTCACCTCGGGCCAGTTCCTGATCGACAGCGAGAGCAAGCTCCAGGAGGCCGTGCAGAAGATGCTCGCGGCGAAGCCCACTCCGGACGCGGAGCACGAGGGGCACGTCGTTCCGACGCCCGCCGAGGCGAAGCCCGAAGAGGCTGACCCACATGCCGGCCACGTCATGACTGAACCGGCCCCGGAGGAGGATCCCCATGCGGATCACACGATGCCGCAGCCGTCCGGCGAGGATCCCCACGCCGGCCACATGATTCCGCAGCCGGACCCGCAGGAGGATCCGCATGCCGGCCACGTGATGCCGCAGCCAACGCAGCACGAGAATCCCCACGCTGACCACACGACGATGCCCCAGCCGAACGCCGAGGATGCTTCCCATAGCGACCACCCGATGGGCGGAGGCGCTGGCAGCCCACAGGCGCACGAAGAAGATCTCGACCAGCAAGGGCACCGCCCGATGGCCACTCCGGAGTAGAAGGGATGCTCGAGCGCATCATTCGGGGGTCCGCGGGCAATCCCTTCCTCACGTCCCTGGCGCTCCTCGCCGTCGTGGGCTGGGGAAGCTACGCGCTCTGGAACACCCCGCTCGACGCCATCCCGGATCTCTCGGACGTCCAGGTCATCATCTTCACGCCATTCCCTGGCCAGGCTCCGCAGGTCGTCGAAGACCAGGTCACCTATCCGCTGACCACGGCCATGCTGGCGGTCCCCTTCGCGAAGGTCGTGCGCGGTTACTCCTTCTTCGGCTTCTCCTTCGTCTACGTGATCTTCGAAGACGGCACCGACCTCTACTGGGCGCGCACCCGCGTGCTCGAGTATCTGAACTTCGTCTCCGACCGCCTGCCCGCGGGCATCACGCCCACACTCGGCCCCGACGCCACGGGCGTGGGCTGGGTGTACGAGTACGCACTCGTCGACCGTACGGGACGTCACGATCTCGCACAGCTGCGCTCGCTCCAGGACTGGTATCTGCGCTACGAGCTCCAGACCGTCCCCGGCGTGGCCGAGGTCGCGAGCGTCGGCGGCTTCGTCCGCCAGTACCAGGTGGAGGTCGATCCCAACGCGCTGGCCGCCTACGGGATCCCCCTCGCCCAGGTGCGCCGCGCCATCCAGCGCAGCAACAACGACGTCGGCGGCCGCCTCATCGAGATGGCCGAGTCCGAGTTCATGGTCCGTGGCCGCGGCTACGTCGAGGGGACCGAAGACCTCGCGCGCATCGCTGTGGGGACCGACGGCCGCGGCACGCCGATCCTGCTTCGCAACCTCGCCACGATTCAGCTTGGACCCGAGCTCCGCCGGGGGCTCACGGACCTCAACGGCGAGGGCGAGGTGGCTGCCGGCGTGGTGGTGATGCGCTTCGGGGAGAACGCCCTCGAGGTGATCCGGAACGTCAAGCGCAAGCTCGAGGAGCTGGAGCGTGGCCTCCCCGAAGGCGTCGAGATCGTCCCCGTCTACGACCGCTCGGCGCTGATCGAGCGCGCCGTGGACACGCTACGCATCACGCTGCTCCAGGAGTGCCTGATCGTGGCGCTCGTGTGCGCGGTGTTCCTCTTCCACGTACGCAGCGCGCTCGTCGCCATCGCCACCTTGCCACTCGGGATCCTGATCTCCTTCATCGTGATGTACTACCTCGGCATCAACGCGAACATCATGTCCCTCGGCGGGATCGCGATCACGATCGGCATGATGGTCGATGCTGGCGTCGTCATGATCGAGAACGCGCACAAGCATCTCGAGCAGGCCCAGGAGGGGCGTTCTCGTACGCAGGTCCTGCTGGACGCCGCCGCCGAGGTGGGTCCCTCGCTCTTCTTCTCGCTGCTCGTGATCACCGTGGCGTTCCTCCCGGTCTTCACGCTCCAGGCGCAGGAGGGCCGCCTGTTCCGGCCGCTCGCGTTCACGGCCACCTTCGCCATGGCGGCTGCGGCGGTGCTCTCGATCACCGCCGTTCCCCTCCTGATGGTGTGGTTGGTGCGGGGGCGGATCCTGCCCGAGGATCGGAACCCCCTCAACCGAGCGTTGCTGCGCGCGTACGCCCCGCTCATCCGGTTCGCGCTCCGCCGTAAGAGCTGGATCCTCCTGGCGGCCGCTGGGCTTCTCGTGGCCACCGCCTACCCCCTTTCGCGCCTTGGTTCGGAGTTCATGCCACCGCTCAACGAGGGCGACCTGCTCTACATGCCGACGACGCTGCCTGGGATCTCGGTCACCAAGGCTCGAGAGCTCCTGCAGCAGACGGATCGGATTATCGGCCAGTTCCCGGAGGTCCATCACGTCTTCGGCAAGATCGGGCGCGCCGAGACGGCCACGGATCCGGCGCCGCTCTCCATGATCGAGACGACGATCACGCTGAAGCCCGAGGACGAGTGGCGGCCGGGCATGACGATGCAGAAGCTGATCGCGGAGCTCGACGCGGCCATCCGCATCCCGGGGCTCACCAACGCCTGGACGATGCCGATCAAGACCCGGATCGACATGCTCTCGACGGGCATCAAGACGCCGGTCGGCATCAAGGTCGCGGGTCCCGATCTCGAAACCCTCGAGCGCGTCGGCTCCGAGATCGAGGCCCTCCTGCGCGGCTTCCCCGGTACGCTGAGTGTCTACGCAGAGCGCGTCGTGGGTGGGAACTACCTCGACTTCGACATCGACCGGCGCGAGATCGCCCGCTACGGCCTCACGGTGGGCGACGTGCAGGACGTGATCCAGTCGGCCATCGGCGGCATGAACGTCACCTGGACGGTCGAGGGGCTGGAGCGGTACCCCGTGAATCTCCGCTACCCCCGGGAGCTGCGTGACAACCTCGCCATGCTGCGGCGGGTCCTCGTGCCCACGCCTACAGGCGCGCAGGTGCCCCTCGAACAGCTCGCGCGCCTCGAGATCCGCAAGGGGCCCCCCGCGATCAAGAGCGAGAACGCCCGGCTCAACGCCTGGATCTACGTGGATCTCGAGGGCATCGACGTCGGAACCTATGTCGGTCGCGCCAAGGAGTTCCTCGAACGCGAGCTCGACCTGCCGGCGGGCTACTCGATGAGCTGGAGCGGTCAATACGAATACATGGAGCGCGCCGCCAAGCGCCTGCGGCTCGTCGTGCCGGTGACGCTGGGCCTGATCTTCCTGCTCCTGTATCTCAACTTCAGGCGCCTCTCCGACACGCTGATCGTCATGGGCACGCTACCGCTCGCGGTCGTCGGAAGCGTATGGCTCCTCTGGCTGCTCGACTACGACCTCAGTGTGGCGGTAGGGGTCGGCTTCATCGCCATGGCGGGTGTAGCCGCCGAGATCGGAGTCGTCCTGCTGGTCTTCCTCGACAGTGTCGCCTCGCGCCACGAGCGCGAGGGCCGGCTCCGCAGCCGCGCGGATCTCGATGAGGCGGTCCACGAAGGGTCCGCGCTGCGCGTACGGCCGATCCTGATGACGACGACGACGACCGTCGTGGCCCTGCTTCCTATCATGCTCGGCACCGGGACGGGGTCGGAGACCATGCGCAGGATCGCGGCACCCATGGTGGGCGGGACTGTCTCCGCGGTGCTCCTGACCTTGCTGGTGATCCCAGTAGTCTTTGCGCTCGTGCGCGGGAGGAGACTCCGAAAGGAGATACCGTGAAGAACCCCTCGAGGGCCATCGGCGTCTGCCGGCCTAAAGAAGCCTCGAGCGGGCCGTGTCGCCTACCCGTACTCACGCCTCGCGCCGCTCGCTCTCGCTCTCCCAGCGCAGGAGTAGCCCTCCGCTGACGCGGCTAGGGAGTGTCTGCGACCAGCGTCGCCGAGCGCTCCTGCTCCCTTCGCCTCGGGCTCCATCGCGTTGAGCTCACATCGTCTAGATGGCGCCGCTTGGCCTCATGGGCGATTTGTTCCTCGAACTGGTGCGACCTCGGTGCGAGACCTCCCATCTCTGTTCGTACCACCTGCGACTGCCCGCACCCTGCTCGCGCCCGCTCGATTCCTAGCGTCTTCACTGGGCTCCATGAACGCTTCTCGCTTTGATCTGATTCACTCCGCCTCCTTCCGGTTGCGGTTTCGGCTCNNGCGTCCTTGACCCCCTCGCTCGTCGTGCGGCTGCGCCTCCACATCGCAACCCATCGAAGGAGGCCCTCATGAAATCCAAGCCCAAGACTCGCCGTGACGTTCACGTCGAAATCACTGACACGATCGTTCAGGCCATCGAAGCGGGACCGGGACACTTCACACTCCCCTGGCACCGGTCGGTCTCCGTCGCTCGCCCCCGCAACGTCGCTACGAGGCGCCTGTACCGAGGCGTCAACGTGCTCGCTCTGTGGGTAAGCGCCGACAAGAACGGCTTTCCCTCGCCCCTCTGGGCCACCTATCGCCAATGGAGCTCCGTCGGCGCCCAGGTCCGTCGTGACGAGAAGGCCTCCCTCGTCGTCTTCTACAAGCCGTTTGAAGTCACCACGGAGAACGAGAACGGTGAACCCACGACCGAGTCTCGACGCTTCGCCCGGGCTTCCTTCGTCTTCAACGCCGCCCAGGTCGACGGCTACACCGAAGAGGTACCCTCCATCCTGCCTAATCCCGCCGAGAGCCTTCCGGCCGTGGACGCCTTCATCACCGCCACGCGCGCCGACGTCCGCCACGGCGGTGACCGTGCCTACTACCGCCCTGCGACCGATCACATCCAGATGCCGCAGCGCGAGTCCTTCATTGGCACCAGGACCAGCACGCCGACCGAGAGCTACTACGCCACCCTGCTCCACGAGCTGACACACTGGACGACTCACCCCTCGAGACTGGCACGCGACCTCAAGGGCCGCTTCGGGGATGCCTCCTACGCGATGGAAGAACTGATCGCCGACCTCGGCGCAGCCTTCCTCTGCGCGGACCTCGCCATCGCGTCTTCACCCCGTGCCGACCACGCCGCCTATCTCGCCCCCTGGCTCCAGGTCCTGAAGGACGACAAGCGAGCGATCTTCACCGCCGCTAGCAAGGCGTCCGAGGCGGCCGAGTTCCTTGCCGCGTTCTCGTCAGGCGCGACGTCCAACGCCGCCTGAGGGCCTCGCGCCGCAGCCTCGCGCAGGGACTCCCCTCGTCGTTACTGCCGCCAGAGCCCCCCAGAACTTCTGAGCGGCTTCACTCACCCAGGGGGCGAGCTAGCCCCGTTGCTGCCCTCGCGGTCAGAACCCCTCTCAATCGCCCTCAGGTCGCCCAGAACGCGTCCGATCTGCTTCCGAGGGTCTTTTCCACCCGGACTACGTTTCGCCTTTCCAGGGCCCCTCTATGGGCGTTCTAGGAGCACCTGGCCCGAGAGGCCCCGTCCAGGCCGATTTCGGGACGACCACTTCCTCCTCGACTTCGGGCCTGCGTGATCCCGCCACCTCGCGTCCTTTTCTCACGCCACGCTAGCGCCTCCGGCGCGCCTGCAAGGGGCAAGCCCTCCGCTTCGCCTTCGGCGGCGGCCCTCCGGGTTCCGGCGCCCCGGTTCCGGGCGCTTTTTCTTTGGCGTAAAGGCCGCTTGAGGTAGCGGCAATCTCTCAACCCTAACAAGGAGCAAGAAAATGAAATCTCTCAATCGTGCAGAACTGATCGGCAACCTCGGGAACACTCCCGAGATCCGCGTCACCAAGAAGGGCCAGAAGGTCGCGAGCCTTCGCGTCGCCACCAACGGCTACAACCACACCGAGTGGCACAACGCCGTCGCCTTCTCGGACGGTCTCGTCGAGATCATCGAGAAGTATCTCACCAAGGGCGATCGCGTCTATGTCGCGGGTGAGCTCCGGACACGATCCTACGAGTCCGAAGGCACCACGCGCTACGCGACCGAGCTCGTGGTGAACGACCTCGTCCTTCTTGGCAGCCCGGTGGCTGCCAGCGCGGAGCCGGCGTAACCCGGCTCGCTCGCCCGCCTCGGCATGTTTCTGCCGGGGCNNAAAGCAGGTAAAGGACGTAGAGCTCGAGAGCGACCAGCTGAGCCCCCCGCCAGAGAATCCCGTTTCCCGTTCCGCCCCCTCTTCTCCGCTTCCGCGCGATCTCCCAAAGCCAAGCCCGTCGCCTCTTGGCTCTTGGTCTTTTGCCCTTCTCGCAATCGCCACACAGCGGGCACTTCCTCTGCCTGGCCACCGTGCTATCGCTCCTCAATCTTGATGCTCGTGATCACGGCTTCCCCTTCCTCGGCAAACTTCGCTTGCTGAGGACCGCTCTCCTGGAGCCATCTCACATGCCGTTGGAGCAGGAGATCGTAGAGACTCCGAAGGTTGCGGCCGTTGACCTTCACCTCGTAGGCTGGAAAGACCAGGACGATCTGACCCGCCTCGGCGTGGAACCGCCACGCCAGAAGGTACGAATAGGAGAATCCCCACGCGTCGCCGTTCTGGAGGCGCACATCCAAGGCCACTTCCTCTCCTCGGTTTTGGCCTCGGCTCCCATACGGCTTGCCGCTGTCCACCTCAGACATCGTGTTCGCGTTCTCTCTTTTCTGCGCGTCGTTCATTCTCTTTTGCTCTCGCCGTTCTCGTCTCGTCCGTCCTCGTCCCGCTGTACTTGTCTACGAGCGCCTGCTGCTCCTCCGTTCTCTCTCCGCTGTACTTCGCTACCAACGCTTCCTTCTTGGCCTGCTCGCTCTCTTCTGCTCCCGGCTCTCTCCCTGCAGCCGGACCTCCTGGTCTCGCCCCTCCGTACTTTACCACCACGTCCACCTCCGCTTCGGCGCCAGCCCCATCCGCTCGACCGGGCTCTTGCTCGACCGCTCTTGCCACTTCTTCCGTCGCCGGGTTGGGCCCTCCGTACTTTGCCACTACGTCGATCGTCCCGGTCTCTTGCACCGTGGCTGAACCCGC
>JABAHS010078180.1_pt2 | contig 19688 bp, 15 predicted proteins | sample 7062111 | NCBI WGS metagenome assembly JABAHS01 (sample SAMN14534600, study PRJNA622989) | marine sediment metagenome | biome: marine biome [ENVO:00000428]; feature: marine pelagic biome [ENVO:01000023]; material: deep marine sediment [ENVO:00002113]; isolation source: pool of 4 deep marine... | reverse complement strand
GGGGTTGTTGTGTGGGTAGACAAATTTGCTTGGCCAATCACCGATATCAAAACTGACGCAACTGCAAAAAAGGACCAGGAAAGCCGCGATACCGACAAATTCGATGGCTGTTTTGTATATTACTTTGTCTTTCATACGGACACTTTACTCATTTTGCGAAAGCATTTAGGCCCGATAAAAAGGGCCTTTCCGGCAATGCGCACAAACATTGCGTAACCCTTCCGGAGTTTATATCGGCCAGATTCGGGTTTTTCTGCACAATTGCCGGAGAGGAACTGCTGAGGGTAATGCCGGATGGATGGTAGTTGAATGGAGACTAAAAGGGGTGTGCTGCCTGGAATTTGGCGGGATATTGTCCCAAGATGGGCGTCAGATGGCGAGTGAAGGCCATGAGAAAATTGCTAATATTTATGCGACTTATTGCTTCTATGTCTATGTGAATAAGGGCTTTATGTGCCTTTCGTAGATGTTTTCGGTCACGTTCTGCGCGATTATGTCGGCGTATTTATCCAGCGCGTCGAAATAGCGAGGGCCCATTTCAGCGGCGATTTTGTAGGCTACATGTAAGAGCTGTCGGAGGTTGAGGTCATAATTCTGGCACGATTGGTCGTGCCTGAGGGCCGAGGCAAAGGTTTCAGAGTCCCATTTGTCAACGACATGGGGAGTGGGGAGGGCGGCGATGTCTATATCAATGACGGTTTCGTATGGTCCACAAAGTTCGTCGATTCGTGAGATTGCCACGGCGTAAACTTCTTTGGCAAGAGCGAGGCCGTCACCACCGGCCATTGCCAGACCAATCAGCTCTTCGAGCCATGTTGTGCCGGCGGTTTTAAGGTGCAGGCCGGCGTCGAATTTCTTCAGCGTGTCTGCTATTGGGCCGTAGATTGAGAACTTGTCACTGCCGGAGTGGACGCTCAGTTTCAAATCCCGGGGGAGGTCGAATTCATTGGCGGCAAAGGCGACTAAGGCGACGTCGGCTTCGAATTCATTTGCAAATTTATCAACGTCACCGACGTAATCGACGCCTTTGTTGAACCGGCCTGTGAATTTCGGGGCGATTGTCCCGGCGGGAATTCCTTCGTCGGCAATGGCGGCAAGGATGAAAAGCATTTCGACGGGGGTTTGGGGCTGGTCGGTTTCGTCCATCGAGACTTCTGTGATGAAGTTGCCTGTTCCTTTGGCTGACTCGATGTGGCGATAAATTTTGCCCGCTTCTTTTATCGCCAGCAGACACTTAGCTGCTATATCCCGGACCTGCTGGGCGGATATTTCGAAAGTTGCATCGATGCCGGGGATTATGAGCGAGCCGATGAGCTTTTTGTGCTTTTCGATGAAGGCTTGTATTTCGCTTTCCTGTGCCGGTTGGCCCATGAAGTCGGCGACGTCAAGGGTGAAGAAGTCGCTGGATTCGATGAAGGCATCGACGTTGTATAGGCCGATATGGTCGGCATCCACGAAATAGGAGTCTTCAAAGGCCGCTGCCGAGACGGCATCGTCGGCCTCTTTGCGAGTGTCCTGTGGCGTTGTGCCGATGATAGTGTGCTCCCTGTTGGATTTATTCCAGACGGGGGTGATTTTTATGCCCTGCTGTTTTGCCTTTATTATGGCGGTGAGTTGTGCTTTTCCCTGCCGGCCGAACCTATCACCGATTCCAAACGAATACTTTTCCAGCTTCATGGGTTAGTTTTCCTTTCTGTTATTTCTTTTCAGCGTTTGAGCGGAGTATAGCAGACTTTCATTTTGTAACAAGCCGAAATGCCAGAACGGGTCGGCCTGCTTTCTGAAAGCGGCCTTGCAGTTTTATCCAGTCTTCATTGTTAGCATTGCTTACAGAGGTACTTATGGTAACACGAGCAGGAAGGCTTTTTTGTTCCATTGGCTCGAGCGTTACTTCCCAGCGGTCCGGTGTAAGTTTGCATCCTTGGGGGGTGTTTTGGACGGTTATGGTTCCAGTGACTGCTTTGTCGCTGAAATTATATGCCAGGAGATTAAGGTTCGTTTCCTTATTCGACGGGACAGAATGGGCCTGGCGGTCGAGCATTGTCGAGTTGTTGTGCATCTGGAGCTGTAAGACCACGGGTGAGGGTTTGCCTGCTCGAAACGCCGAAGAGCACGGGGGCTGTTCCAAATGCAGTTTTAGGGCGGTATCTTTCTGGACAATGACGAAAATGGGGGCCGAATCAATCTTGGCCGGCGTGTTTTTACCAAGGGGCCTGCCGAGATAATCGTAAGCGGCTTCTATTGATAAGCTTTTTGGCAGCGGCCAGCTTGTTGATTTTTTCGCCCAGATGACGAGGACATTTCGTTGCCGGCCATCAGGCCGGGAATTGAAGGCGTATACGCGGACGGCCGGGTTTTCCTTTGGGGTCCATCGGCCCAGACATTTTGCTCCAGCCAGTAGGCGGCCGAGCGCCGCGAGGGCGACGTAACCGGGGCGGGGAGTCTGGTCGTGTCGCAGGAGGCCGAACTGTACCTGGCTTTCGTGGTAGTTGCCCAAGATGAAGAAAAAGTGGCGGTTGACACCGGCAAATAGGCTGGATGCATAGGAACGTGCGATAAATTCGGCCTGTTTTATTTCGTCTTCGCGTGACATTTCGCTCCAGGGTCTTGCTGTTTTGGCTACGGCCCGGACTCCACATTCGGTGATCCAAATGGGCCTGCCGCACGCGGCCTGCCGTGCCGGCGCGAACTGGGTCAGATAGTCATCCGGTTTTTGATATGAGTGAATGTTGTATGTTTCGAAATATGGCCAAGTCTGATTTTCAAGCACGCCTTTGGTGTGCAGAGGCGTCCCAGCACCGGCGTAGACGTTCCAGCAGACGGTCAAATCGGGATTGCCGGACTTGTAGCCGAGGTACGCCGCTTTCTGGTGGGAGCACATTTCGTCGATTGTGTGGCCTCCAAAATTGATGATATTTGCTTCGTTCCATGGCTCCCATGCGAGTACGCGGCCTTTGTAGCGCTGCGCCATGGCTTTGCAGAACCTGTACAGGTGACGCAGGTCCCTTGGGAAGCGTTTGAAGCGTCGTTTGCCGTCAAGCTGTTCATTCAGGGCCCAGCCTGGTGTGTCGTGAAATACCTGCAGGATTTTTAGCCCGTGTTGTGCCTGGAAAGTCGCTGCGGTGTCATAGGTAGTTTTTTCAGGGAGTTTGTCTGGCTCCGGCTGAAAGCCGCCCCAGCTCATACGGTCGCGTATCCAGTTCACACCAGCAAGAGCGGCCAGTTGGGCGAACCGTTCCTGGCGAGCGGGTTGGTTGGATGCGAACCATGAGGTAGCGGAGTCGACACATATAGGTGAATCCTGTGGCACGGGTTCTGCCAGTGTTGCCAGGACGGCGGCCGTTGTCCAATTCGTCAATTTTCCTTTAGCATTTAGAAATTCGATTCGGTACCAGCCGATTCGGAGCCCACTGATTTTCAGGTTCGATGTTTTTTGGTTGATAGAGCCTTGTTTAATAACAGCCCTGCGGTCATCGAGCAGGCGCCAGCTTGAAGTGCTTTCCGGTATCTTGACATTTACATCCTCGCCCAGCAGGAAGACGTTGCCGGGATGCTGCGGGTGTGCGGTTGGGATTTTCCTGGGGATGGTCTGCAAAGAGCGATTTAAGTCTGTTTGAGGCCTCTCTTTAAGCCCGAAACTTACGGATGTAACCGACACTAAAAATACGAGACATAAAGCCCTGAGTTTTCCTGACAGCAGGCTTGAATTTTGCATTATCATCCTCCGATTAATCTTTTCATGGTTTTTCAACAGGGTGGTTTGCCAGTTGGGACAGGGCAGTCGTGGGGACATTGGGGGCGATGTCAGCGACTTTGGCTGCACGGATGAAGTCATTGGCGGTAAGCACTATGCCTTCGCTTTTAGCACCCTGTAATTTCAGGAATGTATCCGTCCCTGCCGGCGGCCTGCACCCGCGGATAAGAGCCGCTTTGACCTCGTTCAATCGAATTAACGCGGCGGCATCCTTTGAGAAAGGTGTATCAAGGTCATCAATCGACAAATTTTGGACGTCTCCGGCGACGAGCGCGTGACGTAAGTCGGGTTTGGCCAACTGAAGCTGTATGTTGCTAAGCTTGAGGCCTTTTACATGGCGGCAATAGAAGCCGTAAGCCGAGAGTCTGCCGAACATCGAGTACTCCGGGTATGCTGTGGGGTTTTCAGGTATGGGGCGGGCTGCATCCTTTTTTGTTCCCCCGCCTGCAAACGATAGTCTTGCGTTGCTGATTGTGACGTTTTCTATCGGGTAGCCGGGCAGGCCGGAGATAGCACAGCCGGTGGGATTGGCGCCGGTCGCTTCGATATTACTGATGGTGATGTTGCGCATCGCGCCCATTTTGGGCTTTTCCATATCCTTTTTGAACGGGCGGGCGCGATTGCCAAGACGCAAAAAGATTGGGGCACCTATGCCGTCCATCGAGATGTTTGATATAACTACTCGGTCCATTGTTCCACCGTCCACTATTTCCAGGGCGATGCCCGCCAGGCGCGTGTCGTAGATTGCGCAGCCGGTCATGACGATATTCTGAAAGCCGCCGTTTGATTCGGTGCCCATTTTCAGGCCGTTGCAGAGGCTGCTCAGGACGCAGTTGCTGACCGTCACATTTCTGCAAGGTCTTGCGGCGGTGCTCTTTAGGACGATGGCGTCGTCTCCCGAGGTGATATTGCAGTTGGAGATTAGGACCCGATGGCAGCAATCGATATTGATGCCGTCGTTGTTGGCGTTGACGCGGCTTCTGACGATGATTCCATCGATGAGCACGTCGTCACAGGCGAGGTAGTGCTGGACCCACATGGGAGAATTCTGGATTGTCACATCTTTTACCGTAACGTTTTGGCACTGGATAATTCGAATCATGTATGGGCGAACCTTATATGGTCCTTTGAAGGTTCGGCCCCGGCCGTCGATTGTGCCGTTGCCCGTGATGGCGATGCGTTTTAGCTTTTCGCCGTAAATCAGGCTTTTGTCGGTGTAGTTGTCCGTGTAGGACCTGAAGGCCTGAACTGTCGGGGGGTAGTCTTTGAGGCTGGAACTGCCCAAAAGTGTGGAGCCTGTATCGAGCCTGAGGGTGACGTTGCTTTTCATGTAGATTGTGCCTGACAGGAAAGCGCCGGGCGGGAAATAGACGATCCCGCCGCCATTTTCGGCGGATTCGTCGATTGCCTTCTGAATGGATTTGGTGCAGATTGTTTTGCCGTCCGGTTTGGCGCCGTAGTCGCGGATGTCATNNTTCTTCTCATAATTCCTTCTTTCTAATCGTTGTGATTTTTTTGTCGGTTATGCGTTTGCTATCAGATAAACCGAGTAAATAATCGCGGCGACACATCCCCAGCCGGCGAGGAATCCTATGACCGAGCTGCGGGATGGAATGAGTATCTCAAGACCGGTGTTTGGAAACAGGCTTCTCTTTTCGGGGACAACGACATCTGGTGGCAGGGTGCAGGGGACGGCCACCTGCTCGCCGGGCCTGACTGGGGTGCGGACGAGGGCGTAAAAGTTGTCGAGTTTTTCCCTGTCGACCGGTTTTGTCAGCAGGCTGACTATAACAGTGAGCAGGAATCCCGTCATAAGATAAAAAACCATCTGCCACGGCATATACAGTTCACCTTCCCACACCATAAAGTCAGGCAGCTTATCGGCGAAGTTTGCATGGAAGTCCCAAAGGACGAAATCGCCAAATGCGATTCTGCTGGTGAAAAGGAGGACGGCAAAACCGGCCAACGTCCCGGCCCAGGCACCGGCTACGGTTGTGCGTCTCCAGAAGAGGCCGAGCCAGAACGCGATTCCCATCATGGCCGAGACCTTCCAGAAAATCTCAAGTCCCTTCACGACGCCGGGCAGCCAATAGGCAAATGCGACGCCGCCAGCGACTATTACCAGCGAAGTAATTCGGGCGACAAGGACGTAGTGTTTCTGAGTTTTATCAGGTATCAGGGGCATGTAAACATTTTTTGTGAACAAGCCCGACGATGCAATCATAAACGAGTCGCATGAGCTCATTACAGAAGCAAGAAGGGCCGCAAGAAAAAGACCAAGCAGGCCGGGTAGTATTTTCGGCAGGAAGTCGGCGGCTATTATTCCGAATACGAGGTCGGGATGTTCGGGTTTAAAGCCGCGGCCTTGAAAATATGCAACGGCGGCAAGGCCTGTCAGACACCACGCCACTGTGCATACTCGTTTGACAAAGTTTCCACACATCCAGCCGACGCGTCCTTCGTTTTCTGTTTTACCGGCGGCACAATTGCCCATGGTATGTGGCTGGGTAACGATACCGACGAGACCGTTTATAGAAATCATTATTACATAGAAAAATCCAATCTCGCCGGGCGCTACGAGAGAAAACATTTCTTCGGCTTTCGGTCCTATTATATCGCGTATTCCGTCAAGGCCTCTGACCGAGGCAAGGACAAAGGGCAGCAGCAGAAAAGAGAAGATAACGGTTAGAACGCCCTGTATGAAGTCGGTAATGATTGCGGCGGAGAGGCCTCCGGCAATTCCGTATATAACGAACATCACTGTCATAACGGCGATAGCGACATTGGCATTGACGGAGCCTCCGGTGCCGGCATCAACAACGGCGCTTGAGCCCTTTAGCATAATGCCAATATTAATCGAGAGATTCAGCATCCCCACAACGGCAAACAGCTTCGCTACGCTGGGGCTAAACCTGGCTTCAAAGACATCGGCGGTTGTAATAGCCCTGAAACGTCTCATGACGGGCGCAATCAACCAGTAGAACGGCGTCGCGAATAGCCAGAGCCACTGGTACCATATACCGGAGAGGCCGTTTGTATAGCTTTTTGAGGCCACGCTTACGGCCTGGTCTGAATGTGTGCCGGTGCCAAAGGCGTGCATGACCATCATCGCCTTGCCGAACCTTCGAGGCATAAAGAAATCGGCGATGTTTTTTATTTTTCTTGCGGCCCAGACACCGATGCAGGTTATCCCGACAAGGTACAAACCCAAGACGAAAACGTCCGCAATGTGCAATCCCAGAAATGACATCTGTTATTAATTATTTTTTATTGGCTGTTTTCAAGGTTTTTCCATTCGGCCGCGGGCGGGCTGGAAATTAATCAGGGAAAACAACAAAAATAAATCGATAAATAAAAACCCCGCGGCGCATCCTTTCACCACGGGGAGAAAAAAACAATGTCCACAGTTCGCCCCGTAAGAGGCATTTTCCTTTTTTCGGGTCCCTTTTCCTCGGGGTCCATTAACGGAGTGCGGCCTGCATTACGATTTACGGATCTTTAGCCTCGAATATTTTCCGTGACTATTCCACACTCTCTTCCGGTATCTCAAGGTTTGTCACCGGCTTTTCCGGTATTTTTATTTCCACGCCGAGCTGTCCCAGTGTCAGGGCCACATCCGCCTGGTTGGGCTGAATTTCGAAACTGCGGCTGAGAAAATCCCTGGCGCGGACCTTGTCGTTTTTGCTTAAATAATAGTATCCGATTTGCTTGTAGTTTTCTGCAGAATTCGGCTCGATACGAATCGCCTGCTGATAACATGCGAGGACGTATTCATCAAGCCCCTGTCTCTGAAAGGCCATTGCAAGGTTGCGTGAGCCGGTTGAGGAAGTTGAGACCTGCCCCATGTATTTATGAGCCTGGAGCTTTGCCTTTTCCGTGTCACCGCTTTCGGCCATCATCTTTACCATTGCCGCCTGAGAATCCCGGTGGACAGGGTCAAATTGCAGTGCAATATTGTAATGATACTCGGCGGCAATGAGCAGGCCTTCGGCCTGATACAACTGGCCGAGTTCGAAATGGGCATCGGGATTTTCAAATTTTCGCTCGATTTCTCTGAGCAGCTGGTTTTTCCTCTCCTGGCCCATGGGCGGTGTGATTCTGGTTGTCCCGCTCGTCCTGATCCTGTCACTTTCGGTAGTTTCAGTGCACCCCGTGAGCAGCAAAGCGCAAAGGAAAAGCGCAAGGAGAGCATAAGGCGCGAAAGTGCGGAGTTTGATGGTTTTTATTTTTGATTTTTTGTTTTCGAGTTTGCTTTTACCGGCCATTTTATTCTCCCTAATTGAAAATCGAATTACTTCCATTTTGCCATCCTGCGCGAATCTCAATAAGCCCTGTTAGAGCCAACCGGTATGGCAGCTATAAGTTTTGATACCAAAAAGTTTGTGAGGGGGCAAGGAAAATTTTAATCCATTATAAAAATTCCCTTTTTCGATATTTCAGGATTAATCCCGTTATTGGTGGTGTTGCGCGAACAGATTTTGTTTGTAAGGTGGTAATCTGGGAGAGATGGAGCTTGATTATGGCGGTCTTAGGGGGTTCTTGACAATAGCCGGGAGATAACTTATGTTGTGTTTTTTTCATATATTTACGAACATAACGAGGTCTGAAATGGTAGTATCGCGTTTTGCCCCATCGCCAACAGGTTATTTGCACGTCGGCGGAGCCCGGACGGCCCTTTTTAACTGGCTCTGGGCCCGGCGGACGGGTGGTAAATTTATATTGCGTATTGAGGATACGGACCAGAAGCGCAATACTCCGACGGCGATTGAGCAGGTTATTGCGGACCTTCGCTGGCTCGGTATCGAATGGGACGAGGGTCCTGAGGTTGGGGGGGCAAATGGGCCGTATTTGCAGTCTGAGCGGCGGGATATCTACGATAAATACATAAAACAGCTTCTCGATGAGAAGAAGGCCTATTATTGTTTCGATACTGCTGATGATCTTAAGGCGATGCGCGAGCAGGCGGAGGCGCAGAAGAAGGGGTTTGTCTATCCACGTCCCGAGGTTTTTCCCGATGAAAGCTGCGCCGAGANNTGTGACGGTACGCTTTGCGGTCGGCCGGGATGAGGAGATTGTGGTTGAGGATATGGTACGTGGCCAGGTGCAGTTTTCGGCCGGCGAGATAGGCGATTTTATTATCCAAAAAAGCGATGGATTTCCGACGTATAATTTTGCGTGCGTCGTCGATGATAAGCTTATGGGTGTGACGCACGTTATCCGGGGGCAGGAACACCTGATGAATACGCCGGGCCAGCAGGAATTATGGAAGGCTTTGGGTTTTGGCGAGCCTTTGAAGTATGCGCACATGTCCGTTACGGTCAGCGATACCGGCGGGAAGCTTTCCAAACGTGAGCGGCCGAAGGCTCTGCGTAAGGCCATCAAGAGTACAGAGGATGTAGACCTTGAACAGCTTGCGAAGGTTGGTGATATCAGCGTCGAAGAAATAAACGGCTTTCTTAAGGGTAAAACTACGCCGGACGTGCCCGCCATCGATGCGATGGCAAAATATCTGGGTGTTCATCTGCCTGAGATTAATGTTGTTGATTTCTTTAACAGTGGTTATCTGCCCGAGACCATGTTGAATTTTCTTGCACTGTTAGGCTGGAATCCCGGGGGGGACCGTGAAATTATGTTGCTTGAGGAATTAATCGAGTGTTTTGACCTTTCGCGGTTGACGAAGGCAAACAGTCTGTTCGACCGGGAGAAGCTTCTTGCCTTCAATACAGAGTACATCCGTAAAGTCGGCGGAGAAAAACTTTTTGGGCATTTTAAGGAGTACCTGAAGGCCGTCGAATCGCCGGTTATTGGGGCCGATGACGAGAAACTTGGCAGGATTATCGAAATTTGCGCAGGCGCAAGAACGTTGGCGGACATCGAGAAAAAGAGCAGGTTTTTGTTTTTGGGCGATGAGAGAATAGAATACGATGAGAAAGCGGTTAAAAAGGTCTTGCTTAAAAATGACGGATTGGCTATTTTATCGGTCGTTCGTGATAAACTTGCGGCTATGGAGCAGTTTACCAATGAGAATATCGAGAGTATGCTGCGGAGTTTAGCGGAAGAAAAGCAGGTCGGATTGGGGAAAGTAGCTCAGCCCTTGCGTGTAGCCATTTGTGGGAATACAATCAGTCCGCCGATTTTTGATTCGGTGCAGATGTTGGGTAAGGAAAGTACATTAGCCAGAATAGACAATACGCTTAAGAAACTTGGGCAAGGTAATCATGACTGCTAAAAGGAAACTTTTATTAAATTATTTAGTACTTTTAGCCTGGATTTTTCTGGGAATTCTGATTACTTTGACCTACTCAATTATATTGGGTATGTTATTTATCTTTAGTGGTTCGTTAGTGAAGAAGCTGTCTTCCCCATTCCCGAAGCATCGATTTAGATATTCCCATTATGGCTTGCCGGGAAAGGTTTATGCCGGTGTTTTAGGCGCAGGTTTGGCGGGTTTGGTGGCTCTTTCTTTTTACTATGGTTTCTTCAATAATAATGTTGCTTACCTGATTTACTGGGGTATGTGGATCATGCTTGTGGCATGTATTCCCGTATTCGTACTTGCGATCAGCGAAGAAGTGAAACTTGCAGAGGAGATAGATAAAAAGAGTGAGTCAGATTTAGGAAGTGAATGATGTCGTTGTTGGTAACGGGTTCGATTGGAATTGATACAGTTAAAACGCCTTATGGTGTGAGTGAGGACTGTCTGGGGGGGTCTTCGGTTTATTTTAGTATGGCGGCGAGTTTCTTTGCGCCGGTGCGGTTTGTCGGTGTTATCGGGCCGGATTGTCCATTTGATTTGGCGGAAGTCTTTGCCGGCAGGGATGTTGATTTGATGGGTTTGGAGGTAAGAGAGCAGAGCAAGACCTTTCGCTGGACAGGCACTTACAGTGATAATATGGATGACAGAAGAACGGATTACATTGAATTGAATGTTCTTGCCGAGGCGCCTCCCGATGTGCCGGAAGCATATAGAGACAGTAAATACGTTTTTCTTGCAAATACGACGCCGGGGCTTCAAATGCAATTGCTGGAGCAGGTACAGGGGCCTGACTTTGTAGCGGCCGATACTATGGACTGCTGGATTAAGGATGACCTTGATGATTTAAAGAAACTGCTTGGAAAAATCGACTGCTTAATACTCAATGACGGTGAAGCGCGGATGCTGGCGGACGATTATAATCTGATAAAGGCGGCGGAGAAGATTTTGGGTATGGGGCCGGGAGTGGTGATAATCAAGAAGGGAGAATCGGGTTCGATGATTTGCAGGGCGGGCGGGGAGCGGTTTATTCTACCGGCCTATCCAGCCGACGAAGTGAAAGACCCGACGGGCGCGGGAGACAGCTTTGCAGGTGGTTTTATGGGTTATCTGGCAGAGACGTGCAAGACCGATTTTGCCTCGTTAAAGACGGCAGTTGCGTACGGGACGGTGGTTGCCTCGTTTACGATTTCCGATTTTTCACTGGAGGGCCTGACGTCGATAAGCAAAGGTGATATCGACGGCAGGTTGGAGACTTTGCGGGAAGTAACGAGTTTTTAGTCAGGGCACGGTAAGATGCGATGCTTTATAGCGATAGATATTGACGAGAACAACAGGATGGCGCTGGGCGATTTGCAGCAGCAGTTGAAGAGCAAAGTCGATGTTAAGAGGAGCGACGTCAAGTGGGTGAAACCGGGGAATATACACCTGACGTTGAAGTTTCTGGGTGAAATTAAAGATGAGCAGGTTGTCGATATCTGTAATATAGTCAAGGAAGTTGCGGGCAGACACAACAGCTTTGAACTATCCATAGAATCGGTAGGCCATTTCGGCGGCAGAAGCGCAAGAGTTTTATGGGTAGGCACGGGCGAGGGGCGCGAGAAACTGTTAGAATTACAGAAAGACCTTGAGCAGGAACTGGCCTCGGCCGGCTGGCCCGCTGAGAAGAGGGCTTATTCGGGCCATCTGACGCTATGCAGGGTAAGGAATCCCAAAGCGGGTTTTAAGCTGGTGCAGATAATTGAGCAGTATAATGATTTCAAGGTCGGAGTAATGTCGGCAGATTCGATCTCGGTTTTCCAGAGCGAGTTGACGCCCGCCGGACCTATTTACACCGTGCTGAGTGAAAATAGAATGCAGGGAAGTTAAAAGTTTAAAGTTAGAAATGCAAAACCAAAACTTAAAACTTAAAAGTGATTTGAAGCACAGGTCATATGAGTATTCCATTAAGATGATAGAGTTCTTAGATACTCTACCGAAAGACGTCTCCACAGAGGTTATAACAAAGCAACTATTGAGGTCGGCGACATCTATCGGTGCTAATATTGTTGAAGCTAAAGGCGCCAGTTCAAAAAGGGATTTTACCAATTTCTTTAGTCATTCTCTTAAGTCTGCGAATGAAAGTTTGTATTGGCTTGGATTGTTAAGGGATGGAAAGAAAATGAATAATCCCCAAATAGAATATCTTTTAAATGAAACCAAAGAATTGGCAAACATGCTGGGTTCGAGTATCCTGACCCTGAAAGGAAAGAGATAAATTTTGAAATATAAACTGTGGTTTTTAGATTTTAGATTAAGCTTTTAATTTTAATGAGATAGGAGGTTGTACAATGGCAAAGACAAAGACGTCGCAAACAGGCAAAAGTAAGGTGGAGGGTTTGAAGCCGCAAAAAGGCGGGAAGGAAACGGCTTTACAGCGAGTGATTGCGCAGATTGAAAAGCAATACGGCCAGGGCTCGATTATGCAAATGGATGAGCACAAATACGCCAAAATCGAGGGTATACCGACCGGGTCGCTATCGCTCGACATTGCTCTGGGCGGCGCGGGGGTTCCTCGCGGCAGGGTTACGGAATTGTACGGGCCGGAGGCGTCCGGCAAGACTACGCTGGCGCTTCACGTGGTTGCAAGCGCGCAGCTAGCGGGTGGCGTGGCGGCGTTTATCGACGCAGAACATGCGCTGGACACAACCTGGGCCAAAAGACTGGGCGTCGATGTGAGCGGTTTGTTGGTGAGCCAGCCCGATACGGGTGAGCAGGCTCTTGAAATTGTTGAGATGCTGGTGAGGTCGAATTCGGTTGATGTTATAGTAGTTGATTCGGTGGCGGCACTTACGCCGGCGGCGGAGATCGAAGGGCAAATGGGTGACAGGCACCTGGGAGTACAGGCAAGATTAATGAGCCAGGCGATGAGAAAGCTTACGGCTGTCATCAGCAGGAGCAAAACAGCCCTTATTTTCATCAATCAAATCCGTATGAAAATCGGCGTGATGTTCGGCAATCCTGAAACCACACCCGGCGGAAGGGCGCTGAAGTTTTACAGCTCGGTCCGAATCGACGTAAGACGGCTGGCGACTATTAAGGACGGCGGCAGCGCGGTGGGGAGCAGGGTCAGGGGCAGAGTAGTAAAGAATAAAATCGCGCCGCCTTTCAGGGAATCAGAATTCGACCTAATGTTCGACCACGGAATCAGCTATGAAGGCGACCTGCTGGATATGGGGGTTGACTGCGGTTGCGTTGAGAAGACCGGGGCCTGGTTAAACTACGGGGACATCCGGCTGGGACAGGGCAGAGAGAACGCCAAGAAATATCTGGCGGACAATCAGGATTTGTGCGAGGAGATAAAAGATAAAATCCTCGTTGCCAAAGGTTTAAAGTCAGAGACGCAAGACGAGAGGTGAAATGCTAAGCGCAGAGCAAATCAGGAACAGCTTTATAGACTTTTTCAGGGACAAGGGGCACGAGTTTGTCCCCAGCTCGCCGATAGTGCCTATCGGTGACGAGACGTTGCTTTTCGCCAACGCGGGGATGAACCAGTTCAAGGACATTTTTCTTGGTCTTGTATCGCCGGATTATGGCCGTGCGGTTAACAGCCAAAAATGCCTTCGTGTGAGCGGCAAACACAACGACCTTGAAGAAGTAGGCAAGGACACCTATCACCATACGTTCTTCGAGATGTTAGGCAACTGGTCGTTCGATGATTACTTCAAGGCCGAGGCAATCGAGTGGGCGTGGGAGTTGCTTACAAAGGTTTGGGGAATCGGAGCGGAGAGCTTGTGGGCAACGGTTTTTGCCGGGAACGAGGCAGACGGCCTGCCGAGAGACGATGAGGCCGCCGGGCTTTGGACGAAGGTGACCCCGATACCTGCCGAGCGTGTTTTGGCTTTCGGCAAGAAGGATAATTTCTGGGAGATGGGTGAAGTCGGTCCCTGCGGTCCCTGCAGCGAAATCCACATCGACCTCGGGCCGGGTATATGCGATAAGAAAGGTGTAAGCGGGCATAAATGCGCGGTCAACGGTGGTTGCAGCCGGTTCATCGAGCTATGGAACCTGGTCTTTATACAATATAACCGTGCCGATGGGGATAAGCTGATTGAACTGGGCGCTAAATATGTTGATACCGGTGCCGGGCTGGAAAGACTGGCGGCGGTGTTGCAGAAAAAGGAGAGCAATTACGATACCGATTTGTTTATGCCCATAGTCGAAGGTATCGCCGAGATAACCGGCCACAAGTATACATCGAAGCTTAATAACAACGTCGACAATGCCTTTAGGGTAATATCCGACCATATTCGTTCTCTGACTTTTGCGATAACCGACGGTGCGACACCTTCTAATGAGGGCAGGGGCTATGTGATTCGGCGGATACTTCGCAGGGCTTCGAGGTTTGGCAGGGAGCTGGGGATGCACGAGCCGTTTATGTATAAGCTCGTGCCGGTGGTTGTTGATTTTTTAGGAGATGCTTTTGGCGAGATAAGGGAAAGGGCCGACTACGTTTCAACGGTGATCGAGTCGGAGGAGGAAAGCTTTGGCAGGACGCTGGACAGGGGTATTGAAATCTTTAACACCGCCGCCAAGCGGGCACAAAAATCAAAAGACAAAGTTATCAACGGCGAAGATGCCTTCCAGCTTTATGATACTTATGGCTTTCCTCTTGATTTGACGGAGCTTATGGCTGAAGAGCGCGGCCTCAAAGTCGATACGTCCAAATTTAACGAGCTGATGGAAGAGCAACGTCAGCGTGCAAGGGCGGCACAAAAGTCGGCCTCGCTAATTTCAGCTTTGGCCGATGTCAAACTACCGACGACTAAGGATTTGCATAAGTATCATACGGACAGTTTCGAAAGTGAGATAGTGGGCTTTGTTGATCAGAAGGGATTCAGGAACGAGGGTAGTGTTGAGGATGGCGACGAGGCAGGTATTGTTCTTGGCGGGACCTGTTTTTATGCCGAGGCGGGCGGCCAGGTCGGCGATTGCGGCGTGATAGAATCGGGTCAGGCACGGTTTATTGTTGAGAATACTGTCAGGATAGCCGATTGCGTGATTCACCGAGGTAAAGTCGCGGAAGGGTCGCTGGCAATGGGGCAGACTGTAAAGGCGGTGGTCAGCAAAGACAGAGACTCGATAAAGAAGAACCATACCGCCACTCATCTGTTACAGTGGGCTCTTCAGCAGGTGATGGGCAAATCGGTGGCGCAGCAGGGCAGCCTTGTCGGGCCGGACTATTTGAGGTTTGACTTTACCTGTCCAAAGGCATTGACGGGTGAACAGATAAAAAAGGTTGAGAATTTAGTGAGAGAGAAAATTGCGGAAAATTTGCCTTTAACGTGTGTTGTGATGCCGAGGGCGGAGGCGGAAAAACTGGGGGCCATGGCGCTTTTCGGGGAGAAGTACGGAAGCGAAGTCAGGGTGGTAGCCATTGGTGCGGCAAATGAAGAGCTTATTAAAGAGGCGTTTTCGCGGGAATTCTGCGGCGGGACGCACTGCGATAATACGGGACAAATAGGGAGCTTTAAGATAGTCAAGGAAGAGAGTATCTCGGCAGGAGTGCGCAGGATTACGGCACTTACCGGAGCGGGACTGTCCAAATATCTCGAAGAGCGGGGCGAGATTGTTGAAAGGCTTTCGGAGATGCTCAAGACAAGCGCTGAGGCACTGGTTGAGCGTGTCGAGCGGCTTATGAAGGAAAACAAGAAGCTGGCGAAGCAACTCAAATCGGGCATCCGACAGGCAGGCCCTGATACAATGGCCGAGGCCAAGAAACTGCTGGAGAAATGCGAAAAAGTCGGCAGTACTTCCGTGGTCATCGGCCGGCTCGAAACGACTTCGGTCGAGCGGGCCAGAGAAGCTATCGATATGCTCAAGAAGAAGGCAAAGTCGGCGGCTGTAGTTCTGGGCTTCGATGAAGAAGGCAAGGTGACATTGTTGGCCGGGATGACGGATGATTTGGTCAAGAAGGGACTGAAGGCGGGTGATATTGTGAAGGCGATCGCTCCGATAGTCGACGGCGGCGGCGGCGGAAGGCCCCAGATGGCGCAGGCGGGTGGGAAGAAACCGGAGAAAATCAAAGATGCTCTGGCCAGAGCCAGAGAGCTGATAAAAGAAAAGCTGTGCGAAGTTTGATTAATACTGGAACGGCTGATTTTTTATTACTTCAGTTTTTTCAGTGAATAAAGCGAGCAATTCTGCGTCTTGTTTATTAGGGCCCGTTAGTATTTAGCAACCAAACAAAGGGCAACTAATTGAGCCGGCGGGGACTCTATGATTAAGTTCTATTGCAAACACTGTGGCCAGCAAATCGGGGTGCCGGTGGGCTCTGCGGGCTCAGAAGCCAGATGTCCAAGATGCAAGAAGACAGTTTTTATTCCGGAAGCGGGGAGCACAGAGGCGGTTGCCGATGAGAGTACTTTAAGCGGCTCGAAGGGCGAGGGGAAATACGCGGGTTTTGATCGTGCTCTTTTTGATATTCCACAGGAGGAAGAAAGCGCAAGCCAGGCAGACAATCAGGTTGGCATGTCTAAAGAGGAATTTGAGGAATTCCGAAGAAACAAGGCGGCATTAGAAGAGTACGAAGCAATGCAAATCGGCAAACGGAAGCTGCCAGCCCTTATCGATGTGTTCCTGTATCCGACGAGTTTCTGGGGGCTGGTTTACCTTGTGCTTTTTATTGGAATAACATTGTTTCTTGAAGCTATGGGGAAGATACTTCCTTACCAGTTTTCCTGTCTTTACTCTATTAAGGTGACAGTTATCAAGGTCCTTGTTGTTTTATTTATGTATTGGTACTTTGCCGAATGCGTGCGTGACAGCGCCGACGGCGGTTTGCGGGCACCAAGGGTTATAGGGGACACTCCCGGCTTTTGGGATATGTTCAGGCAGATGGTGGATATAATTGTTTGTATTGTAATTTTCTTTGCACCGTTTTTTTTGTATGTTTTGATTACGAAAAAGGCCGGTATAATCTTCTGGTTTTTATTAATATATGCGGTATTTTTCTTCCCGATGGTGTTACTTTCTTTTGTTGTATTTGACTCTATTGCCGGTCTTAATCCCCGCCTGATTTACAAGTCGATATTAAAAACATTTTGGCCGTATTGCGGTCTTGTCTTATTTTTTATTGCAGCAGGGCTGCTGGTTGGTGTGCTTGGTTATAAGTCGAGCGGGTCGGTATATCTGTTTATTCTTGCTCGTTGTGTGGGATTTTATCTCTTGTTTGTCGCCGCCCATCTTCTTGGCAGGTTTTACTGGAAATATCAGGAAAGGCTCAAGTGGGATGTTCGACTGTGAGAGCGGGCGTCGGTTTTCAAGGTTTTTAAAAGGACAATCGAAATCTTGTCACGAGCGTTACAAACGGGTAATATAAGCGATGTGAGAAAAGTATAATTTAGCGACGGTTCCAATGATCAGTTTTTGCTGTAAACACTGCGGTCAGAAAATCCGGGTTCCGGAAGTCGGGGCCGGCAGAAAAGGTAAATGTCCAAGATGTAAAAATATAGTGCTTGTTCCGAAAGTTGAGGACACAACACCAGTAGCAAGCCCGGCCGAGCTTAAGACTTCAGAGATTGTCTCTGGGGACGCAATTCTGGATTCAAGTCGTTTTGAAATTGCACAAGAGGAGAAGACGGCGAAAAGGGGGACTTTTGAAGATAATGCATCTGATACGGCTATGGATGAATTGCAGAGGCTTCAGGGGAGCTTAAGGGAAATAGAACCCGAACCTTTGCCGGAGCGAAAACTGCCGTGGTTCGTGGATATCGTTATTTATCCGACGAGCAAAGCGGGCCTTACAATGCTGGGGATATTTATTGGTGTGCCGTTGTTGATGGAAGCTTTTGTGTTGGCTCTGAGTTTATTGACGGTAATATTTCTTCCTTTTTATGTGTTTTACTTATTCTTTTTGATTATAAGCTTACTTATAAATATTGTAATTCGCTTATACAGGTACTGGTATCTAAGTGAATGTATCCGAGATAGCTCTGAGGGTCAAATACGTGCTCCTGATACGGTAGCTTTCACACCGGGTCTGTGGGAAATGTTCTCGATATTTATGAAGATGTTCGTTTGTGTTATTGTTTTCACTGCACCGATGTATTTTTTTCTTCTCAAAGCCAAAGAGATCGAAAGAAGTTTCTGGCATTTGTTCACTTTCACTATCTTCTTTTTGTGGATTGTGGTAACTGAAGTTGGCAGAGNNTAGTATTCTTTTTCCCCATGTCCTTATTATCTGTTGTGATGTTCGATTCCTATCGGGGGCTGAATCCATTGGTGATTGCCAGATCAATATACAGTACAATTGCCCCCTATTGCGGTATGGTACTGCTGCTTTGTGTATTATGGCTGCCGGTAGTATTTATCAGGACATTTATCGTGACACAGGCGGTTACGCTTCAAACCAATCTGTACCTTTATTTACCGAGGGCCGTGAGCATTTATCTGACGTTAGTGGCGGCACATCTTATGGGGAGGTTTTACTGGCGGTACCGGGAAAAGCTCAACTGGGATGTCTGACATTTAATCCTGCTGTCGGATTTTTACACTCTTTGCGTGGGCGTCGAGGCCCTCAGCTTCGGCCAGGCGGATAATATCGGCGGCACTTTCAGCCAATTGCTCTTTATCGTATTCGATGATGCTCGTTGATTTGATAAAGTCGTTGGCACTTAAAGGACTAAAGAACTTTGCGGTCATTCCCGTCGGCAGAGTATGGCTTGGGCCCGCCCAATAATCACCGACCGCCACGGGTGAATAACCGCCGATGAATATCGCACCGGCATTTTCGATTTTGTCGGCGATTTCTCTGCTTTGGTCTCCACACTGAATCTGTAAATGTTCTGAAGCAAATTCGTTCGCCCATTCAATAGCATCATTTATATTCTCAAAGACAACAATTCCACAGTATTTCTTTAAACATTCGATGGTTTCTTCCGACCTGCTTAATTCTTTTATTTGTTTTTTTAGTTCGTTAAGAACATTCTGTGCAAACTCTTTAGAGTCCGTAAATAATACGGCACTGCCCGGCGCGTGCTCGGCTTGGCTTAGCATGTCGGCGGCGATCCATGCGGGATTTGCTTTGTTGTTTGCTATTATCAGTACCTCGCTTGGCCCTGCTATGGAGTCTATATCGATGAGCATGCCAAACAACTCGCGTTTGGCAAACTGAACCCATGTATTTCCGGGACCGACTATTTTGTGTACTTTTTTAATATTATTTGTTCCGAATGCCAGAGCGGCGACTGCCTGAGCACCTCCAATGCGATAGACTTCGGTAATTTTTAGTTCATAGCAAGTAGCCAGAATTGTCGGATGAATACTGCCGTTGTGTCTTGGTGGAGAAACAACCGCAATTTCTTTTACACCCGCAACCTGAGCAGGCACAGCAGTCATTATTACTGTACTTGGAAGCGGGGCGGAAGCGCCCGGGACACAGATGCCAATACGTTTTATTGGTGTATATTTTATCCCTGTATATTTTTTGTTACCGATAAAAATTTCATTTTGGTATTTTTTGACATTAGTGATTGCCTGACGCAATGAATCCAAAAGTTTAGGATTGTTTGTTAAGAGCTCATTATGAGCTTTTTTCAAATCTTCTTTATCTACTTGAAATTGGTTAGGTGTTAGTTTTAGTTTGTCATATTCTTCCGTAAACTCGGCTACTGCTTCATCCCCACGATTTTTGACGCTGTC
>JABAHS010088242.1_pt1 | contig 19720 bp, 14 predicted proteins | sample 7062111 | NCBI WGS metagenome assembly JABAHS01 (sample SAMN14534600, study PRJNA622989) | marine sediment metagenome | biome: marine biome [ENVO:00000428]; feature: marine pelagic biome [ENVO:01000023]; material: deep marine sediment [ENVO:00002113]; isolation source: pool of 4 deep marine... | reverse complement strand
GCTAGAATTTGGATCAAAGGGTGTCCAAAACAAGGAGATAAACGCCACAAGGACCCAAAAAGTCACCAATATTAGGCCAACTGTGGCAACTCTAGAGTCAAAAACAATCGATATGCTTTTCCACATCGCCTGTAGGCGAGAAGGACGAGCCTGTGTTTGTGCTGTTGCTTCTACTGCCATTTTGCTCTCCTCCTAACTATATCGAATTCGCGGATTAAGCAGTGTATATGCTAAATCGCCCAGTAAGCGTGTGATCACCGCAATGGCCACAGTCACCATTGCTGCGGCTTCCACAGCATTAAAATCTCCAAAGATGGCCGCATCATAAATATATTTTCCCAATCCCGGATACCCGAAGATCACTTCCACGACAACCACACCCCCAATCAGCCAGTTGATGTGCAGCATGATAATCGTTATCGGTGCCATCAGCGCATTCCGGATTGCATGGCGAATAACCACCCTTGAAATCGGCATTCCTTTAATTATCGCGGTTCGGATATAGGCTGAGTCCATCACTTCGACCATACTGGCGCGTGTCATCCTGGCCACATAACCGAGTTCAACCGCAGTAAGGGTTAAGACCGGTAGAGCCAATAATTTCGGGTCTTCAAAGATGGCATTCGGACTGGTAAAGATCGCCACCGCCGGAAGCCATTTAAGCCAGATACCAAAAATTAATATGAGAAAAATTCCGGTCACAAATTCAGGTGTTGCCGTTGCTCCAAGGCTCGTAATTGAGATAAACCGGTCTAAAGGCTTCCCCTCATTAATGCCCGCCAATATCCCCAATAACAAAGCCAATGGCATCACAACAATAAACGCCACCCCAGCAAGCACGAGCGTATTACGAATGCGAGGAACAATGATATTAGCAACCGGCCGGCCAAACTGGAGTGATTTTCCTGGATCCCCTCGCACTAGCCCTTTTCGCAACGGGATATATTTTATTGGACCATCACCTGCTTTGCGCAGGCCAGCTTTGGTCAGCTGCCAAACTTCAGCCCCCTCTCCGCGCACCCACATCACAGCGTTATTTTTGGTATCGACACCCCAAAACGATTCCTGGCCTTCCTCATTAATTTGCCAGTCAAGGCTTCGGATAAACGATTGGGTTGATCCATCTTCTTGTCGCACCAAAGTTAACAAAGTGCCATCCTGCATCTCCCAGCGTACATATTCGCCATCTACCTCTGCATACCAGACTTGTTCGCCTGATTCTGGGTCTTCCAACGCCACCAGCGGATGTCCGACTAAATTTTCTGCCCGCCAGTCATTGCCGATCAGCCAGTCCAGGTAGCGCTGCCAGGATGGCGCATCCAGGCCCAATTGTGCCTTATACGATGCTCGCTGTTCCGGGGTGGCGAAAACACCCAAAATCTTAACCGTGATATCACCACTCCCTACTTCAACCAGGACAAAAAGTGCAATGGAAACCAGGAGCATGGTGACGATGGTTGCAATAATACTTCGGATGATAAATCGCGCCATATGACCTCTCTCCTCTTTTTAAGAGACCCGGCATAATAAAACACCGGGTCTCTTTTGATTTACAACAAAATACTTTTACTCGTCCAGCCAGACATCATACATTAAGTCGTATGCAGTCGGGTGGGCTTTCACATTCTGGAACTTGGAAGCAGTAACATTCCAAACATTCTTCCAGAAACTGTTGAAGACCGGACCGCGCTCTTGCATGATATCCTCGATCTGGCACATCAGAGCACGACGCGCCTCAACATCCAGAGTACCCTGTGCTTCTCTCAAGATTGATTCAAACTCGGGATCGAACCAGCGGGTCTCGTTCCAGGCACCAATCGATTCTTCAGTATACGCCAGAGGCAGCACCATGGTCGCCAGCGGGCGGTGTGTCCAGGATGTGATTCCCAGATCAACTTCCGTCCAGCGATCCCAATAACCACCGGGTTCAGTGATATCAAGTTCAATGTCGAAACCACCTGGCAGCGCTTGTTCTTTAAGCGCTTGGGCAATCAACGGCTCGTTTTGGTTGTTCTTTGTCGCTAACGTTACCTTGAGCGGAAGATCAACGCCTTTCTCCGCGGCATACTCTTCGAGCAGTGCTCTTGCTCCCTCAGGATCATATTCTGGAATATCTTTCTCGCAGAACGCTGGATGGACTGGTGCAACATGGGCATCCAGGGAGAGGTCGCCCTCACCGAAGTAGGCCAACTGCAAAATCTTGGCCCTGTCCTGGCACATCTTCAAAGCATTGCGCACACGAACGTCATCCCAGGGCTCCAGGTCCACGCGCACTCTGCCAAGCAAACATTGAGCTGTGCTCGCTGCCCGAACGGTCAGCCCTTCCACACCTTGCAATGCCTGGAAGTCTGATGGACGTGGGTCGTACATCGAATCGACCTGGCCAGACTGAAGTGCAGCTATGCCGGCATCCTTATTGGTGGAGACATAGACCAGCTCATCCAGGTAAGGAAGCGGATCGCCATCCTCGCCCATTCGCCAGTAATCTGTGCGGCGTTTAAAGACAGCCCGCTCACCTTCAGCATATTCTTCCAAAGTGAATGCGCCAGTACCAATTGGCTGTCGAATGATGTCACCTTCAAAATCACGGTGAAGGATCACTGCAGGATAATGGAAAAGATTTTCCGGAATCGCGATATCACCGGATTGCAGATGCAAGCGGACGTGGTAATCATCGACTTTTTCTACATCTTGCATGCCGCTCAAGCCAGACAACAGACCCAACATTGATGAGCCTACATCCGGGTTCAGCCATTCACCAAAGGTGAACATGACATCATCGGCGGTTAATTCATCACCATTGTTGAATGTAACCCCTTGTTTGAGATACAGATCCCAGACAGTGACATCTTCATTGGCTTCCCACCTGTCGAGCAGGTATGGCCTGGTGATGTTGTCTGGTCCAGTTTCTGTCAGGTACTCATTGACTTGCCGGACAACATTGGCTCCCTGTACCCAAGAGAGACGTGCCGGGTGGTCCAGCAGTTGGAGCTCCATTGAGCTCGTCCAGGTGCCACCGCGTTTAATGCCCGAAGTTGCCCCGGTATCGCCTTCGCCGGTATTGGCTTCGCCCTCATTCTCTGTTGGCCCACTGCAAGCATAGGCCAAACTGGCAGACATACCCAGCAGGGTAGCAAACCTCAGGAAATCACGGCGTGTGATACGACCTTGTTTAAATTGATCAAAGGCGTTGGGGATTGCAGGATGGATTTTTTCCATCTGCTTTTTATCAATAGACTTCTTCATACGAAATAACCTCCTCAATGGTTAGTTGGTAAGGGTCAAATTGATTAGATTTCTGAAAAAATGCCTCCTTTCGCTCAAAAAATTGTCTAAAGCCTGATTATTAGACTTAAATCAAGGGCATGCAAACCGTTATAGATCTTGTTTGTATGACGGAATTCTGGTAGGTATTGGGAAAATATAATATACCCAACAACTAAGTTTCGGTATCTCTCACCCAGACATATAGTTTCGGTGATGAATGGCTTTAGACGCTGTCTATATGGGAAGGCAATACCCTTATTCTCGTTAAAATAATATCATATTTCTAAAAAAATGCAAAAATAGCCTAGAGTGGACCAAAAAAACACTGTTTGCAAGAGGCGAAAATCGCTCCGGAAATTGGACAAACTTTTCACGGGACGATGACCACCCGTCCGGCATGACTGTACCGATCAATCTCGTCAAATACTTCATTAATCTTTCCAGCGTCAAGCGGGATGGTATGTGAGATAACCTGGGATAAATCTAACTTGCCGAGACGTACCAATTCAATTAATGCCGTTAACTCCTGTGCCAGATGGTCTGCAACCCCCACGATTTCTGCCTCCCGCATCAGCAGTTCATTATAAGGGTCAATCTCGATCGATTCTGCATTCAAACCAACCATCGCCACCCGGCCGAAAATTGCGACTGCATCGATGGCCTGCCGCATGGTCTCCGGGAGTCCGATCAGTTCTAACACCACGTCCACCCCTCTGCCAGACGTCAGCTCCCTGATTTGGTCCACCGGATTATTTTCCCTTGCATTGATCGGGACGGCGCCATACTGTTCAGCAAGTTTCAACTTCTCCGGATTGATGTCAACGGCAAACACCTTTAACGCACCGAGGGAAAGAGCCAACTGCACGGCAGACATCCCCAATCCCCCTGTGCCGAATACTGCCACCGTTTCACCAGCTGAAAAGCGGGCCTTTTTTAGCGCGTGGAAAGCAGTCGCAGATGAGCACATCATAATCGCACCTTGTTCAAAAGGGATCTCATCCGGCAGGCGGAAGATGCTGCGCGCCGGGATTTTGATGTATTCTGCATAACCGCCGTCGCGGTATTTTCCAATCATCGAGCCAGATGTACAGAACTGCTCGCTGCCCCTGCTGCAGTACTCACAACTGCCGCAGCTTACGATGTAATGCAGGCAAACCCGGTCCCCGGGCATAAAATCACCAACCTCAATGCCAATCTCCTCAATAACGCCAGCCACTTCATGTCCCAATGTCATAGGTAGCGGCCTTACTGGCGACACACCATCGCGGTAATGCACATCGGAGTGGCAGATTCCGGCAGCCTTGACCTTAACCAAAACATCATTAGGTCCAATTTCAGGGATAGGGAGTTCCTGCATTTCTAATGGCTCATGAACTTTTACCAGGCGAACAGCTTTCATTTTTGCCTCCTCTTTTTCCTGCTCAAAACCAAACACGCTAACAGATGACTGATAAATTTGCTATTGATGATAGACAATCTCCTCAAGTTGATCCACAATTTTCCGCGCCAGTGGTTCAGCCCGATGATGACTGATAATTTCCTTTACCTGGAAATTGGCCCTTTGCTGGAGAGTTGTCGCACCCAAATTTTCCCAGCGATGATAATCAAGCCTGTCCATCATCTTTGGCGCCCAAGCATCTCGCACATAGCGCAAGGTGTGTTCAGACTCTAAAAAGTGTCCGTCAGGCCCGATATCATGAATCAGATCCAGCGCCAGTGTTTCATCATTGATCTCAAACTCTTTCAGGTATTGCCTCAGCCATCCAATGATATCCGCACAAAAACTTGCCAACTCCAGGGACCCTGTCATCGCACAATCCAGGTAACCGACATCATGGATCAGGTTCACCCCGTTTACAGCATTCTCAAACAGAGTTAGTGCAGCTTCAGCAGCCGCCTGGCCATCGAAGATTTTGGAGTCACTACAACCGGCAGCACCAAATGTAGGGATACCGTAATAATTCGTGAGGTCCCAACCGTAGGGTCCAACATCGGGTGCAGAATACAGGCTGACCATCGAGCGCATATCCATCGAAAAACCCCCAGGGTTGCTCCGGAGAAATGGGGAACCTTCCCGCATGATCTGCGAGAGAACCAGACCGCCCAACTGCCCCGCGTTCCCAAGTGCCAGCGTTCCTGCCATTGTCATGGGAGAGGTGACGCCGCGGCTGTTCCCCGGCGCATAGATCGTGGGTATATTTCTCTCTGCTGCGTAGAGCATTCTCGCAACGCTTTCCTGGTTATGCTTCAGAGAAGAAACTGTGTTGACATAATTAATCACAAATGGCCGGCGCTGAAGCTCTTCCAAACCTCCGGCAACCAGTGCCGCCATCTGTATGGCATAGACCGTGCTGTTTTCTTCAATCCCGACAAACACAATCGGCTTGCTGCTTTCCTGCAGCATGACAGACATTTGCTTTCTTTCATAAATGTCTTCCGGTACGTCAGATGGCAAAAACATCGACATCACAAAATCCAAATCAGGTAATGCATCCACCAACCGCACTCCATTGATCACATCATCCAACACTGCTTTCCGGCGCTTGCCTGAATCAAGATCATAGATATGCATACAATCGGAGCCCACTCCAAAATAACTGCGGTCTCCTCCAAGGCTCATCGTTTGCCTGCCGTTTTGGTCATAGATCGGAATATCTTTCGGGGCAGTCTTAATCGCCCACTCGACCAACTTTGGTGGAATTTGAACCAGGTTATCCTCTGAAATTTTAGCACCTGCCTTTTTGAACAACGCCAGCGCTGTATCATCATAAAAGCGCATACCGGTCCGGTGCATGATTTCAAGACTGGCATCATGCAATTTTTGCAACTGCTCTTCTGTCAGGCTGTGAAAATGAATCGATCTCTGTTTTGTATGATTAACGCGGGGGACTCTTGCATTATCCAAAATGTTGGCCTCTCCACTTGTGCAATGTTTTGATGGGTGAAAATCACCCATCCCTCTCTCAAAAAAACAGTTAAACCAAATGCGGATACTGCTACTCTTGGATTATACTATGTGAGAGATAAAAAACTACGGAGAAGATCAATGAAAATAACTCAAAGTAACTACCAATCGATTGGGGCACCAATTTTCAGAAAATTGTCCGAAGACCAACTTGAGCGTATACATTTCGCCAGCCTAGAAATTTTAGAGCGCACGGGGGTTCGCCTGCATCTGCCCGAAGCAGTTGACCTGTTGAAGAAAGCAGGCGCAAATGTAACCAGTGGAAACCGGGTCCGCATCCCCTCCAGCCTGGTGGAATGGGCGCTGAGTGTTGCCCCAAAGCGAGTGGTGCTGGCAGACCGCAACGGGAATCGGGTGATGCCCCTGGAGCGTAACAATGTCTTCTATGGTCCAGGTTCAGATTGCCCCAACGTCATCGATTTTCGCACTGGAGAACGCCGCCAGGGGAGACTGAAAGACATCCAGGAAGGCATCCACGTTTTAGATGCGTTACCAAATATAGACTTTCTCATGTCGCTGAACATTGCCGGGGATGTCGATCAAGAATTTGCAGACATGTACCAGATGCAAGCCATGCTGAACAACTCCACCAAACCAATTTTATTTGTCACCACGGAGTTCCATGGTTGTGTGCATGCTGTCGAAATGGCAGAGATCGTCGCTGGGGGTGCAGATGCCCTGCGGCGTAATCCGCNNTGGGGGTGCAGATGCCCTGCGTCGCAATCCGCTGTGTGCCTTGTATATTAACGTAACGGCACCATTGGTCCACAATGAAGAAGCTCTGCAAAAATTACTCTTTATGGCTGATAAAGGCCTGCCCACAACCTATACGCCAGTCGTGCTACGAGGGGCCAGCGGACCAATTACGCCAGCCGGAGCAGTGGCCTATGCCAATGCTGGAGAACTAGCCGGACTGGTCATCGCTCAGCTGAAACGCCAGGGAGCACCGATCATCCTCAGCGGTGGTACGCAGGATATGCTGGATATGAGCAGCATGCTGGATATTTACGCCGCGCCTGAAAACCGGGTCCTGTGTGTGGAGATGGCCCAGTATTATGGCTTGCCGATCTTTGGTTTGGGGGGTTGCACCGATTCAAAAACCCCCGACCAACAAGCCGCCTCCGAGGTAGCTCTCTCACTGCTGACCGAGACTTTGGCTGGCTCTCACCTCATTCATGATGTTGGCTACATGGAGGGCGGGCTCACCAATTCTCTAGAGATGATTGTCATGGCGGATGAGTTCATTCACTGGATAAGAAAATTCATGCAGGGAGTGGTAGTTGACGAAGAAACCCTTGCCTTGGACCAAATCGACCAGGTCGGATTGGACGATGACTTCCTGGCACTCGACCATACCAACGATCATTTCCGCGAGGACTGGTACCCGACGCTCTTTAATCGCAAAAACCACCAGGATTGGGTAGAGTCTGGCGAGTTAACCCTGCGGCAGCGAGCCAAAGCGCGTATCGAAAAGATATTATCCGAGCACAAACCCGAACCTCTGCCTGAAGATATCGCCAGAAAAATTCAGAGCGTGATTGACAGAGAAGTAAGTTAAACAACAGGCTTGATTTACGACTAAACGAAATAATATAATCAAAAATAAAATTTAAATCATGAGGAGGCTCAAAATGTATACCAATCGCGACATGGNNCGCTGTTACGGGATGGGCTTAGGGATCATCATTCTGGACGACATCTATCCGGGATTTCCCGGAGATGTGCGCAATGCCAGTGCTTTCCCTTTCCCGATCCAATACGAAATCGTTGAGGGGGTGGATATCTGGGCATTGGTGCATGGGGAAGATAAGCAGTCGCTACTCGACCCCATCAAGACGGCAGCAAAAAAATTAGAAACTATGGGCTGTAAAGCGATTGCCGCCGAATGTGGTTATTTCGCATATTTCCAAAAAGATATCGCCGGGTATGTGGATGTACCAGTCTTCATGTCAAGCTTGCTGCAGGTGCCGTTCGCCCAGCAGTTAATTGGACCTGAAAAGGTTGTCGGCATTCTCGCTGCCCGTCAGGAACAGCTGCTGCCCCAACATCTCGAAGCAGTCGGGATCCAGCCTGGAAGCAATTATGTCGTCACCGGGGCGGAGGATGATGGACAATGCCCAGAATTCGAAAATTTGTGGTATGCCCCCGTTCGCCCGGATATTCCTGAAGCATATTACGATAAGGCTGAAGAAGAGTTTTTACAGGTAGCTGTAGATTTTTACAACGACCACCCCAATATGGGTGCCATGATGTTAGAATGCACCGGAATGCAGCCTTTTGCCAGGGCCATTCAGCGAGAAATCGACATCCCGATTTTCTCTTGGGGCACCCTCTTGGATTATGCATACTCGGTCGCCGTCCATCGTGATTATTACGGGCATGTATAGCTGAAAGCAAATATTGAACTCTACCTACAAGAACACAATTATCACACAATATTGACTCCGTCTGTCTGCTTTTTGTATAATATGCACGCATTGAGTCTTCATGGATGGTATGTCATCTATTTGTAAGATTTAGGAGGTATCTAATGAAAATGCGCATGCGTACATTCTTGATCCTGTTCGTTTTGGCCTTCACCGCATTCTCGCTGGTTTCTATGGAAAAAGTGAGTGCGGACAGCGGACAGGCGCATATCGCAGACGTCCAATTTATAGACATGGTCACCTTTCCTACTGGAACGACATTTGCTGGCACAGAAGTAGGCGGCCTGTCTGCAATCACCTACGATCCCTTTCGGGGTGTATTCTACGCCTTATCCGATGACCGGAGCGATATTAACCCTGCAAGGTTTTATACCGTCAGCATCAATGTCAGCAGCGGACTGGGCGTTGAATTCCTAGATGTAACCTACTTAAAAGACATGACGGGCAACCTGTTTGCCAGCAGGTCGTTAGACCCTGAAGGTATGGCCTTACTCCACCCCGGTCAGTTTATGATCTCGTCCGAAGGCGGTGCCAGCGCCACCCCGCCGATCAACCCATTTGTCAACCGGTTCAACCCGGATGGTTACGAAAACAAGATGCTCACAATCCCCGATAAATTCCTTCCCGATGGCAGTGAATTATTTGGCATTCGGAACAACCTGGCATTTGAAAGTTTGACCGTCCAACCCGATAAGAAAGCCATCTTTACAGCAACCGAGAACGCCCTATGGCAGGATGGTCCCAAATCTACACTAACTTCAGAAAGCCCTTCAAGGGTGCTGATGTTTAAACTGGGGTCCGGCCGTCCAGGTGCAGAATATGTCTATATGGTATCTCCCATCCCATTTGACTCTATTCCGCCTGGAATATTTGCAGACAATGGGCTAGTTGAATTGATCGCTCTCGATAATGTCGGAACATTTTTGGCGATGGAGCGTTCTTTCGCCGTTGGTGTGGGCAACACAATTAAACTATTCGAAATTTCCACCTGGGGCGCGACGGATGTTTCGGGGTATGAGAGTTTGTCCGGTGCCAGCTACACTCCCATGTCCAAAGAATTAGTTGCGGACTTGGCCGATTTGGGGATTGACCCTGACAACTTGGAGGGAATGGCCTTTGGTCCTATGCTGGACGATGGTCGCCAGTCTCTGATCCTGGTCAGTGACAACAACTTCAACCCTTTCCAGACCACTCAGTTTATTCTAGTTGCTGTAGAATTTGAATAAATTTTCTGAAAAATCACCTCAGAAAACAAAAAAACAGCTGTTGTCTAAACAGGCAGCAGCTGTTTTCTTTTCATTGAGAATGGAGATAGCCAACATCATAACGGTCAGCACCAATCCCACTTTAGGAAAGCCGGCAAACTTGTATTATGCTCTCAAAGGTCAATTGCCACCATCAGTTCTCTTTTTTCAAATCGGGAGTAGAATGTCCATTTCGACTTAGGACAATCCAACCCAAACCAGCTGATAAGAATGAGGCGATTAAAATACCAACCTTTGCACTTGTGAGCATCATTGGGTCTGCGAATGCCAGGTTGCTGATAAAGAGAGACATGGTAAACCCAATGCCTGCCAGCATCGAAACCCCGTAGATTTGTTTCCAAGTCACCCCAGTGATTTTCTTTGAAATCCCGAGTCGGGTCACCAACCATGCCATGAACGTAATCCCGATTTGCTTGCCAATTACTAGACCCGCAATGATACCAATGGTGATCGGATTGGCCAAGGCAGCAAGGATATCTGTCCGAAGGTCCACGCCGGCATTTGCCAGCGCAAAGACCGGCATAATGAAAAAAGCGACCCAGGGATGAAGAGCATGCTCAAGACGCTGGAGCGGCGCCTCAACACCATGGGTGCAGTCCTCGATCCCCTGAAGAAGAGCACGCTGCTTCTTGGTTGTAAAATTACTTCCGTTCCTGATTCCCTCATCCTCAAATTCTTCCAGATAATGCTTGATACGCTCTAAAAACCCTTTTCGGTCGATGACTGTTGAGGCCGGAATGGTCATGGCCAGTAAAACGCCAGCCACCGTCGCATGCACACCAGATTTTAAGAACGCCACCCATAATACGATTCCCAACAAGGCATAAGGCAGTGGTTTACGAACGCCAAAACGGTTGAGCACCAAAAGCACGACAAAGATCAACGCCGCAATTCCCAGGCTGGCCCAAACGATTTTGTCGGTATAAAACAGCGCAATCACCAACACTGCCCCGATATCATCCACGATGGCGACCGCGGTCAAAAAGACTTTCAACGATAGTGGGGCGCGCTTCCCAAGCAATGCTAAAATCCCTAGGGCGAAAGCAATATCTGTAGCCATCGGAATCCCCCATCCGGCCTCCCCAGGGGTATTCGCATTAAAAATCAGATAGAAACCTGCCGGGACAATCATCCCGCCTAAAGCAGCAGCAATTGGGAACATCGCTTGCCTGAGGGATTTTAATTCCCCCACCAAGAGTTCGCGCTTGATCTCCAGGCCCACTACAAAGAAAAATATTGCCATTAACCCATCATTGATCCATAAAAGTAAAGGCTTGTCGATTTTGAAAGATCCAATTGAAACATTCACCTGGGTTTGCCAGAGGGCTTGGTAGCTTGCAGACCATGGCGAATTTGCCCAAATCAGAGCAACCAGCATAAAGGTAATCAATAAAATTCCACTGAAAGATTCTGCTCTGACAAATTCCTGAAATGGCATTGTAATGCGCTCAATGCCCGGTGGATTAATTCTTAAAATACTTCGAAAACCTGTCGTTCTTTTCATTGTTCTACCTCATCTTCATTAATTTCTTTTGTTTCAGAGGGCCAGCTGAGTTGAACCCCCATCAAATCAAATACCGGTTGAATGGAATAACGCAACAAAATTACCAGCAGAATAGCTGCAGCCAAGGCAATTTCCACACTGATTGTGGTCAGGAAGGCCTGGTCCGGCCAGAAAAGCACACTCCCTAATAACAACAGGAACACACGAACTTCCTTGCGTACCAAACGAAAAAAGCTGTTTTCTGATGAAATTGGGGCCATCCTCCTGGCGACCAATATCCCGGCGGTAATCACAGCCATAGCTGCCAAGATGCCGCCAAACTCTGAAATTTCTACGGTTGTATTCGCTTGCCAGCCTAAAATGATCCATATGAAAGAAGCGAGATAAAAGAAAAACGGGGATTTTGAAGGTACAGGAATGGATCTTGGTGTAATCCATAAGCCGATGCTAAACCCATAAATTGCGACCACCAGAGCCGCGGCCAATGTAGTGGCAATGGCAGAAGTACCTAATAGAATACCTACCAGGTATGTCAGGTATGCCCAGGCAAAAAAGAAATAATTTTTCTTCAAATGCTTTCTAAACTTGCGGTAGAGATAGACCCCCAAAAAACCCAATCCAAAACCAATTGCCGCCCCAGAGACCAGGTTGCGGAGCCAAAAACGCAAAGAAACAACGGCAAGATCAACCTCAACCAACAAGACCACCAGGGCAATCAACCCCAACGTCGATAGATAAGTACGGTCCACGTTCCTTTCCCTAACGTACCACACCAACGTGACGGCCAGGATTCCCAACAGGAGCGCGTTTGAAAGTGGCAGCCCACTGAATTGGAGTAAGCTAAAGGTAACCAGAAAAATGGTTAAAAACCAGACAAGCAGATTCAAACGGCTCCGCAGCTGCCCGCTCTTGGTAATCGCAACCGCGCCCTGCCACAAAAATGGAGGAACGACCAAACCGGTGATCACTGGCCAGAAAAGGGTAACCTCGTGAACAGGGGTGAACACGGAAAGCAAAACACCAACCACGATAACGGGCGCAACCCATCTGCTTAATTTCTCCCCTCGATAGGTAAGCAAGCCATACAAAATCAGCAGCATCACCAATCCGTGTTCCGTTTCCAACAAACTTCCAGTGGTCAAAAATGTATTTTCAAACATATCAATTATCTTCGTCCTTTCTCAATCTCCATCCTGAATTAGATTGGTTTTTGCCGGTTCCGCTTGAACCATTTTTCGATCTCAACCGCGATAAAGACCACTAGACTCAAAGCCAAGCTGATCCCCAATTCAGGCAGAGGCAAGGGCATCGTTTTAAAGATCTCGTTCATCGGCGCCCAATAAGTAATCATCATCTGCAAAGCGAAAGTCAGGGATACGGCCAGAACCATTAACTTATTTGACAGCAAACCTTGAGAAAAAAGAGAACGCTTGTCTGACCGAACAGCCAGCGCATGTCCCATCTGCGAGAGGGTCAGCGTGGTGAATACCATCGTGCTCCAATATGGATTGTCTGTCTGCCACCCCCAGAAGCCAATGCCCAGTGAAACCATGCCCATCAACAAGCCTACCCAGACAATATGGGTGCTCAGACCATTGGAAAAGATACTTTTCTTGATGTCAATCGGCGGGCGTTTCATTGTATCTTTTTCGGTCGGCTCGACGCTGAGCGCCAGGCCTGGCAGACCATCAGTGACCAGGTTGATCCACAAAATTTGTAGGGCTGTCAGCGGGAGCGGAAGTCCAAAGAAAGGTGCCAGCAGCATCACAAGTACCTCGCCTGCATTGCTGGTCATCGTATACTTGATAAATTTCCGGATGTTATCAAAAATGGTCCGCCCTTCCCGCACAGCTCGGACGATGGTAGCAAAATTATCATCCAGAAGCACCATATCCGCAGCTTCTTTAGAAACATCAGTACCAGTGATGCCCATCGCAACGCCGATGTCAGCTTTCCGCAGCGCCGGAGCATCGTTTACGCCGTCTCCAGTCATGGCCACAACCTCCCCCTGTTCCTGTAGCGCAGAGACGATCCGCAGCTTATGTTCAGGAGACACTCTGGCATAAACATTGGATTCAGCCACCACTCTAAGCAATTCTTGGTCGCTCATCGTGGAAAGCTGTTTCCCTGTGATGGTGGGAGCATCTTTCGCAATTCCCAGATCACGGGCAATTCGCTCCGCGGTTAGCGGGTGGTCACCGGTGATCATGATCGTCCGGATACCCGCTTCATTGTTCGTTTGCACCGAATCGAAAGCCTCTGGCCGAGGTGGATCCATCATTCCAAACATCCCAACAAATACCAGGGATTTCTCCACGATTTCATCGGCATCACCGTTTATGGATGCAGGAACAGCTTCAAATCCCAAACCTAAAACGCGCAGCCCATCCTTTGCCATCTCCTCGGTCGCATCTTCAATCCTAGATTCCCATTCATCATCCAGCGTTAAAATTTGGCCTTCAACAAACACGTGAGAGCTGATCTCGAGCAAGCCATCCACTGCCCCTTTTGTAAATGACAACAGTTTGGATGCATCCAACTGTTGATCGAGGTCAAGTTCAGGCAAATATTGCCCGTGATCGGAAGCTAAGCTGTGCATGGTGGTCATTCGCTTGCGCTCAGAACTGAATGGCACCTCTCCAACCCGCGGGAAGATTTCCGCCAGTTCTGATTGCAGCAAACCCAAATTAGCAGCGGCCGAAATGAGGGCTCCTTCCGTTGGGTCTCCAAGCACCATATAGGCACCCGGATCCTTTTCATCTGTGACAAGCTGGGCATCATTGTTCAAGACACCCCCCAGCACCAGAAGTTGAGTCGCTGGGTTGAGCTTTTGGTAAGACCGCGCCCCGATTTCCTGCCCTGGCTGCCAATCCAGTTCATGGGTGTTCCCCGCTACATCCAGAACTTTTAATTGCATCTGGTTGGCTGTCAGTGTGCCGGTTTTATCTGAGGCGATTACAGTGACCGAGCCGAGTGTTTCTACTGCCGGGAGTTTACGGATCAGCGCATGGCGCTTGAGCATGCGCTGGGCACCCAGTGCAAGCGCGATCGCCACCACTGCAGGCAGACCTTCCGGCACAGCAGCAACTGCCATTGCCACAGCCGTCAGGAACATATCAGAAGCATTTTCTCCACGCAGCAACCCAAGTGTAAATACGACCGCCACAATCCCCAAGGCGACCACTGCCAGAGTCTTTCCCATTTTATCCATCCGCTTTTGCAGGGGGGTCTGGTCTTCTTCTACGGTCTGGATCATCTCAGCAATCCGGCCTAATTCTGAATCCATCCCAGTCTTGACAACCACCGCCTTTCCTCGACCATAAGAAACAGTCGTCCCCATAAACAGCATATTGATCCGGTCTCCCAGCGAGATATTTTCTTCAGTAATGGGTGGGATGGTTTTATCGATAGGTTCAGATTCTCCCGTCAGAGAAGCCTCCTCCACCCTGAGGTTAGCCGTTTCGATCAGGCGGGCATCCGCAGGAACTTTGCTGCCAGCCTCCAGAATTATAATGTCACCAGGAACCAGATACTTGGCATCAATTTCTTCTGGTTTACCGTTCCGGCGTACTCTGACATTAGGTGAAGCCATTTGCTTCAGCGCGGCCATCGCTTGTTCAGCCCTGTATTCCTGTACCAGACCAATCACTGCATTGATCAACACAATGGCAAAGATCGCAATTGCATCTTTCCAATCGCTGATCAGTACGGAAATGATTGCAGCGGCAAACAGAACCAACACCATTGTGTCAGTCAGCTGTGCCCATAGCATCTTCCATATACTTTTTCCACCCTGGTCCACGATCTCATTGGTGCCAAATGTATTCAGGCGTTCCCGAACCTGGGAGTCTGTTAATCCATCTCCAAAAGAAACTTGCAGAATTTCTAACGCCTTTTCAGGGGAGTCCTGATACCAGCGTTGATTTTCAAGTGTGTTCCTGTCAATCATAGTTTTCCATCTCTCCTAAAAATGGTTATTTAAATTGGAAAAAGGCAATTGCCCATCCTGCGCGAAGATCAATCAAAGGAATCACATCCCCAATATTTTTCTCGGCCATCTCTTCAACTGTGGTGATAAAATCTGATGCTACGCTTTCAAGCAATGTGCGAAGATATTCATGAAGGATGCGACCGCCCTCCCTCGAAGCACGCTGCAAGTCCAATTCTGCCGGATACAGTGCTTCTGGAATGATCAAAACAACTCCTTCTTCCCCATGAAACACATGAATTTTTTCTGCGTTCCCGCCATGACCTTCTTGCCATGCTGTCAGCAGATCCTGCTTGAATTTTCCAGAAACTGCTTTATCTATTATAATCTGGTTCATCCAACACCTCCATGAGGTTTAAAAAATAAACGCCGGCATTCTAAAAATTTTTAGATATTACCGGCGTACTTTATAACTGGTCCGCTCTCTAGGGAGCCTACCCTTTATCCAGTCAGCCACTGGAATATAAAATTGCGCTTACTTATACATAATTCCACAATAATTGTCAACCTAATGCCCCCATTTCTTACAGATTCAAATATTCTGTTAATGTTTGTTTATAAAATCCAAATGCTATCTGCCAAAATCTTTCGCAACCGTCAGAACAATCATCCGTTCTCCCGATTCCGTGCTGATATCCGAATACAAATCGACCAATTCGGTATCCAATATCTCCATGACAAAACCTTCCAGTATGGATCGAGAAGTCTCAAACAGCTGGCGCCGGGCATCTTTAACAAGCACACGGCCTTCCTTGTTTTCCGCTAATTTTTCTTCCGCCGGGGTCAGCACACCGCGTAGCCGCACAACCACCATATCATTAATCAGATAAGTACGCGCATCCAGGGGACCTCTTCCAAGATACTCTTTCTCAAACTTCACGATTTCTTTCGTAAACCTGGCTTCTAGCTCACCTTTCGTCATTGGCTTTCCCTGGGTTTTCATGTTGCTTCTCCACTAATTTGACATCTTCGCAATTATAACCGCACAATAAAATATCAGGGTATTCTGCAATTAAAGCAGTTGATGTAAAAACTTACGCACGTCCGCAGGTGATTTCAGGATCAATTGAGCAGCCGTACGACAGGGCTTTGGACATACTTTGATCGCAATTCCCTCGCGTTTCAAGATCACCTCAAATGCTTCCTCATCCTTATCATCATCACCAACATACAACAGCAGTGAGTCCTCAAATGGGTACTCGGAAAGCAAAAAGTCAATCGTCAGACCTTTATTGGCAATTTTCGGAGCGACTTCTAAAAATTTATCTCCCCCAAGCACACGAAATTCATCCAACGAAATATTGAGTTCAAATACCACCCTTTTGGCTTGCTTCAAAATCGTTTTTGCGATTTTCTCTTCCACAAACTTGGCATGCAGCGCCAATGACCAACCTTTATCCTCAAGATAAAATTTGGGATGTGGCTCGATGAGGTCAGCCCAATGAGATTTCAACCCCTCTAACCCTGGCCTGATTTTCTGATAATCAACCCGTTCAATTTTTTTTCCATGCGGGTCGACCATTTCAATTCCATAGGTGCCGGCTAATATCATTCCGGATATCGGCACCAACTTTCGAATATGGCTCAAACGCCTTCCGCTGATGATGGCGACCTGATATTTCGGGTGGGTCTTTAATCGCTCAAGTAAGTCGATTAGTTCAGGGTCCGGGTAAATTTCATCCGGAGTTGCGGCGAACTCTGCCAAAGTGCCATCATAATCAAGAAAAAACCGAACCCTTTTTGCACCTTGAACGAACTCGATCAATTCATTTTTTTCCTGGAATTTCAAACTTTTCCCCCGTCAGTTACCAATGGCCTGATCTTTGAATTAAAAATCGCTCTCCAAGTGTAATTCTGCCGCACCCGGCGGCGCAAGCGTGAAATTGGGGACTGCTCCAGTTTTTCGACCATTCGCTCCGCTACTTGACATGGATCGTCATCAAGGCTGATGATCACCGCTTCTTCTTCGGCAAGTTCTTTTGCTGCTGGCACAACACTGCTCACAACCAGAACGCCTGCCATTCCGGCTTCCAATACCGGCATTCCAAATCCTTCACGGTGGCTGGGCATAAACATCACATCCGACACGCGCAGTAAATCACCCACGATCCGCTCGTTGATGTAAAACGGCTCATCTGGTTCCGGGCCGGATTCAAACACGAAGCGCATGCAATCACCCACACCAAGCTCATCCCTCATTCGTTGTAAAGACTGGTAATATTCCATGCTGGTTGTACTGTGCGGATCAGGAGGGCCGGTGACCACCAGCATCGGCCTTTTGCCTTTGATTTTTAATTCCCTCAGGACTTTGAGAGCAAATTCGATGTTTTTTGCCTCAGTCACCCGCACCGGCATCAAAATATTCATCCCGCTCTCCAACAAACCAAGGGATTCGATCAATGCGCTGCCTGCTTCTGATATCCCCAGATTCTGGGAAGGATCCACCCCGTTATAAACCACATCGATCTGATCTAGCGGGCAGTTGTATAGGGATGCCAATGCACGCTGCCTCTCCTTAGAAACCACAACATACGTTGTATCATCCCGCATGGTTCGCAGCATGTCCCACGGATAGCCGGGATGTACTTTGGAACGCGAGCTTGGGCTTGTCCAGGTGAAATCATGACCCCATGAAATCGCTTGCCGGATCGCACCCTGATCCAGCAGGCGGTACAGCGCTCCCGTCAGCGGCAGGTTGAAATGTTTGGTAAAAACATTATGGACGATCAAATGATCAAATTCTCCCGCTACCGGTTCTAAAATTTTCGCGAGATGGGATTCAAACCGTTCATAGTCTTCTGGAACCCGACCCTTTTCCAGGTCACGGTTGATTTTGATCACATCTGGATGCTGAGAGTCAATTTCAGGAATACGAATGAAATCCGACCCTTTCGGTAGAGCAGCACCATCCCCGCGACCTGCAATCACCGTACAAGGATATCCAGCCTGGACAAATTGGTCCACATGAGCTTTGATCACTGCCTCAACGCCACCAATCACAGGTGGTGCCGAATAATGCAGAATGGCTACTTTCGCTTTAATCATTTTACAAATTCAGGTCTTTGACGGTTTCGAGCTGCTTTGAAAACCAGTCACGGATATCCTCGTGGACGACAAGCCATCGCAGCTTGGTCGCCATCTCTTCACGCTGTTCTTCTTTCATCACCAAAGCCTGGTGGATCGCTTCAGACGTCGCATAAACATCGCAGGGGGAAATGATAATTGCGCCAGACTTGAGCTGTTCTTGTGCACCGGTTTGTTCCGATAAGATCAAAACCCCATTGCGCTGATTGACCACTGGGCCTTCTTTGGCAACCAGGTTCATCCCATCCGCAATCGAATTGACCAGCAGCACATCGTAAAATTTTAGAGCGGCAATTGCCCTGGGGTAATTTTCCCCTACCAAGATCCGAACCGGTTCCCAGGTATTGGTTCCATAGGTCGCATTGATATGGCCTGCCGCTGCCATCAACTCATCCAGGTAGTCCTGATACTCTTCGACGTCCATTCGCGAGGGGACCAACAAAGCCAAAAAAGACACTTTTTCACGGTGTTCTGGATATACTTCAAGCAGCTCCTCAAATGCCTGAAAACCACGCACAATATTTTTGCTCGGTTCAATTCTATCTATACGCAGTACCATCTGCTTTTCCCCCACAATCTCCAAAAGTTCCCGCTGAAAATGCTGAACTTCCTCGCTGGAAGAAAATTCAACCAGGGAATTAACATCGATCGAGATCGGGAAATTCCGGGCATATGTGGAATGGTTGCGATACCACACCCGCTGCCGCTTAAAATTCACACTTGCGCGCGGCAGGAAGCGTTCACACGTCCGCAGGAAATTAAGCGCATCTGCATTGGTTTGAAATCCTAACAGGTCCGTTGCACATAATCCATCCAAGATCATCTGCCGCATGGTTGGCGGCAAGATCCCCCAGTATTCCGGACCGGGCCAAGGGATATGTGTGAAGTGCAGAATAGTCGGCCTATTTTTTGGTCCTAATGATTGCCGGATAAAATCTGCAATTAAATATTGATGATAATCTTGCAGCATCACCAGGGCTGGTTCTGAAGTTTCTGATANNTGCCAGGCTTCCCATGTCTTGCGGTTAATTACCGGAGCATAGGGCAGATTCCACATCGAATGCTGTAAAAACCAGAGAAGCGGGTTGGAAATAACGTTGTAATAGCCGTGATAGGATTCTTTCTCAGGCGATACAAATTTGACCTTGATCTCATCTTCGGCCTCTGAAATCTTAATCGTCCCATCTCCCCAGGCGCTGTCTTCTTCAGTAATCGCACATG
>JABAHS010146956.1_pt1 | contig 19734 bp, 20 predicted proteins | sample 7062111 | NCBI WGS metagenome assembly JABAHS01 (sample SAMN14534600, study PRJNA622989) | marine sediment metagenome | biome: marine biome [ENVO:00000428]; feature: marine pelagic biome [ENVO:01000023]; material: deep marine sediment [ENVO:00002113]; isolation source: pool of 4 deep marine... | reverse complement strand
GCAAAAAGGCCTTGACTTTTAGAATAGATTGTTGTATGTTTATCGCCGTTTTATGAGAGCGTGAGCATCTGAGGATACTTAAGTCGTTTAAATTGAGTCCGATAATGGAAAGTATTTACGGTTGAATGTGTGACTTTAATTGGTATGGTTCACAAACTTTGGAGGCATTCAAGATCATATGGAAGCAAAACTTCATAAGCGCATTTACCATCAGCGATTCTTCATGTTGATTCTTGGCCTATTCTTGATGTATTTGTTGGTCTTTTACATTCGAGAACTCAAGTTTTTGTTTTAAATAGATCGCTTTTAAAAAGGGCCGCTTTCGGGCGGCCTTTTTTGTTTGAGCACGTTTCGGCAGCATTAAGATGTCCCCCATTACTGAACCTGCCTTGGAATTGAAATTAGCGCGCTCATCCACCGTTTTGAGATATTAAAATTCTTCTTGACTAGAGCTAAATGATTTGCTATGTTAAATAACGTGACACATGATGTGACACTATTGTATAACATTACTCAAAATGAATGAAACCAAGAGGTGAGGTTATGCCTTTTACCAAGCTCGGACACAAAGGTCGTGTGGTCATACCCGCGGAGTTACGAAAAAAGTTCAACCTGAAGGTCGGAGATAACTTTGAGATCAAAGAAGAGAATGGTCATATTGTCCTCATCCCTCAGGGGGCGCATCAGACCTGGGCTTGGACAACGGAGTGGGCGCAGAAAGTTGAGGGCGCACTGAAAGAGGTTGAGAAGGGTGAAGTAAGCAGGGCTTATGATAATCTCGATGAAGCTCTCAAAGAACTGAAGAAAAGGGTATGAAGCTTCAATGGACGAAGTCGTTTGTAAAAGATTATCAGAAATTACCCCAGCAAATCCAAAAACAAACGGATAAGAAGCCGGGGTTTTTGTTACAAGATATTTCTCACCCTTCGCTCCGTGTCAAGAAAGTTCAGGGGAGTATCCGAGGCAAGAAGGTAAGTGATGTTTATGAGCTGAGTGTGACCATGAATTACCGGTTGTTTTTCCAAATTCAGAATAACGTTTATGTGTTGCTAGCCATTGGCACACACAAGGAGATTTTGGGGCGATGATTGGACATCCTAAATTTGCTGACTGGTAATCTTCACTTGCTTAAGCGCTCGATATATCTCCCGTCCCTGGTATCAATTTTCAGGATGTCTCCTTCTTTAATGAAGAGAGGTGCTTGAACTTCTGCTCCTGTTTCCAAAGTCACTTGCTTTTGAAGATTCGATACCGTATCGCCTTTGACACCCGGAGGCGCTTCTGTGACTTGCAGCTCTATGAACATCGGCAGAGACGCGGTTACGGGTCGCCCCTCCAGAAATTGAACGTTTACCGAATTCCCCTCTTTCAAAAAATGGATTTGATCGCCCAGCATTTCTTTTGGGACATTGATCTGCTCGTAGGTGCCTGTATCCATCAGGTAAAGTTCGTCTCCGGTCGCATACAGGAATTGCATCTCTTTTTCTTCGAGGCGGACTTCTTCGATGGTATCGCTGAGTCGAAAGGTGTTATCGACGACTTTGCCGGTTTTCAATTGTTTGAGCTTGGTTCGGATAAAGGCCTGACCCTTACCGGGTTTCACATGTTGAAATTCCGTGACTATCCAAATGTCGCCATGGTGCCGAATGGCCATCCCATTCCGAAAATCTGAAACAGACGCCATACATCCTCCATTTCTAATGGTTCAGATTAAATTTGCAAATCCAAATTTACGGACTTTTGAGGAAATAATCAATTTAAATATGGACTTCTCCGGACGTGATTCAATTTGTCTTGGAATGTCCTTGACAACAGCGTTGCTTTATCGTAAATTGACATTTCCTGCGATCTAATGAAACGAGGATGATGTCTTTTCCAGTTAGTTTCGACAATTCCGTGTCTTACAGATTGCCCGCGCTTTTGACTTTGAGTGTGTTGGCGATTTTGCCCACGGATGGCTTCGGCATCGTCCTGTGTCCATTTTACCGGTTGGTGGATCTGATGTGTCCCGCGTGCGGACTGACCCGAAGCATGAGCGCTTTCCTGCATTTTGAATTCAGTAAGAGTTTGGGCTATCATCCGCTTGGAAGTTTGACGGTTCTTTTTCTGTTGACAGTAGTTGTCGGAATCCGTCCCAAAATCTTCTGGAAGAAGCTAAACAGTCGATACAGTTATCTTTTCGGACCGGTCAGCGTTGCCGTCGTGTTTCTGACGGTTTGGCTGGTTCGTGTGGTTTTCTAACTTGAATTATTCATGAATCTGAAACTTTAAGATGTGTAATAATCTGACATTTATGCATTTAAGCACCGGTAATGGATTGTTGGAGTATTGGACCGCCGGTGGGTGATTCCAAAAATCCACTGATCCAGTACTCCATAACCCCTTGTTCATTAATACTCTTGCTTAACGATATTCTACAAGCGCTCTACAGTTCATGAATTATTCAGACTAAAGAAGGTCGTATTTGAAAGTGAATCCCGTTCTAAGCATCATTATTCCTGTATTGAATGAAGAAAAGTCGTTGCCGATTCTTCTCAAGGATTTGGAGAATTGCAAAAGACATGTTACATTCCCAATCGAATGCATCATCGTGGACGGGGGATCCGTTGACCGATCGGAAGAAATCTGTCGCGAGAATGGTGTATCTGTGGTGCAAGCGCCTCGTGGCCGGGGGCAGCAACTTGCAGCCGGTGCAGACGTGGCGTGCGGAGACGTGCTGCTTTTTTTACATGCCGACAGTCGGTTGACTGCCCAACACTGTGTGACCGCAGTCGCGTTGGCGAAGAACGGTCAGATCGTGGCTGGCGGCTTTAAACTTAAGTTTGATGACACGCACCCGATCCTGAGGCTTGCTGAACAAATCAATGAAATCAGATTTTGGTGCACAAAAATTTTTTACGGCGATCATGGCATCTTCCTTCGACGTGATAAATATGAGGCTGTGGGGGGCATGCCGCCGCAGTCGCTATTTGAGGATATTGCATTTTCGAAACGGCTGAAAAGACAGGGGAAAACGATTATGACGGCGCCCCCGCTTGTTACGTCGGCTCGAAGATTTCGCGAGGGTGGCGTCGTTCGAACCTACCTGAAAATGGCCTCGTTACATATCCTACACTGGCTGGGGACTTCACCAAATCATCTTGCAAAACTGTATCAGAATGATGCACCAATGCTTGAAGTTTCTGAGAATCAAGAATTTGATTCTGCTGCAATAAAAGAGAGTTCTTAAAATGAGCAAAGCAGATTATAGCATTGCCTCTCAGGAAGAGCGCGACAATGTCATTCGAATTTTGCAAAGAAATGCGAACCAGCTCATTGAGCAAAAACAGGTGCAAAATGCTGAAAACCTGAGGTCCGAAGTGGATCGATTGTGCGGGCGAGTGCGCAATGGGGATGTTGTAACTGGCAAGGATTTTGAGAAATTAGTGAGACTCTTTAAGAAACAACCGATCTGACATGAAGGACAACCGGACACAGCTCAAACATCTCCAGGAGCAGATCATAAGATGTACGAAATGTTCGAGACTTGTGGAGTGGCGTGAAAAAGTTGCCAAAGAGAAAGTCAGGAGATTCGCAGATGAAGACTATTGGGGCAAACCCATTCCCAGTTTTGGCGATTTCGAAGCGAAGTTGCTGCTCGTGGGCTTGGCGCCCGCGGCCCACGGGGGAAATCGTACCGGGCGAATTTTCACGGGTGATCGAAGTGGCGATTGGCTATTCGATACTTTGCATCGATTCGGGTTTGCCAATCAATCCGACTCAAGCGCTCGAGGCGACGGCCTTGCTTTGCACAATTGTTACATTACGGCGGCGCTCCGTTGTGCTCCGCCACAAAACAAACCGAAAAAGGAAGAAAAGGAGAATTGCTTCCCGTATCTGCTTCAGGAACTGCAATTGTTGCCGAACTTGCAAGTGGTCCTGGCGTTGGGCAAAATTGGGTTTGATACCGTGTTAAAAGCGTACCAAGAAATTGGTCAAGCGGATTTTGACCGGCGCCCCAAGTTTGGCCACGGCCATGAATCAAAATTGAATCAACAGATTGTACTGTTAGCATCGTATCATCCAAGTCAGCAGAACACCTTCACCGGCAAATTGACACAACCGATGTTTGATGCGGTGTTTAAACGTGCCAAAGAAATCATGAGTGGAAACGGATAGGTCATCACATGAACCAAAAAGACCAATGCGATGCAATCACGGTCTATTGTTCTTCGAGCAATCATGTAGACGGAGTCTATCTCGACGCGGCTTACGAAATGGGAGAATTGATCGCGAAGAATGGGTACACGCTTGTATTTGGCGGCGGTCGCGTAGGGTTAATGGGAGCGGTGAGTAGAGGCGCGAGAAAGCATAATGGGCAAGTTGTGGGGATCATCCTGCGAAAGTTCATGGATGTGGGGGTTGCCGACGCCAAAGTGAGAGAGATGTTGGCCGTGGAAGACATGCGCAGTCGCAAGCAGGGGCTCGAGGAAGCGGGTGGTGCCTACATAGCTTTGCCGGGTGGGTTTGGAACGTTTGAGGAAATCACAGAAATGATTTCCTTTAAACAATTAGGGTTTCACACCAAACCAATTGTTATTCTAAACGTAAACAAATATTTCGACCATTTACTTAATCAATTTGAATTGGGATTTCAAGAGAAATTCATCGAGACAAGATTTCGTGAGGTTTATGAAGTGGTTGACAGTCCGGCCGAAGCCATGCAATTTCTGGAAACATATCAGCCACCTGAATTGGATCTAAAATACCGTTGGCCGCTGTGAGACCATCTAACCCTCACACTTCGCACGCGAACATTCCGTGGAGGTAAATAATGTACTTTCGTTTTCCGATCTTGTTGATCATTCTCTTTGCAGCTTTATTTGGATTAGTCTATTTGATGACCGATTTTCAGGGCAACATCACTGCCGCCAATGGTGAGGTGCGAACGACTTCAGCTAATGACCTTGTTTCATCCGAGGCAGGGGTTGAAAGCATCCGTGAAACGCAATTGCGTGCCCACTTGGAATTTCTGGCAGACGATTTGTTAGAAGGCCGAGATACGGGTTCGCGAGGCGCTCGAGTGGCGGGAAATTACATCGCAGCTCAATTTGAAGGCCTGGGGCTTAAACCTGGCGGAGACAATAACACTTATTTTCAGCATTTGCAATTTCACCAGAGAAAAGTGTCATCCAACTCCGTGCTCAATATTGAAGTCGATGGCGAAATGTACCCTCTGAAATACGGAAAGGACTTCCTGGTCGTGATTGCGCCGGAAGGAAAATTCGAATTCGATGGTGAGCTGGTTTTTACCGGTTTTGGGATTCAGGCCCCGGAATACGATTACGACGATTTTAAAGACGTCGACGTGAAAGGGAAGATCACGGTGTATATGACCGGAGAGCCATCCTCCGACGATGAGGGCTTTTTCGAAGGCAAAGAATCCACGAAATACTCCGATGGCGCAACCAAGAGACGGATCGCCCAATCTTTGGGGGCGCGAGGCGCGATTGGAATTCTCCAGCCGGATTGGCTCAAGGAAACCCCGTGGCGGGCCTTCCGGAATTTTTTCGGAAGCTCAAGAACCACGCTCGTTAGCGCAGATGCAGAAAAGCGGGAGCAAACAAGGCTGCCGGCGGTGATCCTTCATCCAAATGTTGGCGATCTTTTGTTCGATGGCACCGAACACAAGTTTGAAGACATCGTGGAGGGTGCGTCCAAGGGCCAATTGAGTTCCTTCCAAATGGAAAAAAGAGCCCGGATCAGGTTGTATCTTGAAAAGAAAGAGATTGAAGATCGCAACGTCATTGGGTTGATTGAAGGCTCGGACCCGGTTCTAAAATCAGAAGTCGTGGTTTATACCGCACACTATGATCACGTCGGCATCGGTACTCCCGTGCGTGGCGATTCCGTTTACAACGGTGCTGCGGACAATGCCTCGGGAGTTGCCGGTTTGCTGGAGGTCGCTGAAGCGTTTTCTCAACTGCTCGAACCGCCGAAGAGGTCGCTGTTGTTCTTAGCCGTCACAGCGGAAGAAAAGGGACTGCTCGGGTCTGAATACTATGTAAATCACCCTGTTTTTCCAATCTCGAAGACGGTTGCTAACTTCAATTTCGATATCATTGGCATCGGAGATACCACCGGGATTGTCGTTTACGGTAGCGAGCGCAGCACGTTGGGTGATGTCGTCAAGAAAGCTGCGGAACAGGTGGGACTCAAAATTCTACCGGATGAATTACCTGAAGAAAGGATCTATTATCGAAGCGACCACTACAGCTTTGCCAAGAAAGGCGTCCCGGCCATTTTCGCGGCTTTTGGGATCGATCGCGGGAGTTTTGAAAAGTTTGAAAAATATTATCATCAACCTTCTGACGAGGTCGATTTGCCCTTCAATTACCATTACATGAAACAGCATGTGCAGGCTGTGTTTCTGGCGGGGCTTTGGGTTGCGAATTCCGACAAAAGACCGGAGTGGAAACCTGGAGATGAGTTTGGGAAAATAAGGCAAGAGCACAATAACGAGTAACCCAACACAGACTATTTATTTAACTTGCATTTTTGGCGGTTTCTGATTAATTTTTAAAACGTAAAAAGGCTTCATATCTACTAACTTACAAAGAGAGCAAGGAGTAACCATGGCAAAATTATGGGATGATATCGCAAAAACGATTCGAGAAGGAGTCGATACAGTTGTTGAGAAAACCGAGGAATTGACTAAAATCGGCAAAATCCGGGTGGACATTTTAAACATCAAGAGAAACGTCGATAAGAATTTCTCTGAGTTAGGCGGTCGAGTTTATCATCTGCTTGTTGAAGAAAACAAGAGCCAGATTGCCACCGATAAAGAAGTGAAACAGATTGTTGACAGTGTGAAGATCCTTGAGAATGAACTGAACGAAAAGAATGATGAACTCCAACAGGTCAGAGAAAAGGAGGAAGAGACTCACGAATCGAAGGCGGAACCTTCTGGAGCAACCAAGTCCAAAACGCAATCAGCACAAAAAACGACATCCAGCAAAAAATCAACGGCCTCCAAGTCTCAACAAGGAACAAAGAGCTAATTCGTGGCTGAACGAAAACGGGCTGTTGCTTTCATTCCCGAGATCGTTTATTCGGGAATCTCCCTGCCTAATCAGGGAGATTCGGGCATAAAACACTGCCGGAATGACGTGCACTAACGAGTTTTGGTTCAGCAACGAATTCTTTTGGAAGGCGAATGCGAATCAGAGCGAATCAAGTTTTTCTCTGTTTATTTCTTTTCCATGTTTCATGGTTTATGAATAGCGGATTTCCCGTCGTCTTCCTTTTTGGCCAGGAACGATATGTTTCCAGTCCGATTGTTTTAGACCCGCCCAATTTGATGGGTGTGATTTCAGTTGTTGCAGTCGGAGATGTCATGCTGGGTTCATGGATTGAGCCGCATCTCAAATACAACGGTCCATCGTATCCTTTTGAGAAAACGGTTGCTTACCTGAAGAGCGCGGATTTGGCGACGGCCAACCTGGAAGCGCCTTTTACCGTCGATGGCGAGCCGTTCCCTAAAAAATACAATTTCAAAGTTCCACCTGAATACGCCGCTGGCCTGAGAGGGGCAGGTTTCGACGTGGTTACATTGGCCAACAATCATATGTTGGATTTCGGGGAGCAGGGGCTGTCTTCAACGCTTGAGACGCTCGATAATCTTGGGGTCAAGTACAGCGGTGCGGGCAGAAATTTGCATGAAGCGCATCAACCGGCCATTCTTGAAGTAGGGCAGAAGACGGCAGCATTTTTCGGCTATTCCATGACGTTTCCAAAGGAATTCTACGCCAAAGAAGATAGCAGCGGGACGGCCTACCCTGAGCCGGAATTGATGACGGCAAATCTTGAGGCGTGGGAGAATGCTGTTGATTTCACTGTTGTTTCATTTCATTGGAGCGCAGAGAAGTTAGAAATCCCCAAAGAGTATCAAATTTATTTTGCACATTTAGCCATCGATAGTGGTGCGGATTTGGTGCTTGGACATCATCCGCATGTTTTGCAAGGTCTGGAACTCTATAAGAATCGGCTCATAGCTTACAGTCTCGGAAATTTTGCATTCGGTTCCTACAGTCCTCACGCCGTGGACAGCATCATCCTGAGAGCATATTTGAATGACGAAGGGCTGCTTTACGCGCACTGCATTCCCATCAATGTGGATAATCGCGAAGTGGAATTCCAACCTGAAGTGGTGGAAGGAAAACGTAAAACTGCCATCATTTCTAAACTACAGAAACTAAGTGTCCAGCTTAATGGCGATCAGGATATCATTGCTGACTCCGGAATGATCACCGGTGACTGGGCGTCCTTTTATGAGAATTGGTTGGTGCATACGGCAGTCAACAGTTATTGGAATGTATTTTTAGAGTCTGAGCTGTTAACGTCAGAGCAAACAGAAGAAGCATTGCAAAAACAAGCAGCCGTCCTGGATTCCACCAATTAGTTTCGCATCTCCGTTTGCCCACTTTTAGGTTAAAGGGATAAGGAAATAAGGGAATAGGGGGGCAGCATCGGCCCTTTATACCCTACTTCCGTATACCTTATTCCATCACAAGGCATCATTCATTTTCTGCATCTCGAGTAAACTCCATTGAAAGACAAATATATTTGAGGAGGGAAGATGGAGTTAAAAATCCACGATCAAGAAATCCTGCTGCAAAAACTCTGGAAAACCAGAAAGCTCTTCAATCAGGTTTTGGTGTCAACAACCGGCCAGGAAATTGAAGTGGTTTTTGCGGGCAGGGAAAATTTTGATACCGGCCCGGATTTCAAAGATGCGATCATCAGAATCGATGGCCAGCTCCTCAAAGGCGACGTGGAAGTGCATTTGGAAGAGTCGGGATGGTATGAACACGGTCACCACCAGGATCCGAGATACAATCATGTCATCTTGCATTTGATTTCAGAAGCTGCGGACAGGAACAGCGTCATCGAACGTGAGGACGGCGTTCGGGTACATCAACTGCACATCGATTCGCCCGAACTTAAATTAAATTTATGGAAGAGAGAAGATTCGGACGAATCGAAAGCCAGACCCCCTGCGCTTGTTGTTGAGAATTGCCCGCTAAGCCAAACCGATTCCGGTAAAATTTTCGCGACGATCAATGAAGCTGGCTATCGACGCTTTCACCAGAAAGCTGCACAAATGCGTGAAGAGCGGACTTCAATCTCCTGGGATCAAGTGCTATATAAAAATATTCTTGAATCTCTTGGATATTCAAAGAACCAAGTACCATTTCGAAAGCTGGCCGATTTACTGCCCTACGAGACGGTTTTTGAGGAGATGCAGTGGGTCTCCGAAGAGATGGCGATTCGGAAATGCGCGGCCCTGCTGTTCGGAACCGCAGGCATGCTGCCGAGCCAGACGGAATCCGGAGTCAAGGTTACGGACAAAGAAACATTGGATTATGTGGGAGCTTTGGAATATCTGTGGAATGAACTCTCACATCGGCTGCAAATCAAGCCCATGAAACTGAAAGAATGGCAATTCTTCCGACTGCGGCCACAAAACTTTCCCACACGACGCATTGCGGGCACGGTTTATCTTCTTAAGAAGCTTTACAGACAGGGATTTTTGGATGGATTTCTCAGAATCGTATCGGGAAATGCCGATGATTACGACAAAATCATAACAGAGCTTGAATCGGTTTTGATGGTGCGAGCCGAAGGCTTCTGGACCAATCATTTCAAATTTGATGATGAGCCCCAAACAAACGTGAAAGACGCAGCCTTGATAGGAAAGCAGCGAGCCAGGGATATCGTCATAAATATTGTCATGCCCGTTTTGTATCTGTACAGCATAGAATCGGACGATGGCACGTTGACAAATACCGTTCGAGAGTTGTTAGCCAGGTATCCCAAGCTTGCACAGAATTCCGTGACACGGGCGATGAAAACACAGCTATTTGGGAATCAGAGGATTGCCATCAAATCGGCGCTCGAGCAACAGGGGATGATTCATGTGCACAAAATGTTCTGCAAGCCTTTGAAATGCGAGGAATGCCTGAAGCTGTCCGAGGCTGAAAATGGTAGCTAATTGCTGTCCATCGCGCCATTGGTTTCGAGAATGCCATGCAAAACAATCCGGTATTCATCTGTATCCGGGTTGATGCCCTCGAGGATTGCCTTACATTGTGAAGAATTATCCAACATTTCCCGAATGCGGTTTTTCAAAGTCGCACAAGAAAGCTGGGTCACATTAAGCTCTTCGACGAGATGCTTGATACTCGATTTGGCCATACAAAACTCCTCCATGACTCTTTTTGTAATGCTATTAAGCGGGGATCAATAAATGGAATTCAAAACTATATTATCGGACTGACCGATGCCAGCTTGAGCAATTGTGTGGCAGTCCTCGGTTAGTTTTCCTTAATAAAGGAACGTCTAATTCCATAAAATAAAGGTGAATATTCAGCCTATTGAGAAAAGTGAGAATCATCACAGATTCGAACAAAATTGCCATAAAGCGGGAACTCAGGAGATGGAATTCAAAACTATATTATCGGACTGACGTACTCCACCTTGAGCAATTATGCGCAGCCCTCGGTTAGTTTTCCTTAATAACGCACCATCTAACTTCATAGAATAAAGGTGAGTATTCAGCCTATGGGGAAAAGTGAGAATCATCACAGATTCGAACAAAATTGCTGAATTGGTAACACCTCAAGTCATAATGGTGGGAATCTTCACGGGACGGTTAACAGGTTGCGGATAAAATCGCCGTCAGGGACGGCTTCTATCCGGTTGTTAGGATAGAGGCGGTCCCTGACCGCCGATATTTGGTTCTTCGCCCACTCTAACTGAGGTATTACCTGAATTGTTAAATGCCTACATTGTTGTTTAGGGGGTGAATAAATAACTTGGCATTTTATATAGCCCTAAAGTTATAAAAACTGTGAATGCTCTGTCCGAAGTTTCCGATTTAGATTTTCACACCCCTTAGTGATTGACCGAAACATATCGTCCCGAGTGTCATTCTGTAGGAATCTTTTTTTGATCGTTCGTAAGATGCCGTTAATTAAAAAGATTCTTCCAGAGATACGAATGACATTCTCGTGCGTTAGGTTTGAAATTCAGGAACACGAGTTTTCGGTCGACACCATTTATGTATCATTAACGATTTAACAATTTAGCCATCGAGAATCATCTCGCTGTCTTTGACAAGTCCTGAATAATAGTTACAATTAAAGTTTCCTTAATGGGTGTTTTGGTTTAATTTCCAAACCGCACAAAAAAGTACTTGACTTTTTCGATCTAAAATGTAACTTTAGGATGTTAATGTCTCACAGGCTTATTTTCCAATTATGCTAACCAAAATCTCTGTTCCTGTCTGTTTAATATTCGTTCTTCTTATTGGCGTTGGTTTCCTTTGGGGTGGTGCGATCATATTGAATTTTCAGGGTCAACCTGGTTATAATCAGGTCAAGCTGAAATGGACCGCTCAAAATGAAATCAACTTAAAGGGTTATGAAATTGAGCGCAGCTTTGACAATCAGAATTTCAAGAAGATAGATTTTGTGGAGCCGAGTGAGGAGGAGAAAGATAAGAAAGAATATTCATACGAAGACAAGTCCGTGTTCAAAAAGAACGAACGGACTTTTTATTATCGACTCAAGATCGTCGATGACGATGAAAAACATTCGTATTCAAAAGTCATTTCTGTGACGCCGACGATTTCGAGTGCGCGTCAAACCTGGGGGAGTATTAAGGCGATGTTTCGATAGCCGGATGTAGTAAGTGAGGTCAGTTTATTAAGGCAGCGTATCGGAGGAGCGCTGCCTTTTTTGTTTCCGCTTCAAGACACGACTTTGTACTTTTTGTCTCCCTGCTTTTCAATGACCACTTTTGTCCCCCATTGTAGTTTGAGCTTGTCTCGGAAAGGCGTGACATCGATGCGGTAATGACTGTGAGGTTTGTTAGGGCCTTGACACCAGCATTCTACAGCCGTCACATACGTGTCCACGGTTTTGTCGTTGATTTTTAATTTGAAAGGCTTGCCAACCTTCGGAAAGAAATCCAATTCCTTTTTTTGGATCATTATGAAATTTTCCCTTATTTCTTCGGCAGAGAGTTTTCTTTTGAAACGAGTCATATTGGTGGCCATGAACCCTCCCTTATTTCTTGTAAATGATGCGCAGATTCACAAATATTTTGTTTTGCTTGTGGAATATAACCTGCAAGGTGTTGTATTAAGTACGTCGTCTAGACACGCTCAGCGCGTCGATATTCCATCAAAAGGATTGCACGGCAAAATTCTGGAATGTCGGCGCGCATTTATTTTATTCATTTTTGAGAGCCTTTAGCAACCGCTCTTCCACTTCTTCAAAACTACCAACCCCCGATATTTTCTTGACATTGGTTTTTTGACGATAAAAATCAAGAATCGCCTCTGTTTCCTCATGGTATTTTGCCAGCCGGTTTTTGACTGTTTCCTCATTATCGTCGGATCGTTGCACGAGGCGCGACATAATTTCAGGTGGCGGCAGGTCGTATTTTATGTTGTAGATTTTGCCCGTCTCCGGGTCGAGCCGACGTGCAGTACTTCGGGCAATGATTTCGCCATCCGAAACGTCGAAATGAATGACATGCTGAATCTGCTGATCCGATTTTGACAGCGCTTCGTCGAGGGCCTCCGCCTGCGGTAACGTCCGCGGAAAGCCATCCAGGATAAACCCTTTCTCCGCATCCGGCTGATTGATCCGCTCCATAATCATATCGATCACCAGGCTGTCCGGAACCAGCGCGCCTTTCTTCATGTACGATTCCGCTTGTTTCCCGAGCGCGGTCCCTTTAGAGACAGCTTCCCGCAACATATCGCCCGATGAAATGTGGGGGATTCCAAGCTTTCTCTGGATTCGCTTGGCCTGTGTACCTTTTCCCGAACCCGGTGGGCCGACGAAGACAATCCTCATATGATGTTCAACCCGAATTAATTGGTTGTAACTTGAAGAGACGCGTTATTAGTTGGACGCCAGTATTATAAAAAATAACATTCACAAAATCAACAACGTTTCCATTTTGTCAACTCTGTAGGTTAGCTGCCCCTGCAATTCAGAGTTTCACAATGATGTGCATTTCGTGGCAAAAATGTTTTCCACTTTTCTCCGGGTTCTAACTTTTTGACTGTGCGGGTTAAGGCCATTAAGGTGTCGACGACAGCGGTCCTTTATAGTCTGTGGCTGATTCGACTATTCTTACAATTACGTCCTCTGCGGGTTCGGTTTTGCCCACGACAAAACCAAGCTCCTCATGATCGTGGACCGGAGTTAGCATCAATTTATTGTCGACATAGTGACCAATGAACACGAGGTACATAGACGGGATCTCAACCGAGAAATAGTCGGATTGCGACAAGCCGGTGGATTCAGCGTGCTCATTTCGTACTCCTGCAAGCGCCCTCGAGAGTTTGGGCCGGCCAAAATTTCGGACTTCCCATTCACCAGCGGTTTTTTTTATACCCATGGAGCACCGCACCTGCTCATCGACCAGCACCGGATAGAACATTTCGTGAGGCTCGTTGAGAAGTTTGCGCGGATCCTCACTGGTATCAAATTCTTTTAGGGTGTTCAATCCAACAAAATAAACCGGGATCGGCTCCCCGAGCGTGATCCTGTTAAGTTCATCAACAGATTCGAATCCCATTTTGCGATAATTTTGTTCATCAACCAACCGGTAGACTTCATCCAGGGCATGTTGTGCCGGAGTGTTTGCTGGGTGCTCACATGAGCAAGCCCAAAAGATGAATACCACCAAAACCAAAGAGTAGAATTTCAATTGAGATCGCATGAAGCTTTTCCTTTCAAGAAAGATACAATTCCATTGCTAAATTGTAAAATGCTTATATTGTTATCTTGCTGAGAATTTATTCCTCACCGCATTTTAAAGTTGATGGGAATGGCTACCCAAACATCTACGGGTTTGTCGCGCTGCATGGCGGGCTTCCATCTGAGACTCTTGATGGCCGTTGCCGCCGCTTCATCGAGAACCTCAGATCCTGAGGACTGCAAAACCTTGGTGTCCACGACCTCGCCTTCTTTATTAACTAAAACGTTGATGACAGCGCGTCCTTTTTGTCGAGCCCGACGTGCCTCCTCGGGATACTTGAGAAGACGCTGAATGGCCTGGTAGCCACCAATTGGTTCGGGCTTTTGGTCATAGGGCACAAATGCCAGTGTGCTTTCGGTGACTTCCTGCGATGGGGCTGAGGTCGAAACTTCAGCCACCTCGATTTCTGCTGAAGGTCCTTCGATTTCGGTTTCGATGGTCACCTCTTCGGTTTCCGTAGTGACCTCAGGTCGAGGTTTGATATTGTAATAATCGCGCCAATGGTCGTGTGTGGTGCTGCTGATATATTCATCATAAGTGATGACTTGGTGTTCCCCCTTGTGCTTGTCTTTCGACCCCAGCGTTGGAAAAGGGTTGTTGACGTAGACCCACTTTCTTGTGTCGGTTTGACCGTATCCGGTCGCGACCATCATGTGTCCACCCCCGAATTTCCAGCGCCAGGAAAACGCCACGGGTCGATTATTGTCAATTTCGGTTTTGAGTTGCTCCCAGGAAAGCGCTGCATCGATGCTGTCGCTTGAAAACCCAAAACGATAGAATTGGGGCCAGCCGCCTTTTATGCACGGCTGCAGTGTCGGTGTATCACAACAGTCGCTTCTGTTCATGCGATCGTTGACCTGATCGCATTGCGAGATTGTTTCTCCGGTGTAAGACAAAATCATTTGTGTGCAGGCAGCCCAACACCACATCTTGGTTTGTTGTTGTTCCAAAGGAACATCGAGTATGACCTTCGAGGTAATTTCATCAGTTTCCTGGAAAGCGGAGAAACTTACCATCGTAGGAATGGCGAATAGTAGGATAAAAACCGACTTTTTAGACATTGCATCCTTCTCTTGTTGATGAAAAAGGGACACCATCAAGGTGAATTATGAAGGGGCTTGATGGAGGTTGGAAGAGGACTGTCTTGATCCAATGGATTCGGTTTCGAGACAGTCCTGGGAATCCAGAATAAGTTCTGATCTTAATCAACAATGACCTTGGGCGGCTCCTCACCAGGCCCGGCATCGACCTGCGGACAGCATTGGTTCCGAGTGGCATCCAATATTCTGAACGGATATGTTTGCGCGGGCGTACTCGATTTTACGTTTAGTGGTGTCGAACCATTGGCCGGAATCTCCAGAGGAAAAGTTTGCTTTGAAACGGTTGAATCATTGTTGCCAAAATCGATATAATATTGCTTGTTATCCCCGGATTTGAAAATAACCGTCCCTCCCGGGTTGGTTGTCACCGAATAGTTATCCGGGGTACAATTTGTGATGGTTACAATTGGATTTGGCATGGTAAGTCCCTCCTTTTAATTTTGAAGTCTTTCGGCTAAAAAATGATTTGTTGTGTTTAAAATGGAGCCTTTTTTGTTTAGCACTATCTCACTTTTTGGTAATCACCTTCTTAGTTTAATTTCTTAAGTATTTGCTGATAGCGTTTATCACTCAATAAGCCAGCCAATACAGGGTAATTCTCCACATCTGATTTCGGATAGCCTTTTATCAGCGCCTTTTCTATCCACGCCAAAGCCTGCTCGCGCTTATTCAATTGTTCATAAACCGAAGCAACACGTAAGAATATATCAGGATCTTTGGACTCTAAGGCGATGGCTCGCTCTACCAGTGATAAGGATTTGTCTCGCTCGTCAAATTCTATGTAATATGCCGCCAGACTCAAAAGCAGATAGGGATCGTTGGGATTGATTGTCAACCGTTCCTCAGCTCTTTGTTTGGCTTCTTGAAACGCTTGATGGGCTTTGTGTTTTTCATCAGGAATCTGATTGTAGGCAGTCCCCAGATAGCCCCATACCCTGTAGTCAGTATCGCGCAATTCTAAAGCTTTTTCATACATGCGAGCCGCATTCTCATATTGCTTCTCATAATAATACAGAGCTGCCAGATTTGCATAAATACTGTAGCTTGGTGATATCTCCAACGCTTTCTGGTAATATTCAATTGCAACATTTGGACGATCTAATTGTTGATGCATCGCACCAAGGTTACGATACCCTTTTGCATTTTGTGGCGTGAGTTCAACCACATGTTGAAATTGCGGAATGGCCTCCTCGTAACGGCCCTGTCTGAAATAAAATACCCCGAGATCATTGTAGCCACCCCAGTAATCCGGTTTGATCGAAATCGCTTTTTTGTACGTGGCTTCGGCTACTTCCGCTTTTCCCTGGGATAAAAACGCTCCGGCCCGGCCTCGATAGGCGTCAGCATTGGCAGGATCAAGCTCAAGTGCATTTTGAAATTCGTTTACGGCTTCCTGATAACGACCAGTTTCGGTGTACAGTAATCCCTGGGTGACATGGGCGGGTGCAAGTAAATTGTCCAATTCAACTGCTCGCTTACAATTGGTCTCCGCGTGTTGGACCCATTCAACTTCCTTGGTTAATTGAAATTTGCGAAGGTAGGCTTCGCCCAGACCTGCGTACGCCAAAGCGTAATTTGGGTCAGCTTTAAGCGCCCGTTCGAACAGGTTGATGCTGGCGTCGACGTTTTCAATTTGGTTGTAATTCTGTAAATGGCCTCGTCCTTGCAAATAGAATTCGTAAGCTCCGGGAACGTTTGTTGCTCCGGCATTCAAGACGCGCCGGGATTCTGGCTGGAGTTCCAGATTGAGCATCTCAGCTAATTTGTCCACAGCCTCGTCCTGCAGTACGGACGCGGTTGTCAACGGGTCGTCAATCACTCGGGAAGCCAATTGGCGCAAGCTCCTGGCGTCGATGAGATTGATGGTCAGGCGCAGCAAATTCGAGAATCGTTGCACGCTGCCAGTAATCACGAGGTTCGTTCCAAATTTTTGGAGCGCCTCGCTGGCCGTGGTCACGGAGCTTTTCCGAACTTCGCTGGCTGGAACCACCCACAGCGATCCTTGAAACTGTTCAAGCTGCGAAAGTTTGCTGGTCAACGTTTCTACCAGGCCGTCGCACAGCACCTGATTTTCCGGATCCGTACCAATATTAGAAAAAGATAGAACTGCGACATGTTTTTTATCAGGCACAGTTGCCAAATCCAGCAGCCGATCGATCGGATTGAAGGCCAGTGCTAAGATGACCAAAGCTGCTAAAACACCCGTCCCAACAACTTTGGATTGGTTTCGCTGGAGAAGTTGAGTCACTCGTCCCGGAATAGGCCGTTTCTGCGTCGTCTTCGAGGCTGCGTGAAGCGTTGCTCTCTTGTACTGACTGCCCGACTGCAAGCGGCTGCTTATGACTTGCAAATCCTCCACAAGTTCAGTTGTCTGCTGATATCGGTCGTCCGGATTTTTTGCGAGTGCTTTGTTTAAGATAAACTCTAATTCTTCGGGTACATCCGGATTCCCGACCCGCAAGGGTTCGGGCTCGTCTTCCAGGATGGCGTACATGAGTGCCTGCTCGTAAGCAGCGAGAAAGGGCAATTGACCGGTGAGCATTTCGTAAAAAACCACAGCCCAGGAAAAGATGTCGCTGCGATGATCGACCTCCATTCCCTGGATTTGCTCCGGTGACATGTATGCAGCCGTGCCAACGGTGGTGCCGGTTCTGGTGAGTCTTGCAGTCCCTCCGAGTTTGGCCAGCCCAAAATCCAGAATTTTGGCTTCACCGTGATCCGTAATCACCACGTTTGCCGGTTTAATGTCCCGATGGATGATTGAGTTTTGATGAGCTCTGGCCAATCCGCGCGCGATTTGAGTGGCAATGTCAAGCGCCTCCTCGATTTCAACAGGGGCTTGGCTGACTTTTTCCTTGAGCGTTTCTCCCCCATAATAAGCCATGGCAATGAACCGTTGTCCATTTTCGGTTTGGGAGATTTCATAAATGGTGCAGATATTGGGATGATCAAGTGCGGACGCGGTTTTGGCTTCCTGGATAAATCGAGCCTGTCCGTCTCCATCGTCGCTCAGTTGAGATGACAGAAATTTCAGGGCCACGAGGCGATCGAGGTCCAGATCCCTTGCCTTGTAGACAATGCCCATCCCACCTTCGCCAAGCTTTTCCAGGATTTGGTAATGAGAAATGGTTTTTCCGAGCATGGCTCTGCTATATACGAATTGGTTTGGCGAAAGTCAACAATAATTGTAACAATATTCGGAGAAGACAGAAATATGAAAGACAGAAAAATATTTGCAGGGTGTTGCACTCCGTTATGGTCAACTTTTCTGTACGTCTGGCACGAGTTGAAGAGTTAATTTTGCCGCTTCTTGCGTTGCCCAAAATGGTCTTCCTTTTCAAATGGCGTGGATAGAATAATTACCAAAATTATTTAAGTTTTGGGCTCTTCGGCCCGGTAGTTAATTTATTCCTAAGTTCGCGTTTGACCCGCGCAGAGCGGTTTTTTTAAACCGTTGCACCGCTCCGTATCGTGGACCACAAGGGCGCGTAAAGCCCTTTTACACCATATCGTGATGGTCGTGAACCAGCAGGCGACATACGGCCAAAGTTCGCGGTGTGTCTCCCTTCCCACCTCGTGAGCGCGTGTTAAGCGCCACCGTACTGACCAACGCAGCCCGGCGCCCGCAGATGTCTTCACTACGCGCCCATTTGAAAATCAATTCATCGGATACTTGCGCGTGCAGCCAAGATGCGGGCAAATTCATCCACCGTGTACCAACTGTTTAGACCTTGGCCTAACTCTTCTATTTCCGCTTCTCCGATGTTCTTAAACGCGGCTTGGTGGTTTCGAATGAGCTCGTACGCCAACCAGCGGCGGCCGCTTTTTGATCAGCTCTCTGGCCAAATCGAGCACGAATCTGGCCTCTGCCTGTTTCAGTTTTTGTGGAGAATCGACGGCGCACCGACCGTATGCTTGGGTGTTCTTGGCCGGCAACACGCGATGGCGCTGTCGATTTCGGAGGCAATTGATTCAATGTTACTTTTTTCTGGCAATGTTCTCTTTTGAGTACGATATGTTCTAGTCAGCAGGATCCAGAGCACAGGAGTTCCGATTTCGAAAAGCTTAGTTCGCTACTTTTGTTTTTCTTTCAAGACGTATGCCAATGAAATTGAAAAGGCCATTTTGACGTCATTGCTTCCCACATCAATCAAAGCTATACCAGGGCTGAGTACAAAGATATTTCCAGGTTGGTCTTTAATGCCAAAATTCAAATTGAGGCCGGCAACGACATTGTTCTCGGTCTCGTTCTGAGACAAGCCGCTGTCATTAAACTCAAATATTGAATGGACATAGCTGACGACTATAACAGGGATCAGACGAAGTTGGTTGGTTATTTCTTGAAGAGTATAAAAGCCGGCCCCCGAAGGAAAAACGTTAGCATGCATACTTCTGTTGCCGAGGGCATCTCCAGAAAAAAAATCGCGTTCGTATCCACCAAATACAAGAAATCCCAACGGACTTTCCTCATTTGGTTTGCCCAGATGGATGGTCAGCGAAGGAGACAAGGAGACGGCGTTTAAATCCAAATTGCGGTCATCGAAGAGGTCGGAAAATTGCGTTCTTCCCACGGATAAACCAAAGTCAAATACGCCTTTCAAAGAATAACCAAAAGAACCTATTAGAGTTGTGGCATGCTCACCGTGTGAAAGCCCGGCTTCTACCCCGAAGTTGCTTTCTCCTCGCGAAAGAAAAATGCCCTGTGCACGGGTCGGGTTGAGCTGACCAAAAACAAAAGCTAAGACAAAAAAGTAGGCGGTGGCAATCTTCGAAAACCACATTCTATCCCCCTCAACTTTTGGGCAATTATCGT
>JABAHS010151492.1_pt1 | contig 19740 bp, 14 predicted proteins | sample 7062111 | NCBI WGS metagenome assembly JABAHS01 (sample SAMN14534600, study PRJNA622989) | marine sediment metagenome | biome: marine biome [ENVO:00000428]; feature: marine pelagic biome [ENVO:01000023]; material: deep marine sediment [ENVO:00002113]; isolation source: pool of 4 deep marine... | reverse complement strand
TCGTGAGGACGCTGTGTTTCGAACTGACTGATATTCGCACGCGCGTTCTCAGGCCGGTCCCAACGCCCCGATCCCCGGCGACAGAAGCGGTATGGGCGCCAGCACGTAGCAGCCCCGGGATCGATCGGATGGAGCACGAGGGACACCGAGAAGGATCGCATCGCGGATGAGGGCCGGGGCCTTGTACGCCGTGTCGCGGCCCGCCATCATGGACGGCGCTTGCCTCATCGGAGATCTCAACGCATGCCCACCCAAGCGCATGGAGCGGAAGTGGGCCGCGGTGTCTTCCGTTTCTTTATATCGTTCGCGGGGGCCTAGCACGTGAGCGAAGAGCAGGTCATTCGCACCACCTGCCCGCGGGATTGCTACGACGCCTGCGGCATCGCAGTGCTCCAGCGCAGCGACGGCACCCTCAAGGTGCTCGGGGATCGCTCGCATCCGGTCAGCCGCGGCGCCCTTTGCGGTAAGTGCGCCCTCGCCTACAACGGCGTGTTCCGCGATCGGGCGGCGCGGCTGTCGACGCCGCTGCGCCGGTGCGGGCCCAAGGGAAGCGGTCGATTCGAGCCCGCGACGTGGGACGCAGCCCTCGCCGAGATCGCGCAACGCCTGAGCACCATCGCCCGAGCGCCGGGCGCTCGGAGCATCGTGCACACCCATTACACCGGTACGTGCTCGCTGCTCGCGGGCGAGTTCCCCATGCGTTTTTTTCATCGCCTCGGAGCCACCGAGGCGGATCCCGACACCATCTGCAACAACGCCGGCCACGTGGCGCTCGACTACCTGTACGGGAGCTCGGGGCTCGGCTTCGATCCCAAGACGGCGGCGCACGCCCGCTGCATCGTGGTGTGGGGCGCGAATCCCTCGCACTCCGCGCCCCACGCCCACAAGCACTGGCTGCGGGAGACATCGGCCAGGGTCGTGGCCATCGACCCCGTCCGCCACGAGAGCGCCGAGAGCGCGGACCTGCACTTGCAGCCGTTCCCCGGCAGCGACGCCGCCCTCGCCTTCGCGCTGATGCACGTGGCGCGACGCGAGGGTCTCGTCGACCACCGCTTCGTGCAGGCGCACACCCTCGGATGGGACGAGCTCGAGACTCTCATCGAGCCTTGCACGCCGGGTTGGGGCGAACGCGTCACGGGTGTGCCGGCCGCCCTCATCGAGGAGGCCGCCGTGCTCTACGCCCGCGGACCGTCGTTGCTGTGGCTCGGCCAGGGGCTGCAACGCCAGCCCCGCGGGGGCAACGTCATGCGCGCGTGTGCGGCGCTGCCCGCGATCACCGGCAATCTGTGCAAGCCGGGCGCCGGGTTTGTATACGTGAACGGAGCGGGGCCGCGTCGCATCGACGGCGATTATCTGACGGCGCCCCACCTGCGGCGCGGGCCCGCGTCCATCTTGAGCCACATGGACCTGGCCGCACATCTCGCCGACGGCGCGCGCACGCGCGCGCTGGTGTCGTGGAACATGAACGTGGCGGCCTCGGGTCCTCGCCAGGAGGCGCTGCGCGCGGCGTTGCGGCGCGAGGACCTGTTCACCGTGGTGATCGATCTGTTCCAGACCGACACCGCGGACTTCGCCGACATCGTGCTGCCCGCGGCGAGCTTCCTCGAGTTCGACGATCTGGTGGTGCCCTACTTCCACCTGTACCTTTCGGCGCAGGTAAAGGTCGAGGACCCGCCGGGGGAGGCGCTGCCGAACCAGGAGATCTTCCGGCGCCTCGCCCGTGCCATGGGCTACACGGAACGCGAGCTGTACGAATCGGACCGCGAAGTCATCGACGCACTGCTCGAGCGCACGCGGCTCGGGATCGACTTCGAGACCCTTCGCGCCCGAGGCACGGTGGACCCGTGGGACGAGCCGCGCGTGCAGTTCGACGGGGGCCGCTTTCCGACTCCCTCAGGACGCGTCGAGCTCGCCTCGGCGGCGGCCGAAGCCGACGGTCACCCGCGCACCCCGCAGCCCCACGCGGATCCCCGGCCGGCGAGCGGCTGCGTGCGCCTGCTATCGCCGGCCTCCAAGTGGCAGCTCAACGACAGCTACGGCAACGATCCGAAGGTCATCAGGGCCCGCGGCGAGCCGACGGTCCATCTCAATCCCGGTGACGTCCGTGCGCTGGGCTTGCAGAGCGGCGCGTATGCCGAGGTCGCGAACGACACGGGGCGCCTGGTGCTTCGCGTGGCCGCAACGGGCGCCGTGCCGCCGGGCACCGCCCTGGCTCACAAAGGGGTCTGGCCCAAGCTGGCGGCGCAGGGGAACAACGTCAACGCGCTCAATCCGGGGCACAAGACGGACATGGGCGAGAGCACCAGCGTGCACGGCACCGACGTCCGCATCCGCCCGGTAAAGGATTGAAGCGCGGAAAAGCTCAGCCGGGGCCCGATTCGAGGCCCGCGGAGAGCTCTCTGGCCGTGAACCGAGGCTTCCCGCGCTTGAAGGCGCGCGGATCCGAGATGAGCGCTTCGTCGCCAACGGGCTGCGTGGCGGCGATTCCCCGGTGCTCGAGACCGGCCGCACGCACCACGACGCAGCGGCGGTCGGCGAGGAGGTACCGATTGTAGAGGCGCACGAACTCCCGCTTGCCGATCTTGCGCACTGCGTCCGCGATCCGCCCGCGCGTGTCGAATGCGTACTGCCTGCGATCGATCTCCTCCCAGTAGAGGTCGGACCGGTCGCGCATGCGCGGCGCCCGTTCGAGCAGCCGCGCGATCAGGCTGGCCTTATGGCGCTCGAACTCGGCTTGGCTCATGCGGCGCAGCGCGCCGCGGTAGCGGGCCAGAAAGGCGTCGACGCGATCGGTCAGCTCCATAGGACCGGCCACCGGTGACTGCACGGTCACCCCGAAGCCGGGCACGTCGAGCAACGGCATGGCGCCGGAGAGCACCACGTATCCGAGCTGCTGCTCGGTCCGGATCTCGTTGTAGAGCGGCGCCGAGAGAACCTGCGCGAGCAGGAGCGCCCGAGCACGCCCGGCGTAGCTCTTGCTCTCCCCCTGAAAATACATGACCACCGCGGAATCGGAGTGCTCGCTCTCGAGCTGACGCACGAACTCCTCGCCGGCCCCGAGCTTCACCACGCGCCCATTCGCCACCAGGGTGGGCGACGCCTGCGCCAGAAGCGCTTCCTGCAAGGTGCGTCCCATGGCCAGCGCCTCCTCGCGGTGCAGGTTACCGTGCGCCAGGGCCACCACGTGCACGCGCTCGAGCAACCTCGGCACGAACGACTCCAGGTCCGCCACGCTCACCGATCGGAGCGCGGCCAACCGCTCCTCGTCGCTCCAGTACGGGCTCAGCAGCAAACCCACGAGCTCCGACTGGCTGCGCACGTAGGGACGGTCCTGCTTGCTGCTCTCGAGGCCGCGGATCAGCCCGCGCTTGAGCACCTCGAAGCGCTCCGGATCCAGCTCCGGCAAGCGCAAGGCGCGCACGATGTGCGAGAGGAGCAATGGCTGCTTGTCGCCGTAGCCCGACAGGCGCACGGTGACGCCGCGCAAATGCTTGTAGAGCGCGAAGTTGAGGCCGGCGAGCGCCGCGGGATAGGACCGCTCGTTCAGCGCGTCGTTGACGAGGGCGACGTAGAGGCGAGTGAGCACAGCGTGACGCGCACTGTCGCTCGCCCGCGGCGAGCGCACCGAGAAGTAGAAGTCGGTGCGCGGCACCCGGTAGGTATCGTCCTGCTTGAACCACAGCTCGAACCCGCGTTTCTCCTCGACCATCCGCGGGACTGCGGACGCGGACGCCCGGTCCAGGGGCTTGAGCGACAGGTCCTCGGGAATGAACGCGTTGGGCTCGGGTAGAGCCAGCGCCACGTCCACCGGCGCCTCGCGCCACCGGCGGGCGGTGCGATGATCGATGATCGAGAGTCCGTAGGACGCCTCGAACCAGGGGGTGGACGCCTGCGCATCCAGGCCCTGTGCCACCACGGTGACGAGCACGTTCTCGGGCGTCAGCCGCTCGAGGTAGCGGCGAATGAGCTCGGGACGGTACTCGTCCCACGCGTACGGCCCCCGCAGGACGTCCCGCGGTGGACGGACCTGCAGGCGCCGGGCCAGCGCGCTCACATAGGCTCCCGGCTCCTCCTTCTCCCGGAATCGGAAAGCCGTCCGTGCGAGCTGTCGCTGCTCCTCGAAGATCCACGACGCCACGCCGCGTTCGCGCACCAGCGCCAGATACTGGAACACACGCGAGGCGATGTCATCGATACGCTGGAGACCCTCGTCGGTCAGCGAGATGCGAACCTCGAAGGCGGCGCCGTCGCGCCGGCTGGCGGCGGTATAGGCGCTCAGCCCCGTGGCCCAGCCCTCTCGCTTGAGCAGGGAGAGCAGGCTTCCCCGGCCCTCGTGCCCCAGCAGGTTGGCGATGTAGGCGGTGGGCTTGCTGCGGTAGTGCGCGTCAACCGCCGGTATGGGGAAGGTGAGCGTGAGCGCCTGCCGGTCCTTGACGGGCAGGACGTGCAGGCGCGCGGGGAGCTGTCCCCGCCCGAACAGCGGCTCCTGCGTCTTCGAGGGCCGCGCCTGCGTGTTCGGCACCGCGGCGAACTTCTCTCGAACCCAGCGTTCCAGCACCGCGACCGGCTCGCGGCCGAGCACGACCAACGCCATGAGGTTCGCCGAGTAGTGCTCGCGGTAGAACCGCAGCAGCTCCGCGCGCACGGACCTTCCGCCCCGGTCGGCGAGCGTCTCGCGGCTGCCGATGGCGAAATCCGAGAACGGATGCCTCGGGTTCATGACCAGCTTCTTGGCTTCCCCCACGCGCCGCCCGTCGTCTTCGCGCCTTGTCACGTACTCCGAGTGCACGATATTGCGCTCGCGCACCACGTAGTCCGGGTTGAAGAGCGGTGCGATGAAGGACTGGGCGAAACGGTTCAGCGCCGCCTCGAGGTGCCGGCTCTCGACGTCGAAGAAATAGTTGGTGTGCTCGAACGCGGTGTAGGCGTTGTGATCGCCGCCGTGCGCGCTGATGAAGCTCTGATACTCCCCCGCCTCCGGATACGACTCGGTGCCGAGAAACAGCATGTGCTCCAGAAAGTGCGCCATCCCCTCCCGGCCCTCGGGATCGCTGCCGCTGCCCACGAACACGTCCATGGCCGCGGCCGCCTTGTCGGTCTCGGGATCGGAGATGACCAGAACCTGGAGCCGGTTGGGCAGCCTGAAGGCGCGGTAATCGCGGGGGTCGTTGGGGCTCTTGACAACCTCGGCCCGGGCACCGGCGAGAGCGAGCGTGCCGAGGCAGGCGATCCAGAGCGCTGCAATCCAGCGGCGTCGAGCCGGCTTCGTCTGCGTCATCGATGGCTCCCAGCGTGCTCGGGACGTGGTGGTCCGTCCCGGACCTCGGGCGCATGGGAGTCGGCGCGCGACACTGCCGCGCGGCCGCGCCGTTACCGCCGCCGGGCGGCGGCTGGGACCCCCTGGGCGTACCCCGGCTATCCTGCCTTCGAGTCGATCGGCCGTACTCCGGCCGCTTGAACCGCGATTGTCGGATTCTGGCGTGCGCCGCGCAAGGAACCCGCCGCGGAGCGAGCCGTGAGGTGCTATCTCAATCGCGCGAGTTGTACGGCGTGTAGGGACGGCATTCGGGCGCATCCCAGCCCCCGTACCAGGCCTCCAGGTGGGGCAGCAGCACCGACAGGCCCCGCAGGGCCGTCTCGGGATACGGAGCCGCCCCCACGGTGTCGGCCAGCTCCCGCACCGCAGCCTCGGCGTCGAAGCGGGTGGGGATGCCCTCGCGCAGCACTGCCTCACCCCCGATGAGCACGGTGTGCACATCGCCGGCCCGCGCGCGCAGCAACACCAGGTCCCGCGGATCGGCCTCCGGCGCCGTCCACGGCCAGGTGGCGTGCGCGACATCCACCAGCACCAGATCGGCCTCGGCGCCCGGGGCGAGGCGCCCGAGCCCCATCGCGCGCAGCAAGCGCGCGCCTCCGGCAGTCGCCAGCTCCAGGATGCGGGACGGGGTCGGCGCCGCCGACCCCACGAAGGGGGTGCGATTGAGGCGCAGCGCCAGGCGCATCTCGGTGAACATGTCCTCGTCGTCGTCGAGCGTGGTGCCGTCCATGCCGATGCCCACGGTCACCCCCGCGGCCAGCAGGGCGTTCAGGGGCGCGATGCCGGCGCGCAGCCTGAGATTCGAGCTCGGATTGTGGCTCACCGCGGCGCCCGTCTCCGCCAGGATCGCGATCTCCTCCTCCGTCAGCCACACGCCGTGGGCGATGGAGAAGCGCGGGCTCAGCACCCCCAGATCGCGCAGGTGCGCCACGGTGCTCTGGCCGTAGAAGCGCGGCCCGTGCAGCTTCTCGTAGAACGATTCCACCACGTGGGTCTGGATACCGGTGTCGAGGGCTTGCGCGGCCTCGGCGATGCGCTGCATGAAGGGATCGGACACCCACTGCGGCCCCGGGGGGCCGAACCACACATCGACGCGTGGATGCGAACGGTAGCGCTCGACGAGTCCGCGCATGATGTCGAGGTAGTCGTCCTCGCCGATGTCACCGGGCGCCGGCAACAGCGCCTGCGCCGCCTCGCGGGCGTTTCGTGGGAGCGCGGCGAGAAAGCGCGCGTCCTCGCCCCGCCCCGCCACCAGGTGGCTCTGATTCTTGATGCCGGGCGCGAAGGCGACGCGCAGCCCGGTCTCCTCGTAGGCGCGCAGCGCCCGGTCCATGGTCTCGGCCCAGGTCTCGGGGGAGCCGCCGTCGCTCTCCACATCCACCACCGCGGTCACGCCGCTTCGCAGCAGCCGCGCGGCGCTCACCAGCGTATCCAGACGGCTGTCTCCCGGACGGCGCCCTCGCAGGCTCAAGATCCAGGGCTCGAGAAGCCGATCGGGGACCCCATGCTGGACATGGCTGATGCCACCAGCGTGGTGGTGGGCGTTGACCAGCCCGGGCAGCACCGCGAACCGATCCGAGCCGATCACTTGAGCCTGCGGGTGGCGTTCGCGCAACGCGCGCCATCGGTCGACGGCCTGGATGCGTCCGTCGTCGCCGACCAGTACCGCCGCCTCGCAGTGCACCGGATCGTCCACGGCGCCACCGGTGATGATCCAGCGCCCGCGCACGAGCAACTCGTTCTTCATGCCTGCACCTCCCCGCTTCATTGCATTAGCATACCGGCATGCTTCGAGAACTGAACAAATCCGACGGCGCAACCATCGCCTGCCACTTCACCGCTGGCCGATCACCCACCGTGGTCTTCCTCGGCGGCTACGCCTCCGATATGACCGGGACCAAGGCCATGCACCTGGAGGCGTTCTGCCGCGAGCGCGGGCAGGCTTACCTGCGCTTCGACTACCAGGGTCACGGCGCCTCGTCGGGCGCCTTCGTGGACGGCACCATCGGCACGTGGGCCGACGACGCCCTCTTCGCCATCGATCAGCTCACCACCGGACCCCTGGTTCTGGTGGGCTCCAGCCTGGGTGGATGGATCATGGTGCTGGTCGCGCGGCGCATTGCGGATCGCGTGCGGGCGCTGGTCGGCATCGCCGCGGCCCCCGACTTTACGGAGGATCTCGTGTGGCGGGTCCTGACACCGGAGCAGCGGCGGACGCTGGAAACGGAGGGGATCCTCTACGAGCCCTCGGAGTACCAGGAGGAGCCACTGCCCGTGACTCTGCGGCTCATCGAGGAGGCACGAGAGCACCTGGTGCTCACCGCGCCCATCGATCTGCACTGCCCCGTGCGGCTGATCCACGGCACCGACGATCACGACGTTCCCTGGGAAACCTCGCAGCGGTTGATGTCGGCTCTGCGCTCGTCCGATGTGCTGCTCACGCTGGTCAAAGACGGAGACCACCGCCTCTCCGATCCCCGCGCGCTGCATCTGCTGGCGGAGACCGTGGTCGCCGCGAGCGCAACGGGCACAGAGATCGCTGCCCGTCCCATCGATCCGACAGCCACGACGGAGTCCTAGCCATGAGTGCGGAAGAACAGCTCGGCAAGTATGCGGAAGGTTGGACGAAAGGCGACGCCAAGACCATCCTCGCGGCCACCACCGAGAGCTACGTGTTCGACGATCCCAACGCGGGGCAGGTCGCGCGCGAGGACTTCGACGCCTATCTTCAGGGGCTCAAGGAGGCGGTCGCCGAGGCGCGCGGGGAGCAGCCGGACACGCCGTTCATGGCGCTGAGCGACATCGTGACCCAGGCCGACGATGAGATCCTCACCGCCTGGTGCTGGTGGTCCATACCCGGCACCGGCCTCCAGGGCAGCGGACTGATCAAGGCCGACGCGCGCGGCGTGTTCTACGAGCGCATCGCCTACTACACCCGGCTCCCGTAGGGTGGGCTGAGCGCAGCGAAGCCCACCATCGGCCGCGATGGCACCATTGCCGTTGAATGGTGGGTTTCTACTTCGGCTCAGCCGACCCTACCGGCTCCCGGCGTTGCTCTGCACGGCCCGGCCCCGCGCTCAACACGGCGGCGGCTCATTCGGGAGCTTGCGACGAAGCGGTGCATGCCCCGGAACCCCGCCACGGCGCATGTGGTGGCCGATCTTTTTTTCAGCGGCCTTTCCAGGCCGGTGACCGCTTCTCCGCGAAGGCGCGCGGGCCTTCCCGGGCATCCTCGCTCTCGAGCACGCGCTGATAGCTCGCCATTTCCCCCGAGCGCATCAGGGCGAAGGCGTCGGCGACCGGCAACGCCTCGGTGCGGCGCAGCAGGTCCTTGATGGCGGCGACGGCGAGCGGCGCGCCCGCGGTGATCTCGGCGGCCAGCTCGCGCGCCTTGTCGAGCAGCGCAGCGGCCGGCACCACGGCATTGACGAGGCCGTAGCCCGCCGCCTCCGCGGCGGACATGCGCCGGCCGGTCAGCAGCAGCTCGTGGGCGATGACCCGCGGCAAGCGCCGGGGCAACTCCACGATGCCCGCGTCCGGAAGCACGCCGACGCGCACCTCCGTCAGCGCGAACTGCGCGTGCTCGGCGGCCACGACGAGGTCCGCCCCCAGCACGATCTCGAAGCCCCCGCCCACCGCGAGCCCGTTCACGGCCACGATCACCGGCTTGTCCAGACCCGGCAGCTCGGGGAACCCGCCGAAGCCGCCGGCCCCGAAGTCGCTCTGGTAGGACTCCCCACCCTCGGCGGCCGCCTTCAGGTCCCAGCCGGCGCAGAAGAAGCGCTCCCCCGCCGCCGTCAGGATGGCCACGCGCAGGTCGGGATCATCGCGAAACTCGACGAAGAGCTCCCCCATGCGCCGGCTGGTGGCCGCATCGATGGCATTGGCCTTCGCCCGATCCAGCGTAACCTCGAACACCCCACCCCGCCGCTCAACCCGCAGCGCTGCTTCGCTCATCGAAAGCCTCCTGTTCCGCCGCCCACCGTATGAAAGCATCCGCGACCACCGCGCCGGCCCCGCGTCGGCGCACGATGAGGGGATTGACGTCGAGCTCCATGAGGCGCCCCGCGTGCTTCACTGCGAAAGCGGCGATGGCTTGCACCGCGGCGATGGCGGCCTCGACGTCACCGGGTTCCCGTCCCCGAAAGCCGGCCAGCAAGGCGAAGACGCGCAGCCGGGTGAGGGCGTCCTCGATGTCAGTGCGACGCGCCGGCAGCGGAAGCACGCGCACGTCGCCGGTCAGCTCCACCAGCACGCCCCCCGATCCCACGACCAGGCAGGGACCGAAGTGGGGATCGCGGTTGACGCCCACGATGAGCTCCGCCACGCCCTCGGTCACCAGCGCCTCGACCAGCAGGTCGCCGCTGAGCTCGAGCAGCTCCCCCGCCGCGGCGCGCACGGCCGAGGCGTCGTTCAGACCCAGACGCACGGCGCCGATCTCGCTCTTGTGGGCGACGTGCATGGCGATGGCCTTGAGCGCCACCGGGAACCCGATCTCGCCAGCCGCCTGGGCGGCCGCCTCCGGCGAGTGAACGATCCGGGCTGCGGGCACGGTGAGGCCGTGCCGCGCCAGCAGCGATTTCGCCGACGCCTCGTTCAGAATCTCCGATCCCGAAGACGCCGGCGCGTCGGGCATGAGCGGCGCGGGCGGTGCGCCTCTTTGCGCCGCGCCGATGTCGGCCGCCGCCTCCGCGGCAGTGAGTGCGTCGTCGAGGCCCGCATGCGGCGCAATGCCCTGCGCGACGAGATCAGCTGCCAACTCCTCGGGCAGGCATTCGGGCAACGTGGCCACCACCGCGGCCCGCGCCCCGCTCTCGCGTACGGCGTCCGCGAACGCCGTCGCGCACGTTCGCCAGTCCGTATCGTCGCAGCGATCCGGGCGCGGCAGATCCAGCACCAGCATGCCGAGATCGAACCCGCAGGCCAGGACCGCGCCGAAGGTACGCCGCATGCGCGCTGGGTCGCCCCAGATGAAGGTGTGGTAGTCGAGCGGGTTGGAGACCGCGACCAGATCCGAGAGCGTGGCCTTGACGGCGTCGTGCTGTCCGGGGGTGAAGGATCTGAAATCGAGCCCGCGCCCTTCGGCGGCGTCGGCCACCAGCGACGCCTCCCCTCCCGAGCAGCTCATGGAGACCAGGGCGCGGCCGGGGAGCGGGCCCACGGCGTGCAGCATCTTGAGCGTCTCCACGAAGGCGGGGATGGCGTGCACGCGTGCCACACCGACGCGCCGGAAGTATGCATCCATGACCCGATCCGCGCCGGCCAGCGACGCGGTGTGGGTCATGGTGAGGCGCGCGCCGGCCTCGGAGCGGCCCGCCTTCAGGGCCACGACGGGCTTGCCGGCCGCAAGCGCCCGGCGCGCCGCGTCGTCGAATGCGCGCACGTCGTCGATGCCCTCGATGTGCAGGCCGATGGCGCTCACGCGGGGATCGTCCACGAACGCCTCGATGCCCTGGGCCAGACCCACGTTGGCCTGGTTGCCGAGCGCGACGAGATAGGCGATGGGCAATGCCCGGCGGGTCATGGTCAGGTTGACGGCGATGTTGCTGCTCTGGGTGAAGATCGCCACGCCTCGCTCGCAGCGCACGCCGCCGTGCTGATCCGGCCACAGCGGTGCGCCGTCGAGGTAATTGATGAGCCCGTAACAGTTGGGGCCGACAAGGGGCATCTCGCCGGCCGCGACGACCAGCGCGCGCTGCAACGCCTCGCCGTCGCCCCCGGCCTCCTTGAAGCCGGACGCATAGCACACGACGCCGCCCGCGCCGCGGCGGGCCAGCGCCCCCACGACCTCGATGGTGATCTCGCGGGGCACCGCGACGAAGGCCGCATCGGGCGGCTCGGGGATGTCGTCGACGTGCGCGTAGCAGGGACGGCCCGCCATCTCGCGCCGATGTGGATTGACCGCATAGATGGCGCCGGGGAAACCCATGCCATCGCACTGGCGGATGACCTCGGCGGCCTCGCTGCCGCCGACGACGCAGATGACCCGCGGATGCAGCAAGCGCCGTAGACGCGACAAGCGGCTCGCCTCGGTCACGGGATCACGCACCGCGGGGACGCAGGAGATCGCGGGAGATGATGTGGCGCTGGATCTCGCTGGTGCCGTCCCAGATGCGCTCGACCCGGGCATCGCGCCACAGGCGCGCGATGGGCAGCTCCTCCATGAGCCCCATCCCGCCGTAGATCTGCACCGCGTGATCGGCGACCCGCGCCAGCGTCTCGCTGGCGTAGAGCTTGGCCTGAGCGACGGCGCGGTTGGCGTCGAGGCCCTGATCGAGACGCCAGGCGGCGGCGAGCGTCAGGTAATCGGCCGCATCGATCTCGGTGATCATGTCGGCGAGCTTGAACGACGTGCCCTGGAAGCGGCCGATGGGCTGGCCGAACTGCCGGCGGCTCGCGCACCACTCGAGCGCCAGATCGAAAGCGCGGCGCGCGCGCCCGACGCACATCGCCGCGACGGTGAGGCGCGTGGAGCTGAGCCAGGTGTTCATGAGCGCAAAACCCTCGCCCTCCCCGCCGAGAACCTGCGCATCGGGGACCCGGCAGTCGTCGAAGCTCAGGATGCAGTTGTGGTAGCCGCGGTGCGAGACACAGCCGTAGCCCTTGCGCACCTCGAAACCGCGCGTGTCACGGTCGATGAGAAAGCACGTGATGCGCTGCTTCGGCCCTTTGGGGGTGTCCTCCGTACCGGTGGCGACGAAGACGATGACGAAGTCGGCGATATCGGCGTGGCTGATGAAGTGCTTGGTGCCGTTGATCACCCAGTCGTCGCCGTCGCGGCGCGCAAACGTCTTCATAGCGCGGATGTCGGAGCCCGCGTCCGGCTCGGTCATCGCCAGGCAGTCCAGCTTCTCGCCGCGCACCGCGGGATAGAGATAACGCTCGCGCTGCGCCTCGTTGCAGGCGCAGAGAATGTTCGACGGACGCCCGAAGTGCGTGCTCAGCGCCATCGCCGTGCGCCCGAGCTCGCGCTCGAGCAGCGTGAAGGTCAGATGATCCAGGCCGCCGCCGCCGAACTCCTCGGGGATGTTCGCGGCGTAGAAGCCGAGCGCCAGCACCTTGCGGCGGATCTCGCGCGCGACCTCGGAAGCCAGCCCGTGGTCGCGCTCCACCTGCGCCTCGAGCGGGTAAAGCTCGTTCTCGACGAAGCTGCGCACCGTATCGACGACCAGCCGTTGCTCCTGCGTCAGTCCGAAATCCATGCCACCTCCGGTCGGGGGGTCTTCATGTCACCAACGACTCCGTGTGAGCGTCGACCGCGAGCGCCCGGTCGGAGACGCATCGCGCCGCGGGCGATGCGACCACTCGGCCGCTGCGCAGGGTGTGCGATCCGGGTAACCGTGCAGGCCGGCCGTGGAGGCGATGTTGACGATCACGCCGGCGCGCTGTGGCTCGAGGAGCGGCGCAGCGCGACGTGCGCACAGGAAAGCACTGTCGAGATTGACTGCCACGCAACGTCGCCAGTCGGCGGGCGACACTGTCTCTACTGGCCTTGTCGATCCGGCTATTCTAGCGTTATTAAAAAGGACATCTAAGCCATAGAGCCTTAGATGCAGGTTTTCGAATACGCGCTCGACGTCGTCCACTTCCGCGATGCCCGCACGCGTGGTCCCCGCCGCCGGAGACGCCGCGCTGAAGTCTGCCCGGGCCTCCGCAACGATATCGCACACGTGCACGCGATGACCGCCGGCCGGGAATGCCCCCGCGATGGCACGGCCGATGCCGGCGGCCCCGGCCGTCACCGATACCCGCCGCGAGGTCCCACCCATGGCGCCTCAGCTCCGCGGGGCGCCGAGGTGACGCCCGGCATACGCCGGACGCGGCAAGGCGGCGTGCACCTCGGCGATGCGGCGCAGCCGCTCGAGCACGGCCGGCTGCGCGGGACAGGCGCGCCCGGCGCGGGTGTCCACATGGATCAGCATCTGCTCGGCCGTGGCGAGCTGGGTGTCGTCGCGGCCGTGGTGCAGACTGTGGAAGAGACGCATGCGCTTGTCGCCGAGCTCCAGGAGCTGGGTGGTCACGTAGAGCGGCTCCTCCGCGGCCACCTCCCGCAGGTTCATCATATGAGTCTCCACGGTGTAGTAGCTGAAGCCCGCGGCACGATAGTCGGCGTCGATGCCCACGTAACGGAACAGTCCGTCCGAAGCATCACCGAAGACGTGCAGGTACCGGCTCTCGGTCATGTGCCCGTTGTAATCGACCCAGTCGGACTCGACCTTGGCCTCGTGCAGTCTCAAGGGCCGCGAGAGATCATCGTGGGCGCTCATCACCGTATCGTGCAAACGCTCGTACTGTCCCTCTTCGAAACGCGCCAGCACGGCGCCGGCCGCGTAGTCGTGATTGCGCAACGCCTGGAGCACGCCCACGAGGCAATCGTCGCGCCGCCGCTCCAGCTCGCGGACGGAGGCGCCGCGCGCCTGCGCGTCGGATTGCTCCACGATGCGATCGATGAGCGCCTCGGTCAGCTCCGGCGCCTCGAGCCGCGACCACGGAAGCTTGAGCGCAGGTCCGAACTGCGCCATGAAGTGGCGCATGCCCGCCTCACCCCCGGCGAGCCGGTAGATGAGAAAGGTGCCCATGCAGGACCACCGCAGGCCGGGCCCGTAGCACACGGCCTGATCGATCTCGTCGGCGGTCGCCACGCCGTCGTTGACCAGGTGCAGCGCCTCGCGCCAGAGCGCCTCCATCAGCCGGTCGGCGATGAAGCCGTCGATCTCATGGCGCACCCGCAGCGGATGCATGCCGAGAGAGCGGTAGAAGGCAGCGGCGCGCTCCACGGTCTCGTCGCTCGTGTGCTCGCCGGCGCAAAGCTCGACCAGCGGCAGCAGGTAAACGGGGTTGAATGGATGGGCGACGACCACGCGCTCGGGCGCCCGACACTCCGCCTGGAGCCGGCTCGGCAGCAGCCCCGAGGTGCTGGAGGCGATGATCACGTTCGGCCCCGCGATCCGGCTCGCCGAGGCGAGCACCTCGCGCTTGAGCGCTTCGCCCTCGGGCGCGCTCTCCTGGACGAACTCGGCACCCGCCACCGCTTCGTCGACTCGGTCCGCGAAACGCACGGTCCCCCTCGGGTGCAGCGGCGCCAGGGTGAGCCGGCGATAGGCGCGGTCGGCGTTCTCCAGGGCCTCGTGAACTTTGCGCCGGGCCTCCGGGTCCGGGTCGTAGACGACCACGTCGATCCCGTTCAGCACGAAGCGTCCCGCCCAGCCGGCGCCGATGACGCCCGCGCCCAGCAGCGCAACGGTGCCGACCTGCACCATGCCTGCGGTCCTCAGCCGCGCTGGGCGAGCCCTAGTCGGGCGCGCGCCCCATCGGGATTGAGGACGCGCACCCCCATGCGCTCGAGGATCTCGCGCGCCCGCTCCACGAGCTGCGCGTTTGAGGCGAACACGCCCTTGTCCAGATACAGGTTGTCCTCCAGCCCCACGCGCACGTTGCCGCCGAGCAGCGCCGCGGCGGCGACGAAGGGCATCTGCATGCGGCTGATGGCGAAGGTGCTCCACACGCACCCCTCGGGAAGCCGACCGATCAGGCTCTGGAGCGTGGCCATGTCGGCCGGGGCCCCGTAAGGGATGCCCATGCAAAGCTGGACCATGGGCACACCGTCGATGAGACCGTCCGCCACCAGCCGGTTCACGAACCACAGATGCCCGGTGTCGAACACCTCGAGCTCGGGCTTGACGCCGAGCGCCTGCACCCGCCGCGCCTTGGCGCGCAGCATCTCGGGCGTGTTGACGACGATGAAGTTACCCTCGCCGAAATTCATGGTGCCGCAATCGAGGGTGCAGATCTCGGGCAGCAGCTCCTCGACGTGCGCGAGGCGCTCCAAGGGCCCCACCATGTCGGTGCCCTCCCCGGGGATGGCCAGCGGATCTTCCTCCGGCCCGAAGGTGACATCGCCGCCCATGCCGGCGGTCATGTTGATGACCACGTCGGTGTTGCGTTCGCGGATCCGATCCATCACCTCGCGGTAGAGCGCGACCCGGCGGCTGCCCTGCCCGGTTTCCGGATCGCGCACGTGGATGTGGACGATGGCGGCCCCTTCCTGCGCCGCGCCCAGCGCCGCCTCCGCGATCTGTTTGGGCGTGACGGGCATTGAGGGGTGTTTGCCCGCCGTGTCAGCGGCGCCGGTGACGGCGCACGTGATAAAGAGCTCCCAGTTCATCGATCCTTTCCCCCGCGGGTCGGACCAGCGTAGCCCACTGAATAAGCTTAATATTGTGCCAAAAGTGCCGGTTTATTGGAGCTTAGAACGCCCTTTTTGGGGGCAAATGCGCACTCTAAGCGATGCTTGGCGCGGTGGGCACGTGCGCGCCCGCGACCGCTCCTTAAAAGCCTCATTTCGGGCATGAAAACGGCCTTCTAAGCCTTCTTCGCGGTCCAATTGCGCCCCGTTCTCCAACGTTTTTAAACCCTTACGTCGGTCCGACCCATAGCGGCGCGCTCGAGCACACGGATGCGCCTNNGACCCATAGCGGGGAGAACCTTTCAAAAAGCAGGCTGGCACGCTGCGCGCTCGAGCACACGGATGCGGCTCAGAAGATCGTCCACGTCCACGTAGCAGCCCTGAAGGTGACGGCGTCCCGCGGTCGGGTCGAAAGCCGTGCGTCCGTGCAGAACCCGGCGGTTGTGGAACACCAGCAGCTCCCCCGGCGCGAGCCGCAACCTCACCTGGAGCGCGTGGTCGTGGACGACGGCCATGAACGCCCGCAAGGCGCGAAACAGCCCCTTCACCCGCGATGCCGGCGCATCGAGCGGCCCGATGAGCGAGGCGTTGTAGCGGATCTCGCGCAACCCTCCGTCGGCGTCGAGCCCGATGACCGGCGCGCGGTGGCTGATGTCGACCTCGTCGTCGAGGAAGCGAAAGCTGATCGCGGTGTGGGTGAGAATCGCGAACGCCTCCGGATCCCGCCGGGCGAGCACCTCTGCTGCGCGGAAGCCATCGAGCAGCACGGTGTCGCCGCCCTGCGCCTCGTTGGCGATGCAGTACAGGAACTGGTACCCGGGTGGAAACTCCCAGTTGGGCAGATCCGTGTGCAGGGGCAACGCGAGCGCGGTGTAGGCGTTGTTGTTCGGCTCGGGCTTGGAGATCACGTCGAACACGAGACCGAAGTTGGTCTCGCGAAGGCGGGCGATGCGCCGCGCGGCCTCCAGCACCGCGCCCCCCCGGTGCGGCCCGCCGCGCACCAGCGCCACGCCCGTATCGCGAAGCGCCGCGAGCCAGGCGTGCAGCGCGTCGTCGTGCGCCAGAACCTCGTAGTATTCGAAGCTCGGGATGGCTTGCGCCAGGCCGGCGTCCCAGGTGTGCGGGCGCCGCGCCCGCTCGGCGCGCGCGGCGTCGGAATAGCAGTGCGCGCGCAGCCACGCCGGCGCGTATCGGCTCGCCTCCGAATGATCCGGCCAGCGGATCCGAAGCGCCCCATCGGCATCCAGCGTCACAGGCTCGGGTCGCGGCTCTTCCGGGACGTCGAATGGATCGAAGATCCGCTCCAGCGTCTGCGGGTGGCGGCACCGGGAGCAATCGCAGTTGTCGCGCAGCCAGACATAGTGAAACACGCTCGCGTGTCCGTCTCCCCACTCGAGATGCACCGCGCGTTCGCCGACGCGCAGCGTCGCCACGGTGTTCCGCGCGCCTCCCGCTTCGAGCGGCCTCAGCGTCGATTCTTTGCTCATGCGTTTGCACCCTCCTGCGTCGGGTCGAGGGCCTCACCGCCGACAACGCTCGCCGGCGACCCTTCGTTCGCGTGCTCGCGGGCGGACTCGAGGGCAGCGGCGGTGGCGATCGCCGATGTGCGCGAGAGGTAGACGGGCCGACTATGCGCCTCGACGCCTGGCCGGCGACCGATGCGGTATACCGCGAACACCGCGAGCGCGAGGTGGAACGCGGCCAAGAACCAGAAGAACATGCTCGGACTCACGAAGGATATCAGAACACCGACCATGAAGGGTCCGAGCACCGCCCCCAGGGCGGTGACCAGTACCAGCGCGCTGCTGGCCGCCACCATCTGCGAGGGCGCGAGACGGTCGTTGGCGTGGGCCAGGCTGAGCGAGTACCCGGGGAAGGACAACCCCCCGAAGAGCGCCGCGAGGGCGATGACCGCCCAGACCGAGACATTCGCGACGGGAACGGCCCCCACAGCACACAGACCCGCCGCGCAGGTCACGGCGGCGAGGACCCAGCGTCGCTCGTAGCTATCCGACAGGTAGCCGATGGGCCACTGCAGGCACACGCCGCCCCAGATGGCGGCCGTGATGAAGAGAGAGCTCTGCGCCACGGAGAATCCTTCGAGCTGTGCATAGACCACGCCCATTCCGATAAAGGCGCCGTTGGACAAGCCGGTGACGGCGCAACCCACTACCCCGAGGGGGGCCTCGCGATAGAGGCGCGGCAAGCTCATCTTCTCGGCGATGTCAAAGCGCGGCGCCGGGCCTGCCGTGAGCAACATGGGCAACACTGCCACGGAGACCAGGACCGACACCAGCATGAACAAAATGAATCCGGCGGGATCCGCCACGTTCAGAAAAAGGGGACCGACGCCCATCCCGATCAGCATGATCACCACGTACACGGCGAGCAGCTGCCCGCGCACGGCATTCGAGCTGCGATCGTTCAACCAGCTCTCGGCGACCACGTAGAGTCCGGCGTAGCAGAATCCGATGACGAGGCGCACGGCGGCCCAGTTGATCGGATCGACGAGCACGGCCGCCCAGAGCACGGCTGCGGAGGCCAGCGCGGCCAGCGCGGCGAAAACGCGAACATGCCCCACCCGCGAGAGCAGCGGCGGCGTCAGCAGCGAGCCGGCGACGAGGCCCAGGAAGTAGCAGGACATCACCACGCCGGTCACCGGCGTGGAGAAGCCCTCGAGCACGGCGCGCAAGCCGAGCAACGGTCCTTGCAAGCCGTTGCCCATGGCGAGCAGGGCCATGCCCAGGAGCAGCGACCAGCAGCTCCCCATCAGCGAGAGCAGCGAGTGCGCTCCCGTGGTCGGAGGCGCTATGGTGGTGTGCGCGGCATCGGACGCGGTGACTGCCATAAGCCGGCCACAGGGCTAGGACGGACTTGCGGACCGCGCTCGCTGGGCGCGACCGCACACGCTGGCCATGTGCAGACGTGACCGATACGCGGCTACGGCGTCGGCAGAGAAATCCGCCGCGGGCGACCGCTCCTTCAGAAAGTGCCCGTAGCGGTCGACACCGCGCACGAGCAAAGCCGAATCCTCGCCACACACGGGGCCGACCTCGGTGCTGACATACTGAATAGAGAGACCGATGCGGGGCGTGTCCGAGGGGTTGGGCCCCGACCCGTGGATGAGCCACGCGCCGTGCAGCGAGATCTCCCCGGGGGCGAGCACCACGTCTACGGCGGCCGCGACATCGAGCTCCGCGCCGACGCATTGGCCTTGGCTCAAGAGGTTGCTCTCGCCCCGCCCTTCCAGATGGGCCAGCTGTCCCCGGCGCTGTGTGCCCGGCATCGCGCGCATGCACCCGTTGGCAGCAGTGCTGGGCGTGAGGGCGAGCCAGGCGGTTACGATTCCGTCCACGGGCTCGAGCCCCCAGTAGGTGGCATCCTGGTGCCAGCCGACGTAGCTGGTGCTGTACGGCTCCTTGGCGAAGAAACCGCTGGTCCAGCACAGAATATCCGGGCCGATCACGCCCTCCACCGCATCGAGGATGCTCGGCAGGCGCACCAGCTCGTCGACCCAGGTGGCCAGGAGGTGGGTCTTGAAAACGTTGCGCAATCCGAGTTCCTTGCAGACGAAGCGCTGGAGCGCCGGGTAACGCTCGGCCGCGGCACGTGCCTGACGCTCGGGCATGACGCGGACGGGGAAAACAATCCCATCCTCGCCGTAACGAGCCGACAGTCCGGGGGAAGAGAGTCCTGCAGCAGCGTCCATCTTCGCTCGTCACCGTCATCGCATGCGTGCCTGGTCAGCACGCAATTTCGGCGCTTTGCGCTGCAAGGACAAACGATTAATCTTCTGTCTCAGTCCCAGAAAAACTTATGGCGATGAAAGCACGAAGAAGATTGCCGCCACCCAACTGGCTGCGGGCCTTCGAGGCAGCGGCGAGGCACCTGAGCTTCACCGGGGCGGCCCGCGAGCTCAAGGTCACGCAGTCCGCGGTCAGCCAGCAGGTCAAGCTGCTCGAGCATTACCTGGGTGAGCCGCTGTTCCATCGCTACTCGCGGCGCCTGGAGCTGACCGATAGGGGCGAAGCTTATCTACCGACCGTGCGCCGGGCGTTCGAGCGCCTGGCCGCGGCCACCGAGGAGCTCTTCGGGCACAAGGGGGGCCGCCTGCTGACGGTCAGAGTGAGCGCCGCCTTCGCCGTTCTGTGGCTCGCGCCGAGGCTCGGGCGCTTCCGTGCCGCGAACCCCGGTCTCGACCTGCGTTTGAACGTCTTCATCTGGTCGCTGGAGTTCG
>JABAHS010122124.1_pt1 | contig 19767 bp, 22 predicted proteins | sample 7062111 | NCBI WGS metagenome assembly JABAHS01 (sample SAMN14534600, study PRJNA622989) | marine sediment metagenome | biome: marine biome [ENVO:00000428]; feature: marine pelagic biome [ENVO:01000023]; material: deep marine sediment [ENVO:00002113]; isolation source: pool of 4 deep marine... | reverse complement strand
GAACAGATCAAAACTACCGCGCTTAAGCACGCCGACGCGTCAGCTCCATGCGAATTCTTGGCATACGAAGGAAAGTTATGGGAGAAGAACATCAAGGTTTACGTTTATGAGACCGATGTGGGCACCAAACTTTTGGGACCAGCCGCTCGCAACCACATCTATGTTTACGACGGAAACGTCCTCGGCATTCCTGAAAGCTGCTTAGAACGCGTGGCTATAGTGAGAAAAACTAAGAAAGCTAGGGAAAAGGGAGTTCCAGTTGGTTTCAGCTACCTAGACGCGGTGGCATCCTTAGCAGCCGCAAAAATCGAGGAAGCCGCGCTTTTAGAGAGGAAAAGCGTCAACGTTCGAGTGAGAATGTCGAAGCACCCCAGCGATGTGAACGTTAAGGTGGGCGACGTGGCTCGACGGTTTATAACAAGCAAGAAAAAGAAGATCGAAATAGCGGGACCAGTCTTCATTGGGGTTAGAGCCGAGATTGCCGGTTAAGCTTAGCCCAAGGTTTTCCGTTGAAAAAGCGCATACGATGCAGTTGCAGTTGTCTAAACTTGTGATACGTGAGGATCAGCTTCCTGAGACTATTGATTATGTGGCTGGGGTGGATGTTGCATACGCGAAGGGATTATCCATCGGTGTTGCAGCTGTCCTCGACTTTGATTCATTAACACTTCTAGAGTCACGGGTGGCTCGCCTTAAAACGCGGTTCCCTTATATACCCACTTTGTTGTCTTTCAGGGAAATCCCTCCAGCCTATTCAGCTATAAAAAAACTGCAAACTCAGCCAGATGTTTTTCTCGTTGACGGACAAGGATTCGCTCACCCCTACCGCCTAGGATTCGCCGCACATCTGGGTTTAGCCATAGATAGACCAACCATTGGTGTCGCGAAAAGTCTCCTATGCGGTAAGGTAGAGCCGATTGGCGAATATGGATGGTCACCTCTTACAGATGAAGGAGAGACCATCGGCGCCGAAGTTCTTACAAAACCTAGAACAAAACCCATATACGTTAGCGTTGGTCATCGGGTGTCATTAAGAAGGGGCGTAGAAATCGCTAGGAGCTGTACGAGAACTTACAGAATCCCAGAGCCCATTAGAAGAGCCCACATATTGGCAAATGAAGAAAAAAGAAAACTCAGACAGACAGGTTCTTAAAAACTTTCGTAACTTGGTGTTTAATCTGCTTGAACGGCGTGGCTAGCAATCTCAAGGGAACAGGCATGATGTTTAGAACAGAAATCTTGACATTTTTGCGCCCAAACTTTATTTTCATATGATAGGCCGCATTCTTCGCAAACATAGTACTTCTTATTGTTTCTTAACACCTTTTTTACCATATTTAAAGAGAAACTAAAGGTTACAAAAGTCTTTTTCGCCTTTGGCTCGCAACCCGAAAATGCACGTGCATCTCACGGTTTATGCGAACGTTAATTTTCACCGAATAATATAAGAATAGAATATACGATGGTTCTTAGGTTGAGGGAGGAACCGGTTTGCATCCTCGGCTTGAGAAACTTGTTAACAGAATCAAAGATGAAACTCTTCGAAAAAAAGTGACTCAGTTCCTTGAAAAACCTACCGTCGAGATTGGTGGTAAAATTTACACTGGAATGCCATTAGATACTTCTCCCGCTGGCATGTCTCGTCATCACAGCTATCCAGGCGGCTTTATCGACCACGTTGTAGTAACGACTGAAATCGCCCTAAACCTATGTAACATAATCAAGAGAGTCTACCATGGGAAAGTGGACAAAGACCTAGTCATCTCCGGAGCCATCTTACACGACATTCTCAAGCCCCTAACCTACCAAGTGGAGGAAAACGGAACCTACGGAGCAACACCCCTAGCCGAACGCCTAGACCACCTAACGTTAATTGTTTCGGAAATGGTTCGAAGAGGCTTCCCCCTGAACCTGATTCACATAGTTTGTGCACATCATGGAGGAAGCGTGGGTCCCATATGGCCTAGAACGGTTGAAGCGTTGGTCTGCCACCTCGCAGATGTCACTGACTCACGACTGAACGGTGAGGTGTTACGAGCGGCAAGATATCTTTCTAGGGAGGCGACTGGTGAGGAGCTGGGTCGGCTAACTTCGAAGGAAGCCTTCGAGATAGTTCACTCGAAGGTAGTCGAAGGTTGGGACGGAGTGAAAAAAGCCGTGGGGAGAATAAGGCAAAGCAGACTTGGCGCTTGTTGACTTGGTTTGTCTAAAACTACAATCACTTTATAGAGATGATTTTCACGTCTAACGTTTGGGTGTTCAAGGTGGCTATTGTTGATTTTCCCGTCAGATAGCCACAAACCTCCCCTGGATTAACGACAAGCGTTTCTCCCTTTCTATAGGTTTTCGCCTCATGCATGTGTCCGTGCACGATCATGTCGTAACCTTCCACGTTGATGAGTGAACGAAGAAGTTCATCTTCATCACCATGCACCATCCCGATCCTTAACCCTTCGGTTGTCACCTCCGCGAACCTCCCACGAATCTCCGCGCCCAAATCTGAAAATCGTTTTCTCAGCTGTTCTCGATCACCGTCGTTATTGCCGAAAACACCAATCAAATCGGCTTTCAAGGGCTTGAAGTGTGGCACAACAAAAGGAGCTATGTAGTCTCCCGCGTGTAGCACCAACTTAACGTCTTCTTCGTTTAACCGCTTCACAGCCTTATCTACTAGGAGCAAACGGTCGTGCGTATCTGCAATTATGCCCACTTTCACGCTCATCTCACCTCAACTACACAATTCTTGAATACGTATTACGAGTATGTCTTAACTAGTTTCTTCTTCTTTTGTAGCTTTTTCATTTTCATTGCCTTAAGAACCGGTGAGGTTCTTGACGCGTATGTATCTCTTATCTCCAGATTTACATCCAATCTCTTTAACTAAGGATTTATATGAAGTCAGTTTCTCTAATGCTTTAACCCACGCTCCTGATTTGACATCAGTATGCAAGACTTGTGTTCTGTCAACTTTTATCGCCTCCTCTGGACAAACTTGTTGGCATGCTCCACAATAAATGCAGAATTCTTTGGTAATCACTAGTTTTTTGTCCTTGTCTATTGAAATGGCTTTAGTTGGGCAAGCATCAGCACAGACCTGACAACCTTCTGGGCATAAGCTTGTATCTAATTGAAGAGTCCCTCTAAAAGGTTTTATAACCTGAATAGCGCCCTCCGAGCATGCATTTTCACATTTCTTACAAAAGATGCATTCTTCTTCGCGTACTCTGAAATCAACTATTCTTTCCGCTGATTCTTCCCCTATACTTTTAACAGTAACATCTATTGCTTCCGTAGGGCACTCTTTTTGACATTCAAGATCACAAGCGGCTGTTATGGCGCCGTACCAACACTTTTTTGCATCAATTGCGATAACTTTTCTGAGAGTGGGGAAGGCTTCAACCTCAAATATCGGCAACCTCTGCTCGCCATTTATTTCCATTCTTAGAGCGTTTGTTGGACAGAGATCAACACACTCGCCACAGAATACGCATTTATCGGCTTCAAAGTCGATTCGAGGTTTCTGCACCAATCTTCCATCTCGTGTCGTGGGTGGAGAAAGTTTGGGGGCCTCTTTGGGACATATAGCTTCGCAAATTCCGCAGCCAACGCACCGGTCGTCGTCTAATTTGAGAACGTGTCGCGTAGCTAGCGTCTTCCTTTCTAAAACCAGTTTGTTGTCAAGCCGGTGTTTTGTCACGTCTGCTTTCACAATGATGCCCCGTCTAAGCATTTGCTTTCATTCAAGTTCAGCGTTATATAATTTTCCTCTTCAACGCTTCTTCTCCCAGCTTGACCCCTGTATGAAACGCCTTAAGATTCAACTTCAAGTACTTTTTCGGAACAGTAGCCTTAACAGCCTCCTGAAGCGCCTCAACATTTACTGCATCCCAGATTTTCCCCAAAAAGCCGAGCATTATAACGTTAGCAATAATCCTCGTTCCCATCTTTTCGGCTAATTCAGTGGCTGGCACTTTGTAAAGTCTATATTTCTCTGCCAGTTTATCAAGTTCAACGATAGTGCTGTCGACGATTAGCATACTCCCCTGTTGGAGTCTGGTTACAAACTTTTCGTACGCTTCTTGGCTCATGATCACCATAACCTGAGGGTTAAGGAGGTAAGGATAGCTGATNNCCGTAAACCTGTGTTAGGGTGGCTTCTTTGCCATCGTAAACAACAGCCGCTCGGCCAGTGATAAAGCCAGCTGTCACGATCCCTTGACCTCCAAATCCTGCGAACATGACCTCTTTTCTGGTTTCTGGTTTCATTTTTTCGCCTCCGCTGCTCCCTTTATCTTTTCTTCCAATTTTTTCAGTTCCTCGTAATATGATAGCTTATTCTCCCGCTTGACGAAGTTTCCAAGGATAAGAGGCTTCCCTTTCTCAATTTGAACCTCGCTTGTATCTGCTCCATGTCTAATTACGGAAGACTGCAAAAACCATTTCGCAATGGCATCTACTTCACGAAGCTTATTCCGCCTTCCGTAGTTTACCGGACATGGCGAAAGAACCTCAATGTATCGAAAGCCTTTCATTCTTAGCGCTTCAGCGATGGATTTTTCTAACAGTCTTACGTGGATGCTCGTCCATCTTGCGACGTACACAGCTCCTGATGCGTTCGCGAGATGGGGCGTATTAAACGGATGTTCAATATTCCCATAAGGGGTAGTGGTTGAGTAATCTCCCCGGAGAGTAGTGGCTGCGAGCTGGCCGCCTGTCATGCCATAAATAAAGTTATTAGTGCAGATGACGAGTAAATCTACGTTCCTTCTACATGCATGGATAAAGTGGTTTCCTCCGATGGAGAAGAGATCTCCATCTCCAGATATGACGTTCACACATAGATCTGGCTTGACGAGCTTAATTCCAATAGCGAATGGGATAGCTCTGCCATGGGTGGTGTGAAAGCCGTCCACATCTAGATAGCCGGAACCTCTACCACAGCAGCCTATTCCAGATACATAGACCACTTTGTCCTTGTCTATTCCAACTCTATCCAGCGCTCTAGCCCAAGCATACAATGTGGAGCCGATGCCGCATCCCGCACACCAGATATGCGGCATCCGCTCGGATCTAACCCACCAGTCCATGGGATGCAGCTCTTCAGGCTTTTCGCCTCTTATCATCTTAGGGCTCATTTTCCGCTTACCTTCTTAATTTCTCGATAGACTTCTTGGGGGGTAATCAGTCGCCCTCCCATTCTTGGAATTAGAACAGTTTCAGAATCTCCTGCTGCTTCTCTCTTTATCTGCAAATAGATTTGACCGTAGTTCAACTCCGGAACGATGAACACCTCCACATGCTTCGCCCACTTCCGTATGATGTTCTCCGCAAAAGGCCAGACAGTTATAAGTTTGATGCTTCCCGCTTTGATTCCTTCTTCTCTAGCCATTTTGACCGCTCTCTTTGCGGGACGAGAAACCTGCCCATAAGAGACGACCGCAATTTCTGCGTCTTCCATGTTTTCCTCTTCCACTTCAACGATTTCCTCCAGGTGTTTTCGAATCTTGTCATTCAGGCGTCTAACCAGCTTTTCTTGCGCCTCCGCGCCTGTATCTGGGTACCCCTTTTCATCGTGAGTAAGGCCTGTTGTGCAGATGGCGTATCCTTCACCCGCACTGGCCATGGCAGGAATTAAGTCCTCGTCGGCCTTGTAGGGCAGATATTCTTCTGGTGGAACCGTGGGCTTCTTCCGGTCAGTGAGCTTTATTTCATGCTCAGGCGGGACAACCACCTTTCCGGCACTGTGGCCAACTGTCTCGCTTGCGAGAAGAATCACAGGAACTCGATATTTCTCTGCGAGATTAAAGCAACGTATTGTGAGATCGAAAGCCTCCTGCGGTGAGTCTGGTGAAAGGGCGACTATTTCGTACTGTCCGTGGCTTCCCCATTTCGCCTGCATAACATCCCCCTGAGCAGTAAGGGTAGGGAGACCCGTGCTTGGACCTCCTCTCTGGATGTCCACGACGACTGTGGGGACTTCCATCATCACTCCCAAGCCAATATTCTCCATCATTAGGCTTAACCCAGGTCCAGAGGTTGCAGTCATTGATTTGGCCCCTGCCCAGGAGGCCCCTAAGATTGCGGCCATCGCTGCGAGTTCGTCCTCGAATTGGACAAATATTCCACCTATTTCTGGAAATCTCCTAGAAATGTGCTCAGCTATTTCACTTGCGGGAGTAATTGGATATCCCGCGAAAAATCGGCAACCGGCAGCTATTGCTCCCTCTGCTATAGCGATGTCACCGTACCAGAAGTGTTTACCTGTTAAGACTGTTTTTCCCATAAATCTCCATCCCTTGAAGCATTTTTTTCTTTTCTTCAACCCATATGGCATATTCTGGACATGCTACTTCACAGAAACCGCAAGCGACACAGGTTTTTCCCTTCTCCGGTCCCTCTACAACCTCTGGGGGGTGATAGCCTTTTCCGTTCACTTTTTCGGATTCTTGAAGCACCTCTTTAGGACAGAGTTCGATGCACAAACGACATTGTTTGCATCGCTCTTCAATGATATGAATTTCTCCTTGAGAAAACTTCACCCTCTGAGTCAGTAGAACCTTGCCACTTGCTTGCATTTCTGTCTCCATCAGATTTACTTCTATCAAGATTCGAGCCTTGTCTCGAATATAAAGATTCACAAATGTAAAGATCTATTTGATGATGTCAAGTCGAATTCCAGTTGGGTACACCCCTTTCAATCTACGATGTTTCAAATTCCAACTTGGAACATACCTAAGCCTAGAATTAGGCACAAGCGCACAAACACCTATTCCGTTTCCACTAAACTTCAACCCTTCCCAAACGAAGCCAACCAAGGGACAAGTAGCCTTGAAAAATGCTTTTCAAGTTTTATCACAATTTTCGCGCCAACAGAAACCCAAGCAACGTCTGTTTCAAGATCAGACAGCCAAGACCAAAGTTTCCTTCCAGCGGTTGATGAAAATCAGAAAAATTTCTCGCGTCTTCACCGCAGAGAGATAGACAACCAGTAAAGCTTTACGCACCAAAAATGCATATCAAGTAACACCAAAAATCCAGAAGGACGCAACATGGAGAAAATTAGAATAATCTTGTACGGCGTCGGAGCTGTCGGCAGCCGCATAGCCAAGTTCCTACTACAAAAGGAAGGCGTGAAAATCGTCGGAGCCATCGACATAGCAAAAGAGAAGGTTGCCAAGGACCTAGGCGAAGTGTTGGCCCTAGGTAGGCAGTTGGGAGTCGCAGTGTCCAACGACCTAGACGCCGTGCTTTCTAAGGTCAAGGCCGACGTAGTGGTTCACGCAACCACCTCATTTCTGAAACAGGCGTACCCACAAATAACTAAAGCCATAGAACAGGGAGCGAACGTGGTGTCCACTTGCGAAGAACTTTCGTATCCCTACCTTAGCGAGCCGGAACTCGCAAAGAAACTCGATGAATTAGCCAAGAAGCATAGGGTAACCGTTTTGGGAACCGGCATAAACCCCGGCTTTATAATGGACACGCTGATCATTGCTCTCACAGGCGTGTGTCAGAAGGTTGAAACAATCAAGGTGACTAGAGCAATAAACGCAGCCACGCGCAGAGATTCCTTCCAGAAAAAGATAGGAGTTGGACTCACAGTTGACGAGTTCAAGCAGAAAATGGAAGGAAAAGTCATAACTGGACACGTTGGGCTTGAACAATCCATTTCCATGATAGCGAGCGCCTTAGGATGGAAACTGGACAAGATAGAGGTGGAAACCAAAGCTATTGAACTGAATCCAGGTCAGGTGGCGGGTATAAGACAACTAGCACGAGGCATAAGAAGAGGAAGGGATGCGATAACGCTTGACCTTCAGGCCTATGTGGGTGCAGAGGAGGAATACGACTCCATCAACATTGAGGGAGTGCCAGGCATCCAAGGGAAGATATCACCTTGCGTACATGGTGACCTTGCAACCGTGGCTATCGTCGTCAACTCTATTCCAAAGGTGATAAACGCCGAGCCTGGCCTCGTGACTATGAAGGATTTGCCTGTCCCCTCTGCAGCACTTGAGGACATGAGAACGTACGTGAAGAAATGAACTCTTCATGGCTGTCGTGTAGCGCATCTTATATGGATGATCACAAACGTTTAATCGGTGATTCATGTGGTTGAGGGCGCTAGGATTCATAAGAAGGGAACGTTCCGCCTCCATAACTTGTTGAGTTCGGTCAGGGAGAAACCGAATTTTCAAAAGGCGGGTGCGTTAGCTGTTTTTGTTGGTGTGGTTCGGGGCGAGACATCGGGCGGTGAAACCGTGAAAAGGTTGGAGTTGGAGGCTTATGAAGAGAAGGCTAACGAAGTCCTTGAGAACATCTGCGAGGACCTTCGAAAGAGAGAGAACATCATGGATGTGCAGATTCATCACTTTGTCGGAGAGTTTGATGTAGGTGAGGATTTGGTTTATGTGGTGGTGGCCGGAGCTCATCGCCAGAATGTATTTTCGGTTCTGGAGGAGGCGGTGGAGCGATATAAGGGGGAGACTCCGATGTTTAAGAAGGAGTACGTGATCGACAAAGAGGGCGTAACCAGATCGCGTTGGATTAGTGAACGTGAAACTTTTTAGCTCGATATGGCTAGATAGAGACGAGCATTCTTCCCGCTAGTTTACATGTGCGGAGCATCTACGTCGCGAAAGCGCACTAACCTATCACTCTTTGGACATGCATCGCAGTAGCTTGGGACAAGTTAGGCAATCGTCAGGAATTTGGGCGCTCTTTGGAAGGGTTTTTAGATATCCAACGTGGTGAGTGCATTTCGGAGAGTCTGTTTCTCCCAGTCTCCGAGGGGGCTCAACGGGGACTGGAGGGACCGGGGGTGGCTTTTCCTCATCTTGTACTTGGAAATTGTCCAGTTTGATTATGCAGTGAGGACAGACGTAATACCGCTCTGTGGGGTTCTTTGATAGATCGCGTAACAGTAAGGGCTCCTCGAACACCTTTCCGCACTTAGGGTTGGGACAAACCGTATCGGGTGCTTGGTGTTTCATCTCAACAACCTCCAAGTGTTTACGCGTTCTCCGTATACACAATAAGTATTACTAATATATTAAGTCTCCTATCTTACGATACTTCCTTCACTTGTCTTCTACAATGGTTACATTTCCATATAATTTGCATTCTTAAACTCGTGCAGTGTCATCTCTTCACGATGAAGGTATCTGTTTAATACGATGTTTCTCCCAAAAAGACGTGGAATACGTTTAGAAGGAGGAGTTTTGGCGAAATCTCAAGTTTCTGCTTCTATCATCTCCTTCAACTCTTCGTAAGCCTTTTTAACCTCCTCTACGGACGCCTTATCCTCTAGTGTTGATACATCTCCTATGGGCATACCCATCAAAACCGACCTTAGAACTCTTCTCATGATTTTGCCGCTTCTGGTCTTGGGAAGGCTGTTCACGAAGTATATCTCTTCTGGGGTAGCTATGGGTCCTATGACCTTACGCACATGTTCTCTCAGCTCCTTTTTCAACTTGCCTGTGGGCTCATAGCCCTTTCGTAGTATGGCAAAAATGATTATGCTTTCGCCTTTGACCTCGTGGGGCTTACTTATAGCTGCAGCTTCGCTCACAGCTGGGTAGGATACTGCGGCGCTCTCTAACTCCATAGTTCCTATTCTGTGACCCGCCACCTTCAGCACCTCATCGGCTCGCCCCAACAGCCAGAAGTAGCCATCGGCATCCCTTATGGCGTAGTCTCCTGTATAGTATACCCCAGGAAACCTTGACCAATAGGCCTCCTTGTACCTTTTGGGGTCTTGATAAAGGGTCATGAGCATCCCTGGCCAGGGTTTCTTAATAACGAGATGGCCTTTAACGCCCGGCGGAGCTGGTTTGCCGTTTTCGTCAACCACTTCCGCCTCGATGCCGGGCAACGGCAGGGTTGCTGAACCCGGCTTGAGAGGGACGAGTTCTATCCCGGGGGCTGGAGAAATCATAAATCCTCCTGTTTCAGTCTGCCACCACGTATCTACTATCGGGCATCTTTCCCTGCCTACGTTCCTATAGTACCATTCCCAAGCTTCGGGGTTGATAGGCTCTCCAACGCTGCCGAGTATTTCCAAGCTTGAGAGGGAATGTTTTTTGGGCCACTTTTCTCCGTATCTCATGAGCATTCTGATGGCGGTGGGGGAGGTGTAGAAGATGGTTACACCGTACTTGTCTATTATTTCCCACCATCTGTCGGGCTTTGGGTAGTCGGGTGTTCCTTCGTAAAGGACTATGGTTGCTGCGTGACTTAGGGGTGCGTAGACTATTGAGCTGTGTCCTGTCACCCAGCCTATGTCTGCTGTGCACCAATAAACGGATTCTTCTTTTATGTCAAAAGCCCACTTGTACGCTGAGTGATTGAAGACCATGTAGCCTCCTGTGCTGTGCACTATGCCTTTTGGCTTCCCTGTTGTTCCAGATGTATAAAGGATGTAGAGAGGGTCGTTGGATTCAATTGGCAGTGGCTCAACGTATGATTGAGCCCGTTTAAGCAGCTCATGGTACCAAAAGTCTCTTCCGTCCTTTATCTCGACATCAACTTTAGCCCTTCTCACCAAAACAACACTCTCTACAGACGGGGTTCTTTCAAGAGCCGTGTCTGCTGTTTTCTTTAGAGGTATTAACTTTCCCCTTCTGAAGCCTCCGTCAGCAGTCACTAGGACCCTGGCTTGGGTGTCGTTAATTCTATCCGCTAGGGCTTGAGCGCTAAAGCCCGAGAACACAACCGTGTGGATTGCTCCTATCCTCGCGGTGGCTAACATGGCTATAGGTAGCTCTGGTATCAAGGGCAAGTATATAGCCACCCTGTCCCCCTTTCTGACCCCAAGATTCCTTAGGACAGAGGCGAAGCGATTTACTTCCGTATACAGTTGGGAGTAGCTCAGAGTCCTCGCATTGCCTGCCTCGTCCTCCCAATAGAGAGCTACCTTGCTTCTACGCCACGTATTGACATGCCTGTCAACGCATAGATAAGAGGCGTTGAGGAGACCGCCGACAAACCATCTGGCAAAGGGTGGCTCCCACTCCAAGGCTTTGTCCCACATCCTAAACCACTCGAGTCTCCTAGCTTCTTTATCCCAGAACCCCTCCGGATCCATGATTGATTTCCTGTAAAACTCGCAGTACTTCCTAGTTGTTGGGGAAAACCTTTTTTCGAAAGGAAGAGACGATGACTCCAAAACCTTTCACCTTTTGATGAATGACTATTATAGACGGGCGATAAATAAAGGTATCAAACTGTGCTTTTAACGCGTAGGATTTGTCTTTTTTGTCCCCATTCTTGGAGCTAATCGAGCCTTGGGCGCTTCCTCCTCTGTTTTTGAGGCTACGATATATCCGGCTGAAAGAATTAGTAGTCCACCGACAATCATGGTTGGAGTGGGTTGTTGAGCTAGCAGGAGGAATCCGAACCCCACGGCGCTAGCTGGCTCAAAGTATGTCAGAACCGCCGCTTCTTGAGCTTTAATGAGGTGGAGACCTCTCAGGTACAACGTGACGGCGAAAGCCGTGTTGAACACGCCTAGAAAGAGCAGGAGCAACCAAGAATTCAAGCTTATAGACAGGTCGACTTGAATTAGGGATGGGACAAGGAAAACGGAGGAAAAAAAGTAGCTGTAGAGCGCAACGGAGTAGCCAGAGAGGTTGGCTAAGGTCTTCTTAGCAAAAATGACGAACAGGGCGTACACAAATCCAGCCGACAAGGCTGAGATCACTCCTAAAAGACTTAGGTTATGAATCTGAAAATCTTGCGTGAGGGAGATGAGTAAAATCCCTGCCACCGATAGAGTCAGTCCGTATAGAGTGGCCTGTCTAACTCTCTCCTTCAAAATGATGGGGGCAAGTAGGGCAACGAAGACTGGAGCAGTGTAGTTTAACAAAACAGCGTTCCCGATTGGGATGAGCTTCATCGCTTGAAAAAGAAAAGCCCAGCCTAAAGCCAGAAGCAAACCGAGGACCACAAGGCTTCGCCAAGCACCACGAACCCGCATAACTCTCCATTTTCGAGTGAAAAGGGCTCCCAACCACAAAGATAACGTAGCAAAGGAGACTCTAAAGAAGGCGATTGTGTATGAGGGAAGAAAAACATGGTTCACGATCACCCCGTTGGAACCCCAGATTACAGAAGCAATCGCAACAGCGAGGCATCCGACAGATCTTAGCCCTAACTTCAAGCGCGTTTTCTCCATGATTCAATACGTGGCTCTCATTATCATGAGATTTTCTTGCTTGTTCAGCAGCATTCTTCTTTAAAACGTTTTCCAAGGTTTTAGAAAGACTCTTTTTAATTCCCGCGTGTTATTGTTTAGTATGAAAGAAGAATGTTCGTTGTGCGGCGGGATATTTTCCTACTACTCTCTCATCCGTTGTCCTAGATGTAGAAAATTATACTGCAGGAACTGTGTCATATTTTCTTGGAACAAAAACGTTCTGAGGCACGTTCCTTTATGTCTAAACTGCGCGAGGAGAATCGTTTCGCCGAAGAGGGCGACGAAAGTTGGAACCAAGTACAGCCCGCTTGGTAGATACCTAGCTCGACGACAACGATACATCACCTATTCCACGCTCACCTTTGCTGAAATTGAAAAAATTATAGGAGACAAACTTCCCTTTTCAGCGCTCCAGCATCGACACTGGTGGAGCAACGCAGGCAGCCGTGTTCAAGCTCAAGCGTGGCTGAATGCGGGATGGATAGTGCACGACGTGAATCTGAGCGACAGAACTGTGGTCTTCAAGAGAGCGCGAAGGCCTGAGATAAAACGTGGTAGGAAACGTCGGAAGGGCACTCGGGCGTCGGCTGGTAAGCCTTTTCGACCGCCAAAACCTCGAGATTTTCGAAGGAGGCGCCCCTCTAAGACTAGAGTGGCGATGGCTCTGGCACGACTTAAAAATGTGGAGCGTAGGAAACTTTCTATTAGAAAGTATCGTGGCAAGTTCAAGCCTCGACCAGCTTTTGAAAAAAGGCTTTATAGACCAGATGAGAAACCCGAGAAGTATGATTAGTGGTGCGGCGGTCGGATTTAAGCTTCTGAAACATTTTAGGAAAAGTGATCAGATCGTAGCGGACAAGTTTTATTGCTGTTTCTAGTTAACATAGAATGAGGTTTGTTCGTATGAGTCTAAAGGGTGTTCATCTTCTCCTTACCTATCGATGTGACGCAGAATGCGACCACTGCTTCGTCTGGGGAAGTCCATCAGCCACGGGGGTGATGACTTTCAAAGATGCCTTGGCGATATTATCTGAAGCGAAGAAGCTGGATACTGTAAACTACATCTCTATTGAAGGTGGGGAACCGTTTCTTTTTTATCCCATTATGATTAAGGCGATGAGAGAAGCTTTGAAACTCGGCTTTCATGTGGAGCTTCTTTCAAATTGTTATTGGGCTACGTCTGTAGAAGACGCGGTTGAGTGGCTTCTTCCAGTTGCTGAAACGGGAAACACTGAACTCAGTCTAAGCAGCGACCTTTTTCATGCAGACAGTTGGGAGCTAGAAGAGGTTAAGAATGCGGTTAAGGCCGCGAAGAAGTTGGGCATTCCAGTTGGGGTTCTTTCGGTCAAGGATCCTCGAGCTAAGGTTCCATGCCCGAGCGAGATTGAAGGCGCTAAAGTTGGTCTATCAGAATTAATGTATCGAGGAAGAGCTGCTTCAAAATTGTTGCAGGATGCTGACAAAAAGTCGTGGATTGAATTCACAAAATGTCCTTATGAGGACCTTGAAAATCCAGAGCGGGTTCACGTTGACCCGTATGGGCATGTTCACGTTTGTCAGGGCATTTCAATCGGCAACGCTTTGCAGCAACCTTTCTCCGAAATAATAAGAGCTTACGATTCGCTTAGTCATCCGATAATAGGGCTCTTGGTGAAGGGTGGTCCAGCTTTGCTGGTGAGAGAGTTTGATTTGCCTCATGGCAGGTTCTATGCCGACGGATGTCACCTCTGCTATGACTGCCGCCTTCATTTGAAGAGTCGCTTTCCGAGCATTTTGGCTCCAGGGCAAATGTATGGGGAAGGTTTGGAATAGGCGCCTCACCGTAGAAGAATATTTTTAGTCTTCTATTAGCGTATCAGGGCGGGTATATTTTTGTATACGGATAATTCTTTTCCACAGTAGGGGCATAGCTTAAATTCTGGTAGTATTTTGTTTCCGCAGGATGCGCATTCCATTCTCATTGTTGTTTCTCTTTCCATGCTTGCCAGTTTTGCAGTCAGCCTTGCTATCCCGATGTCTACAGCCTCTATCTTGTCTTTGAGGTTGTGCAAGTTTTTCTTTACTTCGTTGAGGTCTATGCTGTGATGTGTCAGAGAATGGTTGATCATTTCTAATGTGTTTAGGTTTGATTGGAAAGACCCGTCTATTTGGTTCTCTTCTAATTGGGCTTCTGAAGCCATTTTCTTGATAAGATGTGTGAAAGGGTCTTCACAAAGAAAGGCGCAGGTGATGCCGAAGAGTATGAAAGTTGAAATTGAGGTTAGCCAGATATAGGTTGCCGCGTTTATGTCTCCGAGTATCCCGTGAACTACCGTATAAATGGGGTAGAGCTTCATGAGCGAGTTGGGACCTCCGAAAAAGAAAAAGGCGTCGAAAGTGAACAGAATTGACAGGAAAGTTAGGTATCCTGAAATCCATACAGCCAGCTCTTTTCTGGTCGGCAATTTTGAACCTTCCTTTTGCCTATAATCTTCTAGAAAAGTCTTCTATAAGAAAAAGCCTGTTTCGATAACCATAATATTACAAAAATCGATACATCGATTCTACCGTTCCTTTCATGAAAAATGAGCCCTTACGGGCGGGAATCTTAAAGGATTAATGGTTTAGGAAACTTCTTGGCCTGTTCTTAATCAATTATTTTCTTCAATTCTTCCGAAGTTTTAGAAACGTCTTCTTCGGTGTTGTAGATGTGGGGCGATACTCTCACGCTCTCAAACCTTGGAGAAACAATGATGCCCTTCTCTCCAAGCTTTTTCGCAATCTTCACGTAGTCAGCTTTCTCGAAACGAATAGTGATAATGCCAGCTCTTCTTTTCTCATCTCTGGGTGTTATAATTTTTACTCTCTTCAAACTCGACAATGACCGCATCATGTTTCCGGTGATTTTCAGCACGTAGTTGTAGACTCTTCTTATGCCTATTCTTCGCAGATACTTTATCGCCTCGGCTAACCCTGTCATGGCCGCGTAGTATGAGGTGCTGAACTCAAACTTTCTAGCCGTTTTTGCGTAGGTTAGCTTGGTTGGTTCGAGTTCGAATGGTTTCCCCGTGCTTCTAAAGCCCACAAATGGGGGTTCAAGTTCCTCGTACAGGCCCCTCCTTATGTACAAAATGGAGGCCCCGAAGGGTCCAAGCAACCATTTGTAGGCGCCGGAGGCGAGTATGTCAACTCCTTCGTCTTTGACGTTTAGAGGAATCACTCCGAGCGACTGTATGGCGTCTACAATCAGTAAGGCTCCATGCTCTGAGGCTAGGTGATGCAGTTCCTTTAAGTTGAATCTTAAACCGCTTGCGTATTCCACGTGACTTATGGCTAATACCTTGGTGTGATCGTCCACCAGCTTCTCCAGGTCTGCTAATTCAACCATGCCTTCTCGATTCCTAGCTAGTCTGACTTCTACGCCTTTCTCTTTACCGATTCTCATCCACGGATAGACGACGGCTGGAAACTCCATGTCCGTGGTGACCACGTTGTCGCCACGTTGAAGGTCAAGGGACCAAGCCACTGCGCAGAGGGCTTCGGTTGTGCTGGATAGCAGGGCAACCTCATCAACTTCAGCGCCGATAAGCTTGGCTGCTTGGACGCGGGCGTCCTCTAGAGCATTGGTTTCGACTTCTTCGTCAAACCACGCTGTTGCTTTGAGCCCTAGGTCTTCCTGAAACTTGTTCATCTTTCTCAAGACGGGTAGGGGCATAAGAGAAATGGATGCGGCGTTTAGGTAAACGTATTTTTTCGTGGCTGGAAAATCTTCTAGGTTAACGAGACTGGATGTCACCTTTTCACCTTCCTCATTTTCTTCTCTAAAATGGCTACTCTTTTCCTCAGGTTTTCAACTTCAAATTCTAGGGCGTTCATTCTTGCTGCGCTCATTTTGCCAAGCATTCTGGGCATAACTTTCATGTCCATTTTTGCTTTGAACTCTTGCTCGGAAATTTTTCCTTCGGAAAAGTCTAGCCAAAGTCTGAAGGCTTTTTTCTCGTCTTTGGTTAGGGATTCGGCGAATTTCTTGGTCCATCTCTCTCTTAAACTCATTTTGGCTGTTCCTCCAAGATGCATGAGAGAAGTTTTCTCAGCTCTGGCCGTGTGATGGCTTCTTCTGCGGATTTGATGAACCTTTCTAGGCTCTTTCTTGTTGAGCCCGCTTTTTCGTATTCCTTTGCCTGTAAAGCCATTTCCAGCTTTTCTAGTTGTCTTACGGTTTTTGCCTCCTTGGTTTCGCATTTCTTGTACTCGTTCCAAACGGTCATGTACTCTTTCCTTTGACTTTTTGGAAGGAGGCTTAGTATTTGGTTCATGGCTTTGTCTTCCTTTGCTTCGGTTTCTGCGGTTTTTCTCGACGGGGTTAGGTCTCCTATTATGGATTCAGGGAGGTCGTGGATTAGTGCCATCCTTAGAAGCTTTAGTTCGTCTAAGCCCTCTAGGTTCGAGTATATCATGCAGAGTATGGAGGTTCTGAAAGTGTGGTCTGCGACGGATTCTGGTTGTCGTACGCATGCCTCGACCCAGCCAGCTCTTGGAATTCTTTTTAGTTTACCAGCCATTTGAAAGAATTTTACGAGGTTTTGGAGATCGGTTTTGGTCATCTTTTCCAACGTTAGGTCTCTCCAATGATCAAGATAGAGGCGACTATGGAAGTTAATCTTTGCGAAAGTGTGGTGTTTGTTGTGTTTTGAAAAAAGAGGAGGATGGCTGATTTTAGGAAGTCTTGTAGACGGTGTCGTTTTCTCTGACGCGGTCTTTTACTTTCAGTCCGATGCTTTGACCTGCTTCCGCCTTTTTGACTTTTTCGTGCTCTATCTCCATGGACTCTATGGTTTGTTCAAGGTTTGTGGTTGGTCCTTTGATGAGGATTTTGTCGCCAACCGAAATCGGAGCTTTCAACTCCACAACTGCCACACTTATCCTGGTGAAAAAATGCGTCACTTTCCCAACTTCTTGAAGCTCTTCACTCAAAGTTTCCACCTCAACTCTGAATGTTATAATTAAACCAATCCACTAAATATAACTTATTGAGCACTCATATTTGCAACATACTTTCTGGAATGCCGTAGGTAATCTGTGTGCTCTTTCATAAGCACGATGGTGCCAGTGGGGTTAAGGCATATTCTGTTGCTTCGTCTATTTTGTGTGATGGTTTGTAGACTTTTTTGTTGTCTTCTAACATCTAAAATTTGAAAGCTGTTAGTCAACTAGAACATGCATTCTTATATTATGTGTATTACATCTTGAGTGAATAAATTGGTTGTAGCCTACCAACTATTTCAGTGTTTCCTAACTCAACGGTTCTCATTAAAACTTCCATTCCTCTATAGGAGTATGCTAACTCCTTAACGTCTGAAACTACCTTTCGCCCCATTCCGTGTATCGTTTCCACTATGAAGTGTCTGCTGTTTGCTATCTCAACAACATCTATGACGCTTAGCGTATCGGGTAACGCATATCCGCCTCCATGAGGAAGGATGCTTGTTTTTCTTAATCTATCGATGACTTCGAGTTTTTCAGCTCTCTTCGAAAAGCCCAAATTTTCAAGCATTTGCTCGTTGAAAGTTATTCCTCCTCTAAGGAGATATGCGGGTAGGTCTCCTCGTAATATAATCGGGAAATTCTCATTCGGTGAGTTTCGGGTCAGATGGCATCCTAAGAAGGCTTCGTTGTAGTTGGCGAGGCCTTGATGAACAACATTCGCAATCATTTGGTGCTTGCCAAAAATTTCGTTAGCTACTAAGGATCTGCGCTTTTCACTAAAGGATTCAACGTACTTGTAAAACTTGAAGTATGTTACAGCGTTGTTATCAATGAGGACGTAACATGGTCCAAAAGCGGTTTCCACACGTTTAGCCATTTTCTGAAGGCTTTCACTTTTGTGAAGGTACAATCCTGGAGTCTTCGTTGTGTCTGTCCTGAGTTCAGGGGCTCCACAGTGAATTACGAAGGCATACTCGGGGAATTCGGTTTCTGCGGTTCTTTCGACTCTGAAGACGCTGATGAAGTGGTTACCAACTCCGAAGTCAAATTCAACTTTCACGCCATCTATCGTCTTGTCTTCTTTTTGCAAGGTATTGATTCTTTCCATTATTTCCTTGATATCTGGATGCTCCTGCAACCCTCCTACATACATTCCGCAAGCATTGGGCATAACATCGAGAATAATTAGTCGCTGTTTTCCGTCACCCCACGAAACCTTTCCTCCATAGCCGATACCGTTATTCCAGCGGACTTTGTTCCTCGTGATAGTTTCGTCTGGAGCAGAAATAAAGGTGGCATCCGGCTTTAGCCCGTACTTATCTTGAACCACATGGAATTTTGCTAATCCATACTTCATATTCCATCGGCAGAGACGGGACGCCCCGTCGTTTAACCCTGTAGAAAATATGTGTTTTACCGCCCGCTCCAAGATTTCCTCTCTACTCAACCTCAAAGCTCTCTTCCCAGCTCAAACTAGTCATGTGACAAACTATGAAGAGGAAAGAAATTAAACTATCGATTATCAAGAACCACGCTCTATATAAAGGAATTTGTTTGAGTCGCTGTTAGAAAAGTTTAGTGCGGGGGTTAGGCTCACATCTACGTTTATATTCCATGTTTCTGACCCAGCATTCGACACTTGGAAGCAAGTCGTTTAGGGGAAAAAGCGATGCTAGGTTTTGCCATTCATGATGAAACTAGAGAGATGCTTGAACTTTGAAGTGGAAGATGCATGTGGGGCTATTCCTTCTGTTCTGCGTTTTAGGGTTCTTTTTTGAATGCTTTTTCTCGCCACTTTTGTTTCCAGCTCTTCCATCCTGTCTTTACCAGTTTTTCTCTGATTTTGGGTTTTTCCGCAACCCATTTTAGGAGCGTCCAGAAGCGTCTCTTGTCTTCCAGTTTTTCTGCTGGTACTCCTACTTCTTTGCACCATTTTACGTAGCTTCTCTCAACCATCTCTTGGAGTTCGCCGGTGATTTCTACTTCTTCCACGTTGAATCCTCGGTCTCGCAGGTGTCTACGTATGCTGGAGAGAACGTATCCTGAGCAGACCTTGAAACGGGTTTCCCTGTCAGGCTGCATCACCTCAACGATCTCCTCGGCAATCTTCACGGCGTCATCCAAGTACTGTTTATTTTCGAAGTTGGGCGGCTGGAAGGAGGAGACCGGGATCCTGCGTTCCATGTACCTGCGGTCTGGAAGTTTGAGGGCGCCGATTACCACGCCTAAAATAAGGTCTCCCCATCCAGAATCATCTATCAGAATCTCTTTTCCAGACAGAAACTGATCCATAATTCTGCTAAACTCCCATCATTCCGAATTAATGGTGCGGCGGGCCGGATTCGAACCGGCGAACCCCTACGGGAAAGGATCTTGAGTCCTTCGCCTAATGTCGCTTTTCAAGCTTTGACCTGGCTTGGCTACCGCCGCCCCGTTCTACAAACTAATATTTCGTTTCTATTAATTTTTTCCAACGCTGATTCCACGAAATGTTAAGATACCGCTGCAAAAAATCCCTACCAAACTCGCACAAGAAACGGAACTTATAAAACGCTTCCTCGAAACTCGTTAGCCCCCTAGACCCCCTATACCCGTCTCCCTGT
>JABAHS010131817.1_pt1 | contig 19786 bp, 15 predicted proteins | sample 7062111 | NCBI WGS metagenome assembly JABAHS01 (sample SAMN14534600, study PRJNA622989) | marine sediment metagenome | biome: marine biome [ENVO:00000428]; feature: marine pelagic biome [ENVO:01000023]; material: deep marine sediment [ENVO:00002113]; isolation source: pool of 4 deep marine... | reverse complement strand
TATTTTGTATCCCCGGAGCGATTTCCGCGATTTTCTCATCCGACCACGATACCTCACGGTCAGTAACCAGATAAAGAAGAGGCAGTATAATAGGCAGTGTGAACACCACTGTAACGACGATAGCAATCCCGGCCACAACCAATCCTATCAGCACTCCCCGTTGGTTGGCTCTTGGTTGTGCGGCCGCACCCTTATTGACTACCCCGGCCGCTGCTGTTCCGTCCCCTCCTGCAAAGGCGGCTTTCGTTTCAGGCCTGGTCAGAACCACAAGGGCCCATATTCCGAAAGGAAAACCGATTAAATAGCCCAGACCCAAAGGCAGCATTGTAAGGATGCCGCCGGCGAATGCCCCTAAAGGCAGCATTGCAAGGATGCTGCTGGCTAACGCAAGGCCGTATTTGCCGAGCCTGAGNNTTGCCGAGCCTGAGCATGTGCCAGGCGCCTGCTATAATAAAACATCCCGTTGATATCATGACCAACAACAGGGTAATTTCGATTAGCCCGGCGGCTCTGTGGGCACCTAAGCTTACGGCTAAGAATAAACAACCAAGACATCTAAGCACACCGCAGGCTATCAGAACACCTGCCGGAACTCGCAGACGCCGCTTAATCCCTTCCGGGCTGTTGTCAACAGGCCGGCTTTTCACACCTCTTCCGGCGGATGCCTGGGCGAAAAGTTGGGCCGTTTCATCGTTCATCAAAACCCAAATAGCATATATACCGATGGCTGTTCCAATCGGGATGTTCAGTAGATCCAGAACCGCAAGTATCAGGGCCAGTATACGGGCCCACCCTCTGCGTTTTAAAAGACCTATGCCTGCAATGATTTCCGGCACCGATGTTAACATAAACAGTCCCCCTATCACGATGCCGACAATTGCGGTAACGTACTCCGCTGTGGGGTCTCCAGATATAAGGCCTCCGCCGAAAATGACCAAAAAGAGAAAAAGGCCGATCAATGTCCCGAGCGAGCCAAAGACCAGGCTGAGAACCGCCACGATTGTGATATGCTTTTCCATCCGATTGATTCCGGGGGCGCCAACAAGGGCCTGCCCGGCACCGGCGACGGGTGCTTTCGGCACAACTGTACCGGCATTGATGGTTTCAACATCGGTCTTGACCTCGCTGGCGAACTGGTAACGCCGCTCCGGTTCTTTTTCCAGGCTCCGTAGGACTACATTGTCAAGCCGGACATCTACATGGACTTTCTCAGATGGAGGAGCGAATTTTCCTATGGGAAGTTCACCCGTCAGCATTTCGTAAAACACTACTCCGAGCGAGTAGATGTCGGCGCGGTGGTCTACCTGCCCGGGATGCTCGATTTGTTCCGGGGCCATATAATGAGGTGTTCCCATGGTATGGCCGGCCGCTGTCAGCGTGTAAGCCGTCGCAGGCTTATCAAGGAGTTTGGCCAGTCCGAAGTCCGAAATCTTCACACGCCCCTTCTTGTCCAGAAGAATATTTTCAGGTTTGACGTCGCGGTGAACGATTCCCTCTTCGTGAGCGTATTGGAGGGCCTCGCAGATTTGCGGAACCAAAGCCAGTGCTTCTTTTGGCGAAAGACCCCCCGCTGCAATCACATGACGTAAATCCGTCCCATCGACGAACTCCATGATGAAGTAATATAGGTTCTCTTCTGTCTGGCCGAAGTCAAAAACCGAGACAATGCGGGGATGATTCAGCTTGGCCATGGAGCGGGCCTCACGCATGAAACGTTCCGTAAAGGCCTTGTCCTCGCCGACCTCAGGAGGCAGGATTTTCAAGGCCACCACTCGGTCAAGTTGCTTTTGACGGGCCTTGTATACCGCCCCCATTCCGCCTTGGCCTAATAATTCCATTATTTCAAGCTGGGGAAACTGTTTGGCTAATTCCGCGGGCTCAGGAGGCAAAAATCGGCCCGGTGGCGTGCCGGTTGTGGGAACACCGCTTCCCTCATCTGTTGATTCGGTTTTTTCGGTCGAGGCGCCCGTGGGTAGACCCAGCTTCATAAGACATTTCGGGCACATCCCTTCAGGCGTATCAGCCGGTAACTTGCCCCCACATTCACTGCATTGTCGTTCTTCAGCCATAATAAAATCCCCTTTTCGGCTTTTATTTGCTGCCACCTGTTACTTAAACAAAGCCGCAAAAAGGTTACATAATATTTACTTTTTTGGTCCGCGATTTCGGATAATCCGATAAGTGCCCCGGCCGCCTTAGCGTATCTTTATTGAGCCGTTATGGGTTGACAGTTCCAGCTTACCCAAACCTTCACCGATTTTGCCCTGAAGTCTTTTCTTGCTCACCGTCCCTCTCACAGTAATGGGCAAATCAGTTTTTATAGAGCCGTTGTGGGTGGATACGTCCACTGCCGCCGAGATATTGGGCGGTGTTTTTAAGTCTATGCTGCCGTTGTGAGTTCTCAGCAAAATCTCACAGACATTCGGAGCATCTGCGGTATAGGAAGTCTTTATGCTGCCGTTATGTGTTCTCATCCACGCGTTACCGGAAATCCCATCGCATGTAACACCGCCGTTATGTGTCTTAAGCTTGATTTCTCCCGACACTTCTGATGCCTTAACCCTGCCGTTATGAGTCGTGCCGTCGACCTTGCCTTGTATATTGGAGACAGTAACGGACCCGTTATGAGTCCCGAGAAGCAAGATGTTGGTTTTGCTTGGCAACTTCACGTCAAGACTCACATTCACGGATTCGTACATTCCAAGAATAGGCTTTGTAATTTCGACGGTGATTTTATTACCCGAGTTTTTAAGCTCTACTTTGGTACGGTCGGCAATATCCTTGGCGGTTTCCACGCTTTTTGCCCGGCCCGTGATAACGGCTGTAACTTCGCAGCCTTCTTCCTCGCGGCCGTCAACCGTGATTGCGCCGTTGTGCGTCTCGGCCTTAAATGAATGGCCCGCCGATAGCGGGGCCGACAACTGCACCGTCCGTTCGAATTTAGCTGTTGGAATCTCGCATCCGCCGGAACCGAACAGCAGGAAAATAATCACCAAAAAAGCGGACACTAATAAAAACTTCTTTTCCATTTTTATCTCCTTTACTGGTACTGACTAAATTGATTCTTTCTTACATTTGCCGATTTTACCCAATTCCATCACTGTTATTATTTCTGCTCATGATACCAGAGCCGGGCCTGCTTTCCAACCTGTTTTCCGGACTCTCACATCTTTAGCTCGACTCCTCTGTACCGTATTTTCCACAGGCTTTTTCGCCCGACTTTATAGTATCCATATTCCCAAAATTTGCCTTTCTGCTTGTTAATTAAGCAAACCGGCCGAAAGGTTACCGACTATTTAAGGTTTTTTTCAGGAATGGTAATTTGGAGGCTCAGTGGGCAAGGGCGGCGAAAAGATCACGAATTTCCTCGTCAATCTGGTCCTCATTACTGACCGTCTGGGCGATTTCATCACGCAATAATTGCCGATAGCGTCTTCTCAGCCGATGCATAGCGACCTTGACCGCCCCCTCGCTCATGTCCAGTTCCTCGGCCACTTTGTGGTAAGGGACCGAGCTTTTCCTGGCTGTCAGGTAAACTTTCAAATGGTCCACAAGCTTCTGTTTTTTCGTTTTGACAGCTTCCGCCGAAAGCCGGTTCATCGTCCTCTCAAGCACCGCCAGAGCCCACGAACGCTCAAAAAGCTTTTCCGCTGACAGTTCATGAGCAGGCTCAAGCGCGTACTGATTCTCCGCGTTTTCAAAGTTCAGAGAAAGCACTTTCCGCCCACCGCCGCGCTTTTTGGCACGGGCCCGGTTACGCTCATTGGCAAGAAAGTATTTCAGTGATATCAGCAGAAACGTGCGAAATTTACCCTGTTTCGGATCGGCCAGGCGAAGGCCGTGCTTCTCTAACAACTGCGCGAAAAACGCCTGTGTATACTCCTCGGCCTCGGTATTGTTATACCCATGCCGGCGAAGATACGCGTATAGCGGAAACCAGTATATTTTGCACAGTGTACCCATCGCCTCTTTATAGCGTGGAGATGAGGACTTCCCTGCCGCCCGAACCACGCTCCAGTGCGTGGTCGCAAACCGCCCCGTTCCGCCTCGCTCCCAGCTCTTTGGATTGTTTCCCGGCATCTAAATTCTCACCTCACTAATGAGACACCATACAATTCCTTCCCGACCAAAAAAATCCTTACAAATCGCCTATCGGCTCAGGAACTTGTTTATCTCTTTTGCTGCCTTCATCCCGTCCGCGACGGCTGAAACCACCGTCGATGCACCTCGTACAAGGTCACCGCCGGCGAAAACTCCAGCCTTTGAGGTCGCAAGCGAATCTTCTTGGGTGTGAATAAGGCCGTTTTCCAGTTCCACACCCGGCAGAATCTCACCGATTTCTTCAACCGACCTCTGTCCTATTGCTTCAACCACGATATCCATATCAAGCTCATAAGCGCTTGACTCTACCGTCTCAGGCCTGCGACGTCCTGATTCATCCGGCTCGCCTAATTTCGTCGGACAAACCGTAATGCCCGCGAGTTTACCATCTTTGCTTTGTACGTCCAGCAGTTGAGTTAATATTAGAAAGTGTACGCCTTCTTTTATTGCCTGGTCACGCTCGCCGCTCCAGGCAGGCATCTCCTTAAATGACCGGCGGTATATCACATACACGTCTTTGGCGCCGAGCTGGCTGGCCGTAATCGCCGCGTCCATTGCAGTATTGCCACCACCGTTTACTGCTACCTGTTTGCCTGCTAAGTCAGGTTTATTATCCGACCTGGCTGCTAACAGGAATTCCAGGGCGTTCCACAAACCATCAATATTTTTATCATTGGTGCTGGCTGATTTTGGCAAACCCATACCGATAAAGAACGCGTCAAATCCTTCACTCATAATCGTATCAAGATTGAACTCGGAGTTTAATTCTCTCCCAAGCTGCTTCAATAATCTCTCGTCTGACACATCGGCGAAAACCGCGGCAATTTCATTCTTCAGCGAATCGCTTTGCCTTTCTTCCGGGATGACCGATTCTATCATCCCTCCCAATTCGCTGCCCTTGTCAAAAACCGTCACTGCATGTCCTGATTCCAGCAAACCAGCTGTACAGGCCAGACCTGCCGGACCCGCCCCGATTACTGCGATTTTTTTACCCGTCCCCTTTTCCGGTATCCGTAATTTCGACCAGCCGTTTTTATTTGCCTGCTCGGCCAGATACCTTTGTATCTCGGCTATCGGCAAAGCCCCGTCACCGATAAACTTCTGCAGGCAGCTCCCTTCGCATTGCTGCTCGACCGGGCACAGCCACGCGCAGACCTCAGCAAAAATATTCGCCTCCCTTAGAACTTNNGGAACAGGCTGATAAATTTCGGTATATTCACGCCGGCAGGACACCCGAGTCTGCACGTCGGCTCCTGGCAATTCCGGCACTCTTTCGCAAGCCGAACAAGGTTCTCGCGGTCGCTCATCCTGCCGTGCATAAATATCGGCCCGTAAACTTCATTATCTCGCACAACGCAGCCCGTCTTCCCGTGGTCGCGCATTATCTGCGTGCACGCGCTGCAGCCAACACAAACCTTTTCCGCGAACATCCGCCCTTTTGTGATAATATCCTTAGCGTAATCGGGATATGCAAACGCCATCCTCCCGACACCGATAACGGAAGCAAGCCCGTTCACCTTGTTTGCAGCCCCGACGTTCGCCAAAAGCGTTCTCAGCCAGCTATACCCCGTCCCCACAACCGCAATGTCGCCGAATTCCTTTTGAATCTCCCCCGCTAATTCGACAAATCTTACAACACCTGTCAACGGATGTTCCGGCTCTTCGTACCCGCCAACTATCGGCTCATTGAAAGGTCTTACAATATGCGGATTGTAATAGGGATTTGCCGCAGTAATATTAATCATTTTCACCCCCCGCTCTCGCAAAAGGGCGATAAGTTTCTTCGGCTCCGTCAAGTCCGGCTTGGTATAATCATTTTTATCCACCCCCCACCCGTAAGGATAGGGGATCGCGTCGTAAACACCCAGCCGGGTTGTAATCGCCGCTTCTTCCCCAAGTTCCCTGCGAATCTTATCGATAACTTCGAGAACAAACCTCGTACGGTTTTCAAATGAACCGCCGTACTTTCCTTCCCTGTTATGACAGGCGAACAGCTCGTTAATCAAATAACCGTGACACGATTTAATATCGACCGCATCGAATCCTGCTTCGAACGCAATCCTGGCCGCCTCGACGTAAGAGTCCTGAAGCTTATCGAGGTACTCATCCGTCACGATAGGCCAGTCGTCGGGAATTTTGCTTTTTGCGTTTGGATTCGGCTCTTTCTGCGGCACCAGCGCATCGCGATAAGGGTCCCGCTGGGCAATCATCGGCCCTCCACCATCTCCCGGCCTGCTGTATCTGCCCGAATGTGTCAACTGAGCTACAATCACAGGTTTATGCCCCGGCCCCATACTCTCAGCCGCCACCTCCCTCATCATCGCAATAAGTTCGCCGAAGCTGTCTTTGTTTTTTTTGTTAAAAAACATCTGCCTCGGATTTGCCCTTGCCTCGCCGACGACCGCCGTCGCCTCGCCCCATATCAGTCCCGCCCCGCCGGCCGCGAATCTTCGGTACCGCCGCAGCGTTAGCTTGCCCGGCCTGCCCGCCGAATCTGCATCGCACCCTTCCATGGGATGCACTGCCAGCGAGTTTGGTATAACCAGCCCCCCCGCACGAACTTCCTGGCCTAAAATTGATACATCCTCTATCGCATTTAGCCGAACTCCCAGCCCCGATGCCGTCTGCTTCAAATCTTCAATTCCGCCTAACTTAAATTCCCACATCTACTGTCCCTCAACCAGCCAGATATTCCTGAACTCAATATTATGTTTATGGTCCTGAAGCTGAATCGGGCCCTTCGTTCGATGCCTTTTCTTCGGAATTTCCACGTTATCGTGAATCTTCACCCCGTTGTGAACAACCGTGATTCGCGGCAGTTCTTTTACCCTGCCGTTCGCGTCCAGCCGGGCCGCTCGGAAGCTGATATCATACGTCTGCCACGTCTCCGGAGGCAGACACGCGTTCACCTTTGCGCGGGCCACGTTGTAAANNCGCGGGCAACGTTGTAAAGCCCACCGCAGTCGCCGGAAGTGTGTACGATCCCGAACGAATCCAGCACCTGCACTTCATACGCGTCGAGCAAATATACCCCGCTGTTGGCCCGGCCCTGCCCGCGCCCTTTCGGCTCCAGCGGCAGTTTGAATTCGACATGTAGTTGTTTTACATCGCTGAACTGCTGCTTTGTCCTGTTCGATCCCTTTCCCTTCACGATTTGCATACTGCCGTTATCCAGCGCTAACCAGTTTGTATTTGTCCAGGCGCTCATGTCCGGCTTGACCCCCTCCTTGTAAGGCAGCAATATAATTGCGTTTGGTGGTGGTTTTGCGCCGGCCCGGGGAGACTTGCTCTCGATTTTTGTTAACTCGAATCTCAATCCGTAATGGCCTCGTACGTTTAATTTGCCGTCCTTAATCTCACCCTTCCATTCGTAACCGCCCGCCCGGTCCTTGATAGTAACTTCCGATCCCGCCTTCTTTCCGTATATCTCGATAAAGGCTCCTTCTTGCGCAGGATTGTCGGATTTGGCGTCGATAACAATACGATAGTTGCCGTCTCCTTCGGCGACAACGTCGGCCGTTGCATCCATCTTAAATTTCTTATCGGGATAGAACGTCCCCTCATATTCACCCATAAAATTCCTCGCCGAAACAGTATTCGACAGCAGGATTGTCCCGACTAGAAAAATCGATAGCTTTAAGTTCAAACTACGGGCCATGATGTAATTCTCCTTTCTTGTTTGAATTATTGTGCCGGCAAACATGAAACCTTCAAATGCTATTTCCCATAACAGATCTCAATTACTGTCTGCCATAAGTTGAATCGGACGGCTCAGCTACAACGCCGAGCTTCTAATAGAATATCAAATCCCTCGAAAAATTCAAGCTTTCCTCGCTGCACCTCCTCGAAACCCGAAAATTCACGTTTGATTCGATGCTGTCAGGTGCTATATTATACTTTTTGTTGGCATAAAATGGACTGAAAGAATATTTGCGAAAGGCAGGACCCGTATGGTAAATGAACATGCTGACACAAGACCGATGACAGTAGGCGACTGGATGCTGACGCTTCTGGTTCTTGCCATACCCGTTGTTAATCTCATAATGTATCTCGTCTGGGCATTGAGTGGTTCCGGCAATCTCAACCGTAGAAACTTCTGCAGGGCCTCCATCTACTGGTTCTTAATTATCCTGGGGATCTACATATTCTTTATGGCCTTGGTTGGAGTTGCCTCTGTCGCTACATCTTCCCTGTAATTATTTCGACAGCAGTGTGTGCACGGTGCGTCAAAAACTGAATCCCTGCAGGCAGGATAATTACGTCCCCTGGATTGTCTTATTAGAGTTTATTATTTTATCGGATTCATTCGTTGTATCGTAATTATTGTATCCAGCAGCTTGGGATTTTCCGTAAACAACCGTAATAGCATCATTTTGAATACTGTAGAAAAATCTTTCCACTCCGAAACAAACGATTCCGGCCCTGTTACAATCTCTTTTGCTTCTTCAATGCTCGCCTTTATGTAGTCTGAAAATGATTTTGTAAGAAGGTCATTAGTAAGGGCCTCGATGACTTTCTTGAATTCGCCTTTATCCAGCCACGTTCCTTTGCATTTAGGACAGTAATCAATTTCCACGCCTGTTTCCCCGTATCCGATGGTGACCAGGCTCTGTTTGCATTGAGGACATGCCAGGTTCCTCGGCCGGGCCTTGGATTTGTCCTTATGTTTCCATATCTCAAAATCCATCCAGTTTAAATCGGGATCCGCCGAATCCTTTGCCTTCCGCAGTTCGTCGTCTTCGAACCATATCCCTTTACATTTATCGCATTCGTCAATCTCAACGTCTTCGAGCATCTTACTCTTCAAGTCGATATCACAGCATGGACACTTCATACAAGCTCCTTTCCTTATTCATTGTGTTGTCCTAACATCAACCTCATCCGCTGGTTCGATTCAATTCTATATCTTTTTATCTCACACTCCATTATCCCTGCCACTCTCCCCTTATTCAACAGAAAACTGGGAACTGCTTTACAGTTTTTCTTTTAAAAACTTTGCCGTATAACTCTTCCGGTTCTTGATTATCTCCTCCGGTTTGCCCGCGGCTACCACCTTGCCACCGGCGTCACCGCCCTGCGGGCCCAGGTCGATTATATGGTCGGCCATCTTGATAACGTCGAGGTTATGCTCGATTACTACAACGGTATTGCCCATATCGCACAGTCGTGCCAATACGTCTAAGAGGTTATGAATGTCGGCAAAGTGCAGCCCCGTGGTCGGCTCATCCAGCAGATACAGCGTATGTCCCGTCGCCGCCTTGCCTAATTCCGAGGAAAGCTTGACCCGCTGCGCCTCCCCGCCCGAAAGCGTTGTCGAAGACTGGCCGAGCTGCATGTAGCCGAGCCCCACATCGTTGAGCGTACGAAGTACTCTTACAATCGTCGGAAAATTCGCAAAGAAATCCAGTGCCTCTTTCACCCTCATATCCAGCACGTCGGCGATATTTTTGCCTTTGTAAGTGACCTGCATTGTCTCGGGATTGTATCTTTTGCCCCGGCACGCCTGGCACGTCACATAAACGTCGGGAAGAAAGTGCATCTCGATTTTCTTTGTGCCCTGTCCCCTGCACGCCTCGCACCGCCCGCCTTTAACGTTGAAGCTGAATCGACCCGGCTTATAACCCCGAATCTTCGCCTCGCGCGTCAGGCTGAACAGCTTTCTTATCTCGTCGAAAACGCCCGTATACGTCGCCGGATTGCTCCGCGGCGTCTTTCCGATAGGCGACTGGTTTATCTCGATGACCTTATCAATCTGAGAGGTTCCGAGGATATTTTTGTGTTTGCCCGGCTTCTCTCGCGAGTTATAAAGACGACGCTTGCAGGCCGGAAGCAGAATCTGGCTCACCAGAGAGCTCTTGCCCGATCCGGAAACACCTGTCACGCAGCAAAACACGCCGAGCGGGAATTTCACATCGATATTTTTCAGATTGTTCTCTGCCGCCTCCTTGACTTCGATACATCTTCTCAGGCTGTACTTGCGCCGTTTGGCCGGCAGGGCAATCTGTTTCTTGCCGCTCAGGTACTCCCCCGTCGCCGACTCGCCGCATCCTGCTACTTTCTTGAAGCTGCCCTGAACAACGACTTCCCCGCCCTGTGCCCCCGCCGCCGGGCCGATATCAATAATATGGTCCGCGCTTTTGATAATGTCCTCATCGTGCTCGACCACTATAACGGTATTTCCAATCTGGCTGAGCCTCTGCAGTATTCCCATCAGTCGGTTGTTGTCCCGTTTATGCAGGCCTATCGTCGGCTCATCGAGCACGTAGCACACTCCCACCAGACCGCTGCCTACCTGCGTAGCTAAGCGTATCCGCTGCGCCTCACCGCCCGAAAGCGTGCTGCTCTTGCGGTCCAGCGTTAAGTATTCCAGCCCGACGTCGACCATAAACTTCAGTCTTGCCTTGATCTCTTTTAACACCTGCGTCGCGATCAGTGCCTTTTCCTTATCCAGTTCTAATTTCTTGAAAAACTTTTGCGCCTTTTCGATGGAAAGCTCGGTCAGTTGATTGATATTTTTCCCGCCAACCGTTACCGCCGCGGCTTCAGGTCGAAGTCGTGCACCATTGCAGCTTTGACAGGGCTGCTCCGAAAGATAACCGTGAAGACGTGTCTTAACGTACTCGCTCGTCGTATTTTCCCAGCGCCGATTCAGGTTAGGAATGACTCCTTCGAACGAAAAACCGTATTTTTTTCTATCCGCCGGTGTCGTGCCGTACATTAAAATCCTTTTTATTTCCGCCGGGATTTTCTCGAAAGCTATCGACTTGCGAATCCCCACATTCCTGCAGAACCGTTTAATCAGCCTGTTATAGAAAATATTCATCCTCTTTCCCCCCTTCCGCCAGGCATCGACGGCGCCGTTGTCCAGCGAAACGCTTTTGTCCGGCACAATCAGGTCCGGGTCGAATTCCAGAATTGTCCCCAGCCCGTCGCAGCTTTTGCACGCGCCGTATGGGCTGTTAAAGCTAAACAGTCGCGGCGACAGCTCTTCGAGGGATGCCTGCGGGTGTTTGGAACAAGCGAACTTTTCGCTGTATATAATCTCTTTCCACGAGTTTGGTTTCCCGGTTTTACTTTTTTCGCCTCCCTTCTCGGGCTCCTGAACCAGCACCAAAAGTATCCCTTCGGCCAGTTTAAGGGCCGTCTCCACCGAATCAGCCAGCCGAATACGGACTCCCTCTTTAAGTATCAATCTGTCGACTACCGCCGCTATATCGTGCTTTTTATTTTTGTTCAACGCCGGGACATTCCGTACGTCGTAAACTGCCTTGTCGACGCGCACCCGTACAAAGCCTTCACGTTGTATGCCGGCGAAAACCTCCTTGTGCTCGCCTTTTTTCCCGCGAACAAGCGGAGCACAAACCTGAATCTTCGTAGCCTCCGGCCGGGAAAGGATTGAATCTACTATTTGTGAAGAGTGCTGGCTTGTAATCTCTTTGCCGCATACCCAGCAGTGAGGCTGGCCGACACGCGCGAAAAGAAGTCTGAAATAATCATAGATTTCTGTGGTCGTCGCCACCGTCGAGCGGGGATTGCTCCCGGCCCTTCGCTGCTCGATTGCAATCGTCGGAGGAAGGCCAGTAATGTCGCCGACCGCCGGCTTCTGCATTTGCTCTAGGAACTGGCGGGCATAGGCGCTGAGAGATTCGACGTATTTTCTCCTGCCCTCGGCGTAAATCGTGTCGAAGGCAAGCGAGCTTTTCCCCGAACCGCTTATACCCGTGATTACAACCAGTTTATCACGCGGAATACTGACGTTGATATTCTTGAGATTGTGCTCGGCCGCACCCGTAATCTTTATAGCTTTTTCAACCGTCCTGGCCATCTTACCCTCTTACTTATATAAGCGGTATTGCCCGGGAAAATCCGACAATAATCCAAACTAACAATTGTAACATAATACCACCAGAAGGTAAAATGTTTTAATTTCAAAATTTTGGCGTTTGTGCGTTGGCTGGAGACCATAACACTATGAAGGTAACAGATTTACATCGCTGGAGCCTCTCTTACTCAAAGGCCCGCCACTGTCAGAGCGCCCTCGCTTCAAAGGTAAGGTTTATCCCGTTAAAGAAGAAGCCAAAACTAATCGCCGGCCTCGATTGTGCTTTCACCAAAGACGGCAAAAAAATCATTGCTGCTGTTGTCGTGTTAAAAGCTCCGGACTTTACTCCCATAGAAACCGCATCTGCGCTAAGGAAACTGACCTTTCCCTACATCCCCGGCCTGTTGTCCTTTCGCGAGGCTCCGGCCTGCATTGCCGCCGTAAAAAAACTCAAAACCACACCCGATATTTTTATCATTGACGGCCAGGGAATCGCTCATCCCCGACGGTTGGGATTGGCTGCGCATCTGGGCCTCTTTTTCGATAAGCCCACCATCGGCTGCGCTAAAAGCAGGCTAACAGGTTTCTTTGAAGAACCGCCATCGGAAAAAGGTGCATATACTTTCCTGATGGATAAAGAAAGCGCGATGCTCAAAAAGAGCGACGGGCGACCAGTTACGAGCGACGATGTCATCGGTGCCGTAGTCAGGACACGCACTAATGTAAAGCCGCTTTTTGTTTCGGTAGGCAACAAGTGCCTGCTAAAAGATGCCGTTAAAATCACCCTCCGCTGCGCAATAAAATACCGCCTGCCCGAGCCTACACGGCTCGCACATCAACTCGTCGGAAAGCTAAGATTAACAGCCTGACGGCTATGCCCCCCTACTTGGCTCAAATGACCTTCGCCGATTTTATCACAACCACCTCTGTGGGTACGTCCTCCATGCCCTTCTGGCTGCCCGTTTGGACCATTGCTATTTTATCTGCCGTCTCCATGCCTTCGACAACTTTGCCGAAAACTGCGTATCCGGGATTGCCCTCGTTGACATAATTTAGAAAGTCGTTGTCTACGAGATTTACAAAAAACTGGGCCGTCGCGCTGTCGGGATCATTCGTCCGGGCCATCGCCGTAGTGCCTCTCTCGTTCTTCAATCCGTTATTTGCTTCGTTGACAATCGGAGCACGCGTTTCTTTCTGCACCAGTTCCTCGGTGAAACCCCCGCCCTGTATCATAAAGTCCGGTATCACTCGGTGAAATATGGTCCCGTCATAGAAACCTTCCTCCACGTACTGAAGAAAATTCTTTGTCGTAACAGGTGCCGCTTCTTCGTTAAGCTCGATTACCATGTCCCCCATGCTCGTTTCCAGTTTCACCTTCTTAGGCCCGTTATCCATATCCTTCGTCTCCTTACTTGCCTTCCTGCTGCACTCTGTCGAAAAGCTGCAGAAATCTTTTTCCTTTTATGTACTGTCCGTTAGTTTCTCTTTCCACTTGTGTTTCTTGATTGAGTCCAGTATTTTCTGGGCGCATTGCAACGCGGCCAGACCCTCTTCGGCGCTGACCTCGGGCCGAAGCTCCTTGTCCGTAACGGAACCGAGAAAGGCCTCCTGTTGTACACGAACCGGCTCCTTGTCATCTATTGCAAGATGTTCTATATGCAGTAAGTCCGGCCAGTTCACTGTCGCAAGATTTAAATCTCCCCCCTCCTTGTGTTCTTGTATCCACTTAACAACGTTTATATTGGGATCGGCCTTGATGATAATACCGCTTTTTTTAAGATAATCAAGGCTCAAGTATGCCTGCCGGCTGAAAACACGGACCTTGCGTTCCGTGCCAAGAGCAAGACGGGAAGCCGTGATATTTGCTATGCAGCCGTTCTCGAATACGATCCGGGCGTTACATATGTCCTCCTTGTCATCCGCTATCACGCCAAGCCCGACCGCGTCGACTTTCTTAATCTTACTTGCCGCAAGAGACAAAATTATATCTATATCGTGGATCATCACGTCCAGCACAACGCCGATGTCAGTCGACCGGAAGGGATAGGGGCTGATGCGGTTGGACTCGATAAACTTCGGCTCAATGTCAAGCCGTTTCATCGCCTGTACTACCGGATTGCAACGCTCACTGTGACCTACTGCCACCACGCTGTTATGTTTTTTAGCAAGACCCACTATCTTTTTACCTTCTCGGACGTTGGATGCAAGAGGCTTTTCAATCAGGACCGCAATCCTGTTTTCGATAAATGTTTTCGCCAGCTTCATGTGTGTAACCGTCGGAGTTGCTATAGTTACCGCATCAACCTTACCCAGTATTTCCGAACAATTCGTAAAGCCAGAACATCCGTATTGATTCGCTGTCTCCTTGGCTTTCTCGCTGTCTATATCAACCACCGCAACAAGCTCGCTTTGCTCAAGCTGATCATAGACCTTTGCATGGATAGCCCCCATTTTGCCTACACCTACAACTGCCGTGCGTATCTTCTCCACGCCTTGTTTCCTTGTCGCTCGCCCCGAATAAAGGGGCCGTTTTCACGTCTCTTTCAGTCCCTGAACTGCTCTAGATATCTGCCGTACTGGTGTTCGCTGCTTTTGATTATCGTATCGACAATGGCACGAACATTCTCATCCAGTCCGTCTACTTGTGCCAGTGCCTTTGCATTCTCAAGAAGTGCCTCGCCTTCACGGTAAAGCTTCTTGTGTGCATCGAATATTTTCTGCTGTTGTTCCTCGTTCAGACCGGCACGGTTAAGACCTCGCTTATTGACTCCACGAATTCTCGGGGGATAGTGACCGCTCACTATCAAAAAAGGAGGAATGTCACGATTTATACCCGCAAGGCCCGCCGCGTAACTCCATTTACCCATAGTCACAAACTGGTGGATCGCAACCACGCCGCTGAACCAGACACCTGTTTCGATCTTGCAGTGCCCGCTTATCTGCACATAGTTACTCATAACAATATTATCTTCGACTATACAGTCGTGTCCGAGATGTGAACCCACCATAAATAGATTGTCGCTTCCTATTTTAGTAAATGTCCCTTTGTGGGAGCTCGGGTGGATTGTCACCTGCTCGTGAAACGTGTTTCTGTCACCTATCACAAGACCGCCCGTCTCCACATCCGGGTTAAGACCCAGTATTTGGGGCCTGGCGCCCATCACGCAGTTGGCGAAAAAGCGATTGTTTTCACCGATTGTTACGTTGTCGTAAATCACTACATTAGGATCAATGATTGTGCCGGCGCCAATGGACACATTATCGCCTATAAAGCAATTGGCACCGATTGTAACGCCTTCACCTAACTGGGTTTCCTTTGATACCACGGAACTGGGATGTACATTAGTCATATTTTGTTTTCACCTAAAACTAAAAACTCGAAATTTAACATTACAGTTATACCTTCTCTTCGTCCACAAGCATAAACTTAATTTGGGCCTCAGCCGCTATCGCATCGCCCACCAAAGCCTTGCACCGGCACTGAGCAGTCCTTTTACGAAGACGAACGGTCTCGGCCATGAGGATAAGCTGGTCACCGGGAACAACCGGCTTGCGCAGTTTTACATCATCCATGCTCAGAAGAACCGCCAGCTTGCCTGTGTGTTCAAGACGCTGTGCGAATAATAAGCCGGATACCTGCGCCATCGCTTCCACGATAAGAACGCCCGGCATAATCGGTGTTCCGGGAAAGTGGCCCTGGAAAAATTGCTCGTTGAAGCTTACGTTCTTGATACCTTTGATTCGCGTGTCCCCTTCGATTTCCACTATCTTGTCAACCAGCAGAAAAGGATATCTGTGTGGAAGAATCTTGGTAATCTGCCTGATGTCCAAAAGGGCGTCGGTCCCCAGCTTTTGCATCCGCTCCTGGCGCTCGGCCGCCTCGTAAAGCTTTGTTGCAAGTCGCTGGTTCAGGGAATGACCGCTCTTATAAGCCACGATCCTGCCCGATAGACCGCGACCTATCAGGGCCAGGTCGCCGATTAAATCCGCAATCTTATGCCTCACGCATTCGTTCGGAAATCTGAAACTGTTCTTAATCGGACCGTCCGAGTTGAGAACAAGAATATCACGAGGACTAAGGTGAGTGCCCATACCCCGAGCCTGGAATTGCTGCGCCTCCGCCTCCAGCAAAAACGTACGCGCCGGCGCAAGGTTCTTCTCGAAATTCTCAGACGTAAGACGGCAGCTGAAAATCTGTCTGCCTATCGCAGTGTGGCCGGCGTAATCAAGGTCGTAGGTGATATTTAGACCGTCATCCGAGTAAGGCAAAGCATATATCGAAGCGTCACCGGATGTAATGCTGATTGGCTCGCTGATGGTATACTCTTTGCGCTTCTCCGGCTGCTCAACGACACCGCTGCGCTTAAGGATCTTGAAATACTCCGCGCAACTGCAGTCTGCTGCCGGAAGCTCCGAACCGTCAACCTCTATGACAAGGTTATCTATGGATAACGCACTGATCGCCGCCATACAGTGCTCTACTGTTTCTATACTAACACGCCCCTTCTTGATCGTTGTCCGCCGGCTTCGCTCTGCAAGATTACTGGCTACGGCGTTTATGCGAACCGCCTCCGGTACGTCGACGCGAACAAAAACAACTCCCGAATCGACCGGCGCCGGACGGAATACCACCTTTGATTCCTTGCCCCCGAACATTCCTCGACCGGAAATTCTGCTCTCACCTTTAATCGTCTTTTGAAGATTCAACTTTGTCCACCCTCTTGCATAGTTGCTTTAACTGATTAAAAAGCTTCGGCAAACGCTTTGTCAGCACCGCTATCTGGAATGCGTCCTTGCTGTTGATTGCCGGCGAGCCAACTACGCGTTCACCGGATTTTATATTGTTGATAACGCCCGCCTGCGCCCCAACTATTACATTATCTCCTATTTCTATATTGTCCGCAAGTCCAACCTGGCCCGCTAGGACAACACCGTCGCCGAGCCTGCAACTGCCTGATATACCCACCAGACCCGCTATAAGACAGTTTTTCCCTATCACTACATTATGAGCGATTTGTACAAGGTTATCTATCTTGGTCCCTGCCCCGATTCTCGTTTCTCCGAACTTCGCACGGTCGACGCAGCAGTTGGCACCTATCTCGACAAAGTCCTCAATCACCACACCGCCATTGTGAGGAATCAGCCTATGGCTGCCCTCGATAAACGAATAACCGAAACCCGTTGAGCCTATAGTTGTATTTGCCTGGATCACAACGTTATTGCCTATATGGCAGTTATGGTAAACCACAACGTTGCTGTCGAGCCGGCAGTTGTTGCCGATTTTCGAATTCTCACCTATCTTACATCCCCCGGCGATTACGCTATTGGCCCCGACTTCGGCGCCGTCCTCAATTACTACATACGCCCCGATTGCCGCGCTGCCGGCTATCTTTGCGCTGCCGGCCACCTTCGCGCTCGGGTCGATACCTGTCGTCGCCGGTTTCAAAGTCGGCGCGAATATTTTCAAAGCCTCTATCAGGGCCGCGTTGACGTTTTTAACGATCAATTGCGGTTTATCCGAATCCTCGATTCGCGACCCGGTGATGACCGCCCCGGCAAGAGACCGCTTCACTGCCGATATAAGCTTCTCATCGGCGGTCGTGCCAAAATGGACGTGGTCTTGTTTGGCCCCCCTGATAAAGGCAACCTCGTTCTCCCCTGCTGTCTTTAACGGACCAACCGCGCTTATCTGACCGGAGCCGTCGCCCGTAAGCTCGGCTCCAAGCCGTTCAGCCAGTTGTGCAACCGTCAATTTCATAGAAATTCCTTTGACCGTCAATTTCACTTCCCTCCCCCATCCTCAACTTCCTGTAATCTCACTTTTTCCCGATTAATCCTTAAAAAACATAATTTTCTCCCTCCGATATCGATTATCTTCCCAGAATCACCCCCAACGGTCAAGAATTTTCTTTTCCCCGCCGCTTTTAATCAAAATTTACAAAAAAACTTAAATATCTGTAGGGCAGTTCCACACGCTGAAATTCTGTATGGTTTACAAGGATGTGTGTTAACGGTTTCTGCGATTCCTTGCAGGCGCCTCCTCCAGTCGCAAAAGCCCTGCATCCGTGCATTTGGTGCCTCTGGCATCCACCTGTACCAGTTTCGTTAAATCATTAAGGTGGTCAATACCCGCATCGGTGATATTCGTATCGTTTATATCCAGATACGTCAGTTCCTGCAATTTCTTGAGATTTTTCAGGCCAGCATCGGTTATCCCCGTATCGCTAAGACACAGATACTCAAGCCCTTTCATCTCGCCGATGTAGGCCAATCCTGCATCGCTAATACGGCTGTGCCCCAAATCCAGCCTTCTCACGCTGTCCAGTTCCTTAATTTCTCTGGCCCCGGCATCCGTAATCGGACAGTGATGCAGCCACAATGTCTGTAAACTCCTCACACCTTTCAACTGTTTAAGCCCCTCTCCGTTTATTTCCGTATTACGTAAGTCCAGTGTTTGGAGGCCCTCTAAATCCTTCAAAAATCCTAATTCCACATCGCTGACTTTGCTGTCCATAAGGGATACCGTCATCACTGACGCTCCCGGTTTTTCCTTATCTATCTCAACCGTACCGCCTAATTCTTTGACTTTCTCGATCCCGGCCTGTTGACGCACGCACCCCGGCACGCTAACACCCACCAGTACAACTAAGCCGACAATCATAATCAAATTACCCATTCCCCGATCCATAATATCTCCTTTCTCACTTTTCCCTTCTGTATTCCTCCGTATGTTCCTTACACAACAACAGCGGTAGGGTGGGCAAAATTCGTTTTTGCACACGCCGAAAAACTACCACCTCAAAAGTGCACCCACACCGCCGAGTTCGGCTAAGTCCTCACCTGTAAGTTCGACCCGGCTGCCTCCTGCGAATGCAAGATCAATGAACTCGTTCGCCGCAGACTGGTTGTACGTCGATTCGCTGCAATGAGAACAGGTCCCCTGCTGACCCAGTCCAAAACCTCCACAGCCTGGGCAACGCCAGAAATCCACGCCATCCATCGGACCGATAAGCAACCATCGGACACGCTTGGCCTTTAACGCCGTAAGGGTGTCGCCAACCCCTACAACGGCGCGCCCACCGGCGCCGTGCTCATTGCGAATCGCATCCAGCAGCCAACGCTCTTCTCGCTGTTCCTCCTTGGCAGCTGATGACAGCGTCTCACGGAAGATCTCGTGAGGTTCTTTCTTGCCCTCCATCGCAAGACGACAGACGACCTGTTTGCGCATAGCGTCAGACATCCGTTTTTCCAATTCGCCCAAAAGGATCCGGTCCCCGGCTAATATGATCCGACGCACCCCCTCACTCTCGATGACTTCCTTGAGCTTCTCGACCATCGCACGGCAGTAGTAGTGAATCTCTTTGTCTCGACGACGCTCGTACCGCTGCTGTGACCAGCCGCCTTTCCGAACGTGGTTCTTGATCTCACCGCGCAGTCTGCTCTCTTCCTTCAGCTTCCCGAGGGCCGCAAGGTAAATGGTCGCTCGGGCATGGTCTGCGTAAACCACTGCGTACGCCTCGAAGTCGTCGAGCAGTCTGGCCGCCGTCAGCAGCAATGGTGAGTTGTCCAGATAGGCGGCCGGCTCCACGGCCACCGGCAGCTGCATCAATGCCACTTCCTCCGTCAGCCACGACACCACACCTACCCAGCCCAAAGCGACGGGAAAGTTCACTTTCCGAACCGCGACGCGCCAAAGATCCAGCGAACGACGCAGGTGCTCGGCCTCGTCGGCAGTCAGGCCCTCGGCACCGAGCAGCGACCCCGGCAGCTCTGCAAGTCTATTTGCTGCCTTCGAACCCTTGGTCAGCGACCCGGGGAAATAGACCGTCAGTACGCACCTCTCGTCCCCCTCAATCTTCGAAA
>JABAHS010069858.1_pt1 | contig 19806 bp, 25 predicted proteins | sample 7062111 | NCBI WGS metagenome assembly JABAHS01 (sample SAMN14534600, study PRJNA622989) | marine sediment metagenome | biome: marine biome [ENVO:00000428]; feature: marine pelagic biome [ENVO:01000023]; material: deep marine sediment [ENVO:00002113]; isolation source: pool of 4 deep marine... | reverse complement strand
GTTATTATAGCATCAACTACGCCATAATCTAAGGCATCTTTTGAAGTTAGGAAAAAATCTCTTTCTGTGTCTTTTTCTATAACGCCTATCTCTTTTCCGGTATGTCTTGCCAAAATTTCGTTAAGTTCCTGTTTTACCCTTAGTATTTCCTTTGCGTGAATGTCTACGTCTGTTGCCTGCCCCTCAAACCCTCCAAGTACCTGATGCAGCATCACTCTTGAATGCGGCAGGGTAAATCTCTTGCCCTTGGTCCCAGCGGATAGCAAAACCGCTGCCATGCTTGCAGCCNNGGCAAGCAGAACCGCTGCCATGCTTGCAGCCTGTCCCATGCACATTGTGACAACATCGGGTTTTATATACTGCATAGTGTCGTATATACCAAGGCCGGATGTCACATGGCCTCCGGGAGAATTGATATACACATAAATATCCTTATCCGGGTTTTCTGATTCCAGAAACAGAAGCTGGGCAATTACGATGTCTGCAATAGCGTCTGAAATTGCAGATCCAATGAACACAATTCTATCTTTAAGAAGTCTTGAAAAAATATCATAGGCCCTTTCACCGCGGCTGGTCTGCTCTATAACTATAGGGACAAAATTAGACATGGATAGACTCAAGTATACTAATTCTATATATCTATGTCAATTTCATTTTCATCTGATTTTTTCTTGCTTTTTGAGGGTTTTTTCTCGGTAATTTTTGCTTTTTCTATTATAAAATCCAAAACCTTCTGCTCGGTTAGCCTTGATTCCAGCCCCTCGAGCATATTGTTTTCCTGGTATGTCTGTTTGAACTGATCAAAAGGTATCCTGTACATAGCAGCCATTTCGTAAAGCGCACTGTCTACATCTTTTTCAGTTGCATATATTCCCTCTTTACCCGCAATCTTTCCAAGTATTACAGAAGCCCTTACGTTTGTCTCCGACCTTTTGTCTATATTGGCCGCAATGTCTTCGTTAATCTCAGGCACTTCAAGCCCCCTGCTCTGATAGTCTTTTGCAAATCTGTTAAATAGATGTGTTTTTTCCTGATCCAGCAGGCTTTGCGGAATATCAAACGAGTACTTGGTAATGAGTTTTTTCATTATTTCCTGTCTCAGCTTTCCATCTGCCTGATCTTCCAGCTGCTTTTCAAGGTCTTCGGTTATCCTCTCTTTTAGCTTGTCCAGATTTTCAAGCTCGTACTGCTTTGCAAATTCATCATCAAGCTCGGGCAGCTCCCTCTGCTTTATATCTTTTAGCTTAACTTTAAAATTGACTTCTTTTCCCGCTGCCTCTTTTATTACAAAGTCTTCGCCGTAAGAAATAGTAAACTCTTTTTCCTCGCCAATATTCATTCCTATCAGATGTTTTTCAAAATCTTCAATCAGTTTTTCCTCTCCAATCAGCAGCTGCAAGTTTCCTTTTTTAAGGTCTGAGAGTGAATTACCGTCTACAAACCCTTCCTGGTCTATAAAAACATAATCGCCCTTCCTGGATTTTCTGGCTCTTTTCAGCGGTACGGCCTCTGCTGCGTTTTCCCTAAGTCTGTCCAGTGCTTTTTGAATATCCTCTTTTTTCACAGACTGTTTTTCCTTTGTAAGCGCCATGCCTTCATAACCGTCAACCTCGAAATCAGGAACTATCTCAAACTCTGCGGTGTAGTTAAAATCAGAGCCTTTTTTAAGCTCCTCAGGCTCAAGGCGCGGCTTGTTTACAGGCACAAGCTTGTTCTCTTCGAGTATTTTGTAGAAGGTATCATTCACTATCTTTGTGGTTACTTCAGCCATAATCTGTTTTCCAAACATGGACTGAATCAGGTGTACGGGGGTTTTTCCCTTCCTAAACCCTTTTATGCTTGCTGTATTTCTAAATTCAGAAATTATTTCATTAAACTCACTGTCTACCTGCTCCGCAGGAACAGAAATAGCAAGTTTTCTCTCTGTGCTGCTAACTCTTTCAATATCTACATTCATTTTATTTATGACCCCTGCGTTAAGAAGATTAATGCGAGAGGGGGGNNGGTACTGGATCCTAAATCCAGCGCGTCTGCCAGTTCCGCCACTCTCGCTTAAAGGCAATTAAGTATTTTTCCTGATAGCATAGAGAAATGCAATATTTGAGTGAACAGGGCTTGGAGTTTCTATGAGATTGAATTTGTCAGCAAGCCTTTCGGTAAGCTCTTTATAGGCACTTATCATATCATCATTAAAGAAATGAACCTCTAACGCCATATAGTCTATCTTATCAAGCACCTCATCCGCCACGTCCTTAAAAATGTGGTATTCGCATCCCTCGCAGTCTACTTTTAAGAAATCACAGTGGTCTATACTATTTTCAGAAAAAATGTCGTTTAGCGACTCTACTCCTTGCTGGATGAGATTTATATTCGTACAGTTATTGATTTCCATATTGTTGCGCATTCTCTCAATACTCTCATCCACAATCTCAAACCCGTATACGGTCTTTGCAGTTTTTGCCGCATGAATGCTGAACTCTCCTATCGCTGCACCAATGTCTATAACAACGTCGCCCGGCCTAAGCTGCCTGTGGTCTTCATACTGCCTGTCCAAAACTACCTCTTTTATGGTCCAGATTTCAATCAACTCTCTCACATAAAAGTTTATCCCCGCACTTGTTTTTAGAAGCATCTTGCCGTCCAAAAACATTAAGGGGATAGAATAGAAATTAACCCCTGCAAGCAGTGTGGGTATAGACGATAAATAGTATTTAAGAGCTGAGAATAGTTTCATGGATTTGTAGGTTATTTCTGATGATGTAAATGAATTTATGAAAAAATGGGCTGTGAGGGAATCGAACCCCCGACCCAGTGATTAAGAGTCACTTGCTCTACCTAGCTGAGCTAACAGCCCTATAAAAAATAATTTTGTAGCTTAGCTGAAAGTGGGAGGGGTGGCAATATGGGAGATATGAAAAATGGCGAAAAACATCAGAAAATGGGGGGGGGGGGGGGGGGGGGGTGGGGAAAAACAGGCTGAAGAAACAGATTTTGGGATGTGAAAATTAGTGTCCAATGTCAAGGCCTGATACCTTCACTCTACCTACTTGGGACTCTACGGCGTATCAGAGTGTGGAGCAAAACACCTTTCATCCTATATAGGGTTTATTATCTATAATCCCAAGTTAAACCATGAACCTATTATAGGGTGGAAGGTCAATACCCTCTGCCCCCTGAAAAGGCACCAAAAAGTCACTGCAGAAAAAAAAGATGGCGTGACGTTTTTGTGACTTCTGGAAGGGGTTTGAACTATTATTGAATGAATTCGGAACTGTGACTTAGATCGAAAACAACCAAATCCTGACTCTTGATTCTAATTAAACTCCGCTACGAATGGTGCATGGTCTGATTCAGGATACTTGACATCAAAGGTAAAAGGAAGACTTTCATCATGAAGATTTTCATTATGTATCTCTGCGTGACTAAAATGCGCTAATAACGATTGGGATATTAAGATGTGATCCAACAGATTTCCATGTCCGTGATGAAAATGAGTATATCGCACTGATTGCGCAATACCGCTGCTTGCAGGAATAAGCACTCGATTTCTCAAATCAGGATTGTCCGTGTTTTCAACCCTGTCACAGATAGCTTCTACAGGCACCTCCCCCGGCTCTGCTTTAAAATCACCACACACTAAGATTTTCGCGTTGGCATCTTCATTAAAAATCTTGTCTAAAAGTACCCTGGTTTCCAGCGCCTGCCCCCCTCTTTTTATTGATGAACGGAAATACCCTTCTGCCCATCCCGCAGCGCTTCTCCACTTAAAACCATCCTTTTCTCCATTAACATTGGATGCCAAGCGTGATTTCAAGTGCAAATTCAGGATATGAAGCGTGCCCATCCCTGCAATACTAATTTTAGCATGCAGTATTGGACGTTCCCATGTAACATCTTTAGCTTCATTCTCGACAGGTACTGCGGTAACCTTTCGGTACTGGAGCTTTTCTATTTTTGTATGCCTGTGTTGATCAAACTCCACAGTATGAGCAGGATCCGAAAGAATTATAAGATTTCTTTAATTAAAAGGTACGCCTTCGGAGGTTACCGTATTAGCACGTTTGAAATTTTCATACTTTGTACCTTTCAAGACTTTGTATAAAGCTGCAAAATTCCTTTTGGGATCGGCTGAAGTGTGATCCGGCAGCTCCTGCCCATGAACTACCTGAAGGCATAAAATATCTGCATTGATAAGGTTCAGAAAACCCTGAAGAATCGGTGCCCTCTCTTCAATGGGAGGATTTCTATCATCCGATGTAATATCTAAATTTTCTATATTAAAAGTCCCTACTCTTAACATCTGCTCTCCCCTTAAATTAAATTTTAATTTCTGTGATAGATAACATATGCTTCACTACAATGTATCTATCCAACAGCCTGACTTTCATTTTGCTTAGAGACACAATTTCCCTACTCCTTAACCTCCATCCTATTAAATTCCTTTATCCCTGTAAAGATACGAATAAGTCACTATTGCAAAAAAGTGAAAGTGACTTTTTCGTGACTTTTCGGGTGAATTTGGAGGGATTTATGCTGTATAATTGCATATTTATCAGCAAATTAGGATAAAAAGCACAAACTCCAAAATATCAAAGCCTGACCCAATGCTAGATCTTACTAAAAAGGTCTATAAAGTAACGGCCGCTTTGTTTGGAGAAGCTGACTATTTTTTGCTTCTCTTCGGTGCTTAGGGAGGGCTCTATTTTTCTCACTGTTCTTCTTATGGCCTGGGAATGACCGGGGTCTTCTTTGGCATGAACCTCAGCAAACCTCTTGGGTTTACCAGTGATCTCCTGTTTTGGGAAAAGCACCGCCGATGCGGTTTCGAATATATATGAGTGCCCAACAATTTGCGCCGGAAGCTCATCTGCTCCTTTTTGCAGAAAGTCATTATAAGCTGTCACAATACCCGTCCCGTTTGTATCTACGCCTGCAACTCCCATATCCGACAAATCTTTAAGCGCAATCTCTGCATGTCCCCTCTCGCCTTCGGCGCAAAAATCAAACCTCTGGCTTAGATACGGATCGCTTTCCCTAGTGTTCCGCGACGCCTTGTTAACAGCATCGGCGCTTATCGATTCCATTATATAGAAGGTTTTTAAAAATCTTATATAGGTTTGGTCGGATATAGTGCCTTCGTGCAGAGCCTTATATTCATCCAACTGCTCTACCTCGCCTATAAATTCTATGACTTCTTTATCAAGAGATTCTTCTAAATTTGGCATATGATTTTAATATCGTTGAGACTGCAATATATATACAGAGATAAGAAATATTACATAAGCATAAAAAATTAACAATAAGACAAACGGTTAATTTTTATTATATTCATAAAATATTAAATTCTTATTACAAAAAAATTGTATTTATCTAATTGTCATTTGCTTATACCGGAACAATAAATAGAAATAAATCAGCTTTTAGGAAGTTTATAAATATTGCCGGAAATAATAGAAGCCGCTTCTTTTATATCAAAACTATGGTCCAGTTCTATACCCATATTTTTAAGCTCGTAAAATAACGCAGAAAGCACCGGCGGCTCAATATGACAGCCCCGCAGCATCTCTACCTGAGTGAATATCTCCTCCGGCGTCCCTTTTGCTATAATCGTTCCACCCTCTGCGATGATATAGACAACTTCTGCAATCATGGGCACCACATTTATATTGTGAGTGGATATAATTATAGATGTATTTTCATTTTTGCCTATTTCATTTAGCAGGGATACAAGATCGTTACGGCACACGGGGTCTAGCCCCTCAAACGGCTCGTCAAGGATTAACAGCTCCGGTTTATGGGCCAGTGCTCCGGCAATACCCACCTTTGTTTTCTCACCGCCGCTTAGATAGTGGGGCACTTTGTCTCGTAAGTGGGTTATGTCTAACCGCTCCATGAGATAATTCACTCTCTTTTGCGTTTCTGCCTCATCCATACCGTAGTTTCTTGGCGAAAAACAAATATCATCCCCCACGGTAGGGGCAATGATCTGCTGATCTACATTTTGAAGAAGCGTACCTATACGCCGCCTTATCTGCGAAGACTCTTTTGCGGGATCATGCCCAAATACTTCGATCAACCCCTCATTTGATTTAAGCAGGCCCAGAATATGCTGAAGCAGAGTGGACTTGCCGCTTCCAATAGGGCCTAGAATAGCGGCCTTTTCTCCTCTTTTTACCAAGAAGTCTATCCCTTCGTACCTGATGCTAACCCCGTCTATATAAGAGAAGCTGAGATCGCTTATTCTGACTACTTCGTCCACATGGCCCCCCTTATTTTCAGAACAAATGATTTTAATAAAACAAGCCCCAAAAAGAAAATTGATATAATCAGGAAATATTTTGCAATAATCTTGCTGCCGAATTCTTCGCAGTACACCGTCAGCACGAGGGTGCAAAAGCCAAGCATCATAAACAGATAATCAGTATATTTTTCTTTGCCATTTTCACCTGACACCACAAAGCTGCCGGAGTATCCTCTTGTGTTTAGCACCCCGTAATAGTTATGCGAAAGATCAAAACCGTGAATAACAAGAAGACCAAGCCCGGAAGAGAGGTTCTTAAGCCTCTTCAGGTAGTTTTTTTTTGAAAAACCGCCCCTCACTTTTAGCGCAGTGAACAGGTTGGACAGAAGTCCAAGGAGCAGGAATATAGATCTGTAGGTAAGCAGCAGCGCATCAAACAAAATATCGGGTAATAGCGGCCTGAGTGAGCTGAATACTCTGGGATAAGAAGTCGTGATGATGAGAAGCACCATGCAGAGTGATGCAGAAAGCGCCTTTAAAATAATAAGAAGCGTAAAGACCCAGCTGCCGCTCCAGCTTGCAAAGGCGAATATGACTGCAAATATGGCAGGATAAGCCGCAAGCAATATCACTTTAATAGCGGGTACTTTTGAGATGATTACAAGCCCAATGAGCAAAAGGTATATGCCTGCGAGTATGACAAGGCTCTTAGTAAGCACTATGCTTGCTATAAGTGAGATAACAAAAATGATCTTTATTCCTGACCCAAGCCTGTGAATAAAGCTCTTTCCGAAATTTGCGTAATAATCTATTGCTCCAATATCCATGCTGCTATGACCCTTTCAATATAAGAGGCGACCTTATCCTGTGAATATATTTTATTACAAACCCCGTGATAAGGGCTTCAAGTATCCAGCCTATAATGCTTAGAGGCACCACCATCTTTGAAAACCTGTATGCATCAATAGCATGAGAGTGTTCATGGCCCTTATGATTGTCTAAACCAGCCTCTTTTAAAAACACGTTTTGTTTGTTTATCTTTTCTATCTTTTCAGCAGACGGATCCAGATTGGAAGCACATACAAACCCGATCATTAGGCCACAGCTCAGCACAAGACTGCAAACCGTGGCAAGTGAGGCAGAGACTGCATGAGAGTTAGAGACATTCTTAAATACTCCTAAAAGAGAATGAAACAGGTAGTATCCGGCAACAGCCTCAGTTCCTATGACAAGAGTATTGAGACCAATCACGGTTATCCCCCCGTGACCAAACATAGCTATTATGAGGTCGACTATGAAGACCGAAATAAAAGCCATCGCAGGGCCGAGGATAATCCCCGCAATCACGCTCAGATTGAAATGATAGCCTATGGGAACAATCTCCAGCATCATGGCTACTATCATCATTGCTGAAACTATCCCAATGTACGGCAGCTTCAAAGCCACGTCTTCTTTTCTTACCCTCTTTATGCATAAGAACAGTATGAAGCTTGTAATAAGCCATCCAAGCAGCAGAAGCCACATTGGCAGTATTCCGTCTGGTATATGAATATGCGACATATTATTTAAGTATTATTGTCCTGCGCCTGACACTGCCTGCACGTTCCAAATAGCTGCAGGTAGTGACTGTCGATCTCAAACCCCGTCTTTTCTGATACCTGATCCTTAATACCATCCAGCGGGCAGTCCTCGTATTCCACAATCTGATCACAGACTTTGCAGACCACAGCATGCCTGTGCCCTGAGAGAGCAGAAGTGAAGTTGTGACAGCCGTCCTCGAGGTGCACTTTTTCTATAAGCCCCAGATCAATTAAGGAGTCCAGGGTACGGTAAACAGTTGCAAGCCCCACATTGGACAGAACCTTTTTTACCTCTTCATGAATCTTTTCAATTGATAAATGAGTCTTGGACTCCTCTATCACCTTAAATACGGCGATCCTCTGCGGGGTACACTTTAGCCCCTTTGCCTTAAACACAGACTGTATGTAATTGTCAGGTATCAGATCCATCTTTGTAATTGAGATAATTTATTATTTGAGAAAGATTCTCAATTATAATAAACACCCCGCCATTGTCAACAAATCCAAACCCCCAAGTGGGGTCAGGCTTTGGTTTTTGGGTTTTTGAATTTTACTGCCTTCTACAAAAAGCCGTTGCGATCATCGGATCAAAAGTTCAGGTTATAGCCTCTGCTCGTTTGACTTTTTGATCGTATCCCCCTGTTTGGGTCAAAGGGTCACCCATCCCCGCACTAGACCCAAAACCTTTGACCCGTTGCCCCAAGCTAAGCAATGAAGAAATCAAACACCCTCTTGTTAATCTTCCCCCTAAGGAGGAAAGAAGTGTGGTTGTTCTTTATTTAACTCACTGAGCTTAGTCCCTTCGGCATACTCGGCACAGGCGAATTGTGAGATTTAACTATCTCGGTTTAATTCCTTAATTATCTTTCATTAATTCTGCTCTATTATTAAACATACATACTGTATGTATGTTTAAATTTAAGAACATTACCCGTCGGATAATCATAGTAGTTTGATTACTATTATAATATTAAGTTTGCAAGTTAGTTACATACCGACAGTCGATATGTATTTCATTAATATATTAACTGTGTTTTCTGTGCCATATATGAAACGAAAAATCGGCACACCACCCACAACTGTCATCATGAGGGGTACTTCATTAGTGTTTTTGATTTGGATTGTACGACGTGATGATCTCGTTTTTAATACTATCCATACCTCTCTTATATAACAAAGTCACAATCCGATCAAACGATCAGGGGCTAGCAATGAAATAATTGATCGTTTGATCGTTTCTTATAATTGAGACTTGAAGTCTGGCAAAAGCCAAACTTCCAAAGCCCGACCCCACTAGATGGGTTAGGTTTGTTTGTTATCTTGCAACCCAGCCGCCGTCTACTGAAAGCATGTTGCCCGTCATAAAGCCTATATTGTCATCGCAGAGGAAAAGCACAGCGTGCGCGATCTCTTCCGGTCTGCCGAGTCTACCCATTGGATGAAATGATTTAAAGAGCTCCTCACCTGCGTCTCTATCATCCATTGAATCCAGCATATTGGTAACCATAGGGGTTACTATAGTACCAGGGCAGATGGCGTTTACCCTTATGCCGTCTGTAGCATAATCAAGGGCCATGCTGCGAGTAAGCTGAGTCACTGCACCCTTTGATGCATCATATGCCGCAACTCCGGGAAGCGCTTTTAGCCCAAGAATGGATGAGTTGTTTACAATGCATCCATAACCCTTTTCAAGCATATGGGGCACAGAGTATTTGGTCATTAAATAAATACCTTTAACGTTTATATTGAAAATCTTGTCCCATGTCTCAGTGGACGTCTCATGCGTTCTTCCAAGCTCAAGTACCCCAGCGTTGTTAAACAGTATATCGATCTTGCCGTATTTGTTCACCGTGTACTCAGCGGCTTCCTTGCAGTCCTCTTCCTTCGACACGTCGCTTACAAGATAGTCAAGCTCAATGCCCTTGCTCTTTGCATCTGCCTGAGCCTCTTTTAGTGTCTTTTCTGTCCTTCCGGTGATGACCACCTTTGCCCCTTCCTGCACGAAGAGCTCTGCCGTGTATTTTCCAAGCCCCAGGCTTCCGCCTGTTATAAGAGCTACTTTATTCTCAAGTTTCATGTGAATATCTCCTTTATAAATTTTAGATTTGATAATTATAACCAATTCTGCCAATAATTTGTTAATAAAATTTCAAAGGCTAAAATTAGTTGTTATGGCAAATTCAGTTTTGGTAGTTTATGAGCCGCTTAATGAAGTAATAGAGAAAAAAGATTACTGGAAAAAGTATATAGATTTCTATGAAAAGTACTGGGACGGGCCTTCTTCGTTTCAGTCCGTGTGGTTTGGAAAGGAGTTTGATGATTTCAGGGATGCGCTTTCTGACCACTTAGGAATGGACAAGGAGTTTATTGAGGACTGTTTTTTCATAAAAGACCAAGACGAGAAATACTATATCTCCCCCCTTTCAGAAAATGCTAACCCCTATGTGTTCAGCTCTGAAAACTACATCCCTCCCGAGTGGTTTATGCTCTTTAGCGCTGATGACAAGAAGCTTACGTACACTCACACAGGTTACGGGGCAATCTCGCAGGACGGCATCTATTATAATACCGGAATAAAAAAAGCTGCCGTGAGCATAGAAAAAGCTCACCTGATTATTAAGAATGCAAACGAGAGATCGAGCGAAGCAGGGGCCTCTATAATAGGCATATTAAGCCAGCTTCATGAAGGGGTAGATAATATAAAATCCTGGTTAGAAAATTTTAATCAGAATGGGAAAGTAGTTTTAAGCTACGGAGACATATGCACATACATTCCTAACTACTCGCTTAACGGTGAAAACTCCGTGCAGGATATATGGGATATCTTGGATCTGATTGAGAATGGAAACTATGAAGAGGTAGAATCTAGGCTCAATATTTTCATAGTAAAATGGAAGGAAACCTTCAGTCAGGCATCTGAGCAGGGCAACAAATCTACCGTACAGTAATTACATAGGAGCAGTGTGTTTTGTACGTGTGCTCATATATGGCCTATTCTGGCAAAGACATTTTATGTATAGTTATAACCAATAGGCCGGTGATTTCTCAACCCTCTTCCTCAACCTCATCAACCTCTTCTTCTATAACCCCTTTTTCAAGCCCCCTGGTTCTTGAAAAATACAGATAAGCCCCTATAAGAAAAGGCTCAAACCTAAGCACCATACTCTTAAAAAAGCCTTCTGAATACCGCCATAATATAAGCTTTGCCTCGTTTGGCTTTTCATAACCAGACCTAAGCAGGGCCTCAGAAAGCTTAAGCCCCTCTAAAAAAAACACATATACAATATGAATAGCAATGAGCAGTACAGTAACTTCAATATAAACCCTCTTTTTCCTTATAAAAGGGAAAAACGCGGCCAGAATTCCTACTGTGATGGGTATGTTAAAGGTGAAATGGCTATAATTCACATTCTGGCGCATTCCTATGTTTTTGGTGAACTGCTTTAAGGTTCTAAAGTAAGTGCTGATGTTGTTCTTGTTTTTTTTATCAAACTCTACAAGATCAAGCTGTAAGTTTTTTACTGGAGCAATTGCATGGGCTGAGATTGATGTAATCACGTAGCCGTAGTACTTTCCCACAAAAAGCCATATTACAAGGGAAAGCGCATAGCCCGCTATAAAGATAAGCGAAAGCCTTACTAGCCTTTGTCTAAGCTGTTTTCTGCTGTCTGTCTTCTTCATTTCCCGAGTAGTAAATGTAAATCAAGAATACTCCCAGAGCCACTGCGATCATTATCCCCTGGGCTATGTAAACATGAAGCAGATCAAAAATTTCTCTGTAATATACCCCGGAGAAAGCAAGCCCTACTATTCGGAGCATGTTAATTACCTGAATCACCACAAAACCTATTCCAATGCCTATGAGCTTTTTGAGCCACTTAGCCGGAAAACTGAGCACTGCTACCGCATAGATCAGCACGGCCTCAAGACCATTGCAGCCAAAACGCACATCAAAAGTAATACCGGGAAGGAAAAGAAGCGAGCCCTGGCCTGTTGTTTTAAGCCCTATTAAATTTAAAACCTTCACACAGCTTGCGATAAGACCCGACTCGTAAAGGCTGTAAATATCCCCAAAACCGCCTACAATCTCAAACCTGAGAAGCGCAAAAAATCCTCCCATAAGCACTACATAGGTGACAATAAATTTTATGACACTAAAAGTGCCCTTATTTTCATCTATGATCGTTTTTATTTTAGATTTTTTGGATTTCTTTGATTCTTTGGCCATAAATCAGATTGGACGTTTCGTAAGTTTGATTAGATTGTAAAACATACCTGAAACCTTCCCTACTGGAAAACAGAAAGTAACATACCGGCGGCAACGGTAGAACCTATAACCCCTGCTGAACCTATGAGAGGGTTTATCTTCGTGGCAGAAAACATGTTCATTATCTTTGCCATTATTATCCCGCTGGATGTCCCATGCTAAATGCTATTATTCCCAAAACCAATATACCAAGCGTCTCAATGGTGAGAAACTGAGCGGCTGAGAGTTTGGACCCTACGCCAAGGCCGAGAAAAATTGTCGTGATATTTATTAGTGAGCTTCTTACTGTGAATGATAGTCTGTCTACTACCCCGCACTCTTTCATCAAGTTTCCAAACATAAAAAATCCTATTAGCGGTGCTGCCGAAGGAAGCAGTATAATACAAAGCGTAAGCGTAGTTAAAGGAAAAATAATTTTTTCATTCCTGCTAACAGGTCTTAACTGCTGCATCCTTATTTTTATCTCCTCAGGTGTTGTAAGCGCTCCCACACCCATAAATATAATAAGCGGGAAGACCCCGGTTCTTATTCCAATCTCATAAATGTAGTAGATTATTCCGCCCGGCTCGTTTATCCCTGCCTGAGGAATGTTTGATAAAATGCAGCTAAAAGAGATAGTAACCAGCAAAAGGGGCTCAAACCGTTTTGCAATCCTCAAGTAAAGAAGCCCAAATCCGATAAGGATCATAACAAGCCTGCCGGGGCCATCGGTCCAGACATTTTGGTCATTATTTATAAAGCCTGCAATCCCGGTGGATTTTGCAAGGTTTTCAAACAAATTTTTAATAGGCGGTATATTCTGGTTATTTACGCATTGGGACTGCTCGGCTGAATCTGCCTTATTAATAACAGACTCCGCAGATATAGCGGGTAAAAGAGAACTAAAACTGAATATCAATAAAAAAAGAAATAAGATTGGAGTGAGTTTCTGGCTCATTATGTCTCAATAGTAAGTATTGGCTGGCCGGCTTCTAGCACATCACCGAGTTTTACCTTTATAGAAGCTATTCTGCCGGAAGAGGGTGCAGCCACAGGGGTCTCCATTTTCATGGCCTCCAATAACACGAGGGTCTGATTTTGTTTTACTTCATCACCCTCGGTAACAGCGATCTTGTATACGTTTCCGGGCAGATTCGCTATTACGGAAACAACCCCACCCCCTGTAGTGGAGTCCCTCTTAGTCGCATTATATATCTCTTTTACGGTCTGCACATCCGAGCTGCCTTCCCTTACAGAAACGTCATAGTCCTTCCCGTTTACTGTAACGGTGAACGATTCCGAGTCGCCTGCAGTCTGTTGTTTCTGCCCGCTTGCAGAAACTTCTAGCTCCTGAGAAACTTTTCTTACTTTACCGAATAATTACCGTTTAAAAAATCAAGCCCCTTGTTTCCGCCCGCAGTTTGCAGCGCCCCAACAATAAACAGATTCTCATCACTTACTTCCAATCCTTCCCTTGCCAGTATCTCCTTTGCCTTTGGTATTCCGGGGTCAATTATATCAAAAGGATTTCCGCTAAACACATGCTTTTCAAGCTGACGGCAGGCAAGCTCGACAATCTCAGGGTCAGGCACCACAGGCGTCCTTCCAAAATAGCCTAGCACCATATTGCCGTAACCGTTTGTTATTTTTTTCACGCACCCTGCACTACGTTTGCATAGGCCTGCTGGAAATAAAACTGTGATATGGGCGTAACAGAAGTGCCGTACCCGCCCTTTGCAACGCATTCCGACATTGCCTAAATCACTTTTGGATACAGATGCAACGTGCCAGTGTCACGCATCATCATGGTGTTTGCGGTAAGCGCCCCTACCCGCATGGGAGAGAGCAGAACCTCCGAGGAGACCTTGAGCGCCTCCGGCGGAAAATAGTAATCATCGAGGCACTCTGTAAATACTGCGTTTGCATCCAGAATTTTATTTATGTCTATGTCTAACGAGTACTCAGTTCCCTTTAGCGCATGCCACATCGAGATAAGATCAGGCTGCGAAGTGCCCCCCGATACAGGCGCTCTTGCAAGGCAGACCCCGTCACATTCGGCGTCAATTGCGGCTAGGTACTGAGCTATTCCCTGTGCGGCTGTTTCGTGAGTGTGAACCCATATTATAGTGTCCTGCCCTAATAGTTCTCTTGCGGCTTTTACCGTATCATAGACCTTTGTTGGATTTGAAGTGCCTGACGCATCTTTAAAGCATACTCAATCGAAAGGAAGCCCTGAATCGAGAATCTTCTTTAAAGTAGCAGTATAAAACTCCGCATCATGCGCACCCGTACATCCCGGAGGAAGCTCCATCATGGTGACCACCACCTGGTGGTGTAGACCAGCATTCTTAATGCACTGTCCGGAATATTCCAGGTTTCTTACGTCATTGAGCGCATCGAAGTTTCTTATATGCGTGATCCAGTGCTTTTTAAACATCCTTGCATGGAGGTCTATCATGTCCCTTGGCTGTGCGGAAAGTGCTACTACGTTTATCCCGCGGGCAAGGGTCTGCAGGTTAGCATCTGGGCCCACAGCCTGTCTGAATTTGTCCATCATGGAAAAGGCAGACTCTTCGCAGTACATAAAAAGGCTCTGGAACCTGGCCCCCCGCCTGCCTCAAAGTGGGTGATACCTGCATTTGCAGTGGCCTCTACAGCAGGAATAAAATCTTCAGTCAGCACCCGTGCGCCAAAGACAGACTGAAAGCCGTCCCTGAATGAGGTATCCTGAAACAGTATTTTTTTCAAACCATATCCCTTATGCGCATATTTCTTATTTTTGCTTTTTTGATCTGTAAACCTCTATGGCTTTTGATATGACAGCGATAAGATCGTTTGTATCTTGTTTTTGAGGCGTTTGTCTGCCTTGTGCATTCTGTCTCGCGGTTCTAAAAAATTTTGAGGAAATGATAATAGAGATCATGAGCAATATCAGAAAGACATAAACAATGCTCACACCTACAACCATTAATTTTAAGCCTTCTAATATATGGATCATATTTAAGAGTTAAGAGTGAAAAAGCGCAGTGGTTCTATTGTAGCAATTATGAGTATAGATTTCAATCAATTTATCAAGGGGCTGTTTGCAGAAAAACAATCCGGAGTTAATTAAAACAGACCTTAAGACGCTATATTGTAAAAGAGAATCCTGTGGTATACCCTCTAACTCTGCTTTGCAATAAGACTCTTTCTTTCAAGATATTTTTTAAAAGTAATAACCTTGTTTACGTATTCGGGCACTTTTACTTCACTATCTTCCCTGCTTGTAATAGTTTCAAACTTTCCCGGGCCGTAGTTATATGCAAAAAGAGCGCTTTCAAGTTTATTGTAGCGCTTAAGCAGGTTGTGGAAGTAGTATATCCCAAGCTGCACGTTAATAAGAGGATCGGCTATTAAACTTTCATCATCTATGGTCATCCCTTTTTTGGATGCTAAATAAACAGCAGTCTCAGGCATTACCTGCATAAGGCCCACCGCACCCTTTGATGATACTGCCATTGGGTTAAAACTGCTCTCTACCTTAATGATAGCCAGAACAAGGTAGGGATTTAGGTTGTAGCGCTTACATTCTTTATTTATAAGATCAGCGAGCATATGGGCTTCTTCTGGCTCCAGGTTTGAAGAATACCTGCGGATGTTTTTTAGAATTTCATTGCTTGCAACCTTGTAGCTTACATCATAAGAGCTGTCATCAAGCCCCGTTATATTGAGGTTACTTACCAAACTTCCAATCAGGTTATTTGGCTGTTTGTAATTTTGTAGTGATCTAAAAGAATTGGTTGCAATAAAACCCATTAATAATATTCCAAACAAAACAGTCAGTCCAAATTTGGCTGTACGGTAAGTATACTTCGCTATTTTCTGATATTCCTGATTACTCATAAACTCTTGTTTCATCCCTCCAAAATGCTAAATACTGTTTGATAACAAACTTGTAGAAATTAATTATAGATTTTTTGTGATTTATAAGCGTGGATTATAGTTAAGTTCTTTTTCAGACGATACTTACAAGGAATGTTTTAATATCTGACACAATATCTACTACTAATTAATACTTAATCTTTCCCTTTTCATCAACCTCTTTATTAATCTTTAAGATATCCTGCATTTACTGAATTTAGGAATATCTTTTTCTAGCTCTCTTTTTGCCTACTTTCCAGGTCCCTCTTAATACTTTGATACTAATTTACCAGCTATTTTCATTTCTGCAACTACTAATATGATGTTATTAGTGTTACCTGTTTAATCCGGTAATCAAATGTTTTTTTGAGTGATCTATTATTAGCTCAAAGTTTATATAAAATAAAGTCGTGGACTCTATAACACTATTCTGCCCTGCAAAAATTAATCTCACCCTTGAAATATTGGGAACAAGGCCAGATGGTTATCATCTATTAAGATCAATCATGCAGCCGGTCGATCTGTTTGATGAGCTTACCGTTAGCGCCCAGAGCGGACAGGGTATAGAACTTGCGTCTGAAGGGCTTAAACTCCCTGATATTAAAGAAAATCTGGTTTATAAATCTGCAGAGCTTTATCTAAAAGAAACCGGTATTTCAGCCAGGCTGCGCTTGAAACTCAAAAAGAAAATCCCGATTCAGGCAGGCCTTGGAGGAGGGAGCAGCAATGCAGCCGCTGCTCTTATTGGTCTTAACAGGATATATAATGCTCTTAGCACCGACAGGCTCATAGAACTGGCATCCGGAATTGGAGCAGATGTACCATTTTTTATTCACTGCCGTACGGCACTCATAGAAGGCGTAGGGGAAAAAATAACAGTATTAAACGATTTTCCGCTTCTAAACTACCTTATTGTTAAACCATCTTTTGGGCTATCTACAGCAGATGTTTATAGCAAATGGGACGAGCTCAACAGTAATAGTTCTAATCCATTAGATATAAATAAAGTTATGAAAATGTATCAAAAAGGTGAAATTATTATAAAAAATGAGCTTGAACACGCCGCTATATCGTTAAATCCTGGAATATCCAAGCTCATAGAGCTTCTAAAACAGCTTGGATGCGACAATGTATTAATGAGCGGCAGCGGAACCGCTGTTTTTGCCATATTTCCCTCTCAAAACGGGGCAAAAGACGTATATGACTACCTTAATGACAGCGGTAACTTAAGCGTATTTATAGCTAAAGGCATATCAGGATGGCACAGACTGTCTTAAGTACTTGATATAAAATAAAAACCTTGGTACTATACGGGCTTTTTTGGGGCGTCGTTCAACGGCAGGACACAGGCCTTTGACGCCTGGTATGGTGGTTCGAATCCACCCGCCCCAGCCAAGAAGCTTTATTTTTTGGCCGTTAAAAAATATGTGTTAATAAAATTTATAAAAAATATAATAAAAACAGTTAATTAAATAGAATTTTAAAAAAAACATACCTCATAAATATAAGCCTAAGGAAAGAAGAAGGAGAGAGAAATGAGTTTAAAAATACGTGACGGTCTAAAAGAATCCTACCCCGATGTTTATACGCCGCAAGCGCTTACTGCACTACAAGCGCTTTCCAAATTCAATAACGAACAAAAAACACTTATGGAAAAAAGGTATAAAAGAAGAGCAGAAAGGGCCAAAAACAAAGAAAGGATAGATTTTCTAGATCCAGGCTCTACAATACCGCGCACTAATATTAAGGTACAGGACGCAAGAGACGGAAAGTTTGAAGGCAGTGAGATTCCCTCAGACCTGCAGCGTCAGTGGATACAGGGCACAGGCCCTGCAGCCAAGCCTGACTCTCCTACCGAGGTTAGCATTAGAAACGTAGCCTATGCCCTGCTCTCAGGCGCAGACGGATGGATGTTTGACGGTGAGGACGCACTTGGGCAGATCACATCTATGTCTCTCGATAATCAGAGAAACCTAAAACTTGCAATCGATAAAGACCCTGTTTTTCTAAAAACCGCTGAAAAAGTTGCCGCATCCATGAACAAATGGGGAAACGGGTTCTTTGGCCGAGACATAATAGAAGACTGGCAGAAACAGCTTGATTTTACTACTAAGATTTTTAGAGCAAGAGGGCTTCACCTCGACGACAGACATACAAGAGACGAAAACGGCGTAGCAATGTCCGCTTCTATAGTGGATATGGTCTTATATGTGGTAAACAATTATAAAACACTTCAGGCAAACGGCTCGTCCATCTGCCTCTATCTTCCTAAAATTCAGACAGCAGAGGAGGCAGCGCTCTGGAACGAGATGCTAAGCGCCCTTGAAAGTCATATTGGTATTGAAGAAGGAACCATTAAGGTATACGTTCTCATAGAACAGCTGGAAGAAACATACCAGCTTATGGAAATAAGGGCTGCTCTTGGAAAACACTTTGTGGGTTTTAATACAGGCCGATGGGACTACATAAACAGCGTATCCGACGCTATGGCATGGGATCCGGATTTTATAAATCCAAATATCGAATCAATTACAATGACATACAGCTACATGGCTGCTTATGAGGACAGGGTAAGAAGAGCCGTTAATACCCCTGACATTAACGGCAACTTTGCTCTTTGGCAGGGAGGTATGGAGCCTAATATCCCCGTTGGAACGGAGCAAGGTGTTGCAAGCAGTATGGAAAAGGCTGTTGCCGGAGCAGAGAGGGAACAAAGAGAAGGAGCAAGCGGAAAGTGGGTAGCACACTGGAAGATGGTTCATATAGTAAGACCCGTGTGGGAAAAAGTGGGTGAGGCAAACCAGCTTGGAAGAGAGTTTCCACCACTTACCTATACAGAAGAAGACTCCCAGGCTCTTACTCATCTGGAGCCGGCTCCAAGATCAATCAGGGGAGCCAGAAACCTTCTAAGCGTAGCGCTTCAGTATGGAAACGCATTCGGGCAGGGATTTCAGGCAGCAGCGCTAAAACCTGCTGATTTTTTTGAAGACGACAATATCCTCTACCTAATGGAAGATGCCGCAACCGGCGAAATAAGGCTCAGCATCCTCTGGGAATGGATACATAAGGGAGCCAAATTAAATGAAGATGACGCGGAAACCGGGCTTAAAGCAGGAGACACTTTTACAGTAGAAATATTCAATAAACTGCTGGAAGAAGAGTATGAGAAGCTGAGGAATGCCAAAGACAAGGACGTCTATGACATCTCAAAAGACACTACTCTTCCTATCGCTAAAGAAATTGTTAGAACATACGTACTAGATGAAGTGAAAGTACCATGGTACATTGATTTGCTTAACATCAATTTAAATAATCATGATTTGGAAACAGCAAAAAAGAGAATACAGCAATATATGACAGCGTTTAAAAAAGACGGTACAAGAATCACCGAAAACCTGGACTTTGTTGTATCTTAAAAAAAATTTAAATAATCAGGAGAGGAGAGCACAAAAAAATGGGTTCAATGGAAACAGAAGCAAAAAGAATCAAGTCATACATGAATAGCCAGAGATTTAAGGGAATCACGAGGTTATACTCTGCAGAGCAGGTAGTAGCTCAGCAAGGAACTATCAAAAATGACTACACGATAGCAAAAGAGGCTTCAATAAAGTTTTATAAACGCCTTAGAGAACTGTATTCAAAGAAAAAATCTATTACAACATACGGCCCTTATTCCCCAGGGCAGGTTATTATGATGAAGCGCGCGGGAATCGAAGGAATTTACCTTGGCGGCTGGGCAACCTCGGCAAAGGGTTCAATCACCGAAGACAGGGGTGCAGACCTTGCAAGCTACCCTCTAAGCCAGGTACCGGACGATGCCGCAGTATTAGTAAGAGCTC
>JABAHS010022848.1_pt1 | contig 19807 bp, 18 predicted proteins | sample 7062111 | NCBI WGS metagenome assembly JABAHS01 (sample SAMN14534600, study PRJNA622989) | marine sediment metagenome | biome: marine biome [ENVO:00000428]; feature: marine pelagic biome [ENVO:01000023]; material: deep marine sediment [ENVO:00002113]; isolation source: pool of 4 deep marine... | reverse complement strand
CTTTAAATTCACTTAGCCTTTCTCTGATATCGCTTCTCTTTTTTATATACGCCCGCTTGAGATTCTGAGAAGTATCATGCATTTGAGAAATTTAGTTAGTTCTGGAAGGAAATTCTAGGTCTACTTATATATAGTTAACTTTTTGCCAGGTGAGAGGCTGTTTGATTTCAGATTATTCCATTTCTTAATGTTTGCAACCGTTACATTATGCTTGTTTGCAATTCCCCAAAGCGTATCGCCCGATTTAACTTTATAACTCATTGGACCGCTGTTTGAAGAACTATTTGCACTATAGTTTCCGTTAGGAATAACCAAAGTTTGACCCGCCCTGATTGAAGAACCTTTTATGTTATTAGCACTCTTAAGTGATGCAACTCTCACTCCATGCTTTTGTGCAATTCCACCAATTGTATCGCCACGTCTGACTTTGTACTTGCTAGGTTTACCATTGCTTGAAGAGGAGCTTGGGTATGATCCATTTGACCCAGGGATAGTTAATAGCTGTCCTTTCCTTATAGTCGATCCCTTTATGTTATTTGCGTTCTTAATCGATGCTACTCCAACACCATGCTTCTGAGCTATACCACCCAGAGTATCACCAGATTTAACTCTGTATTTATAACTTCCGTTGCTTCTACTCTTGGTACTGCTCGAGCTTGATTTGGCTTGAGCGCTGGATGTGATATGTGGGATTTTAAGAGTTTGACCTGCCCTAATGTTTGATCCCTTAATGCCATTTGCTCTTCTAATTGTTGTAACGCTAACCCCATGTTTGCCAGCAATACCACCCAGTGTATCACCTGGTTTAACTTTGTATTTTGCAATTTTGGTAGTTTTCCCAGCAGTTGATGTGTCACCATAGTAACGTCCTGATGCACCAGGAATAGTCAGCGTCTGGCCAGTTTTAATAAGAGAGCCCTTCATGCTATTTGCTCTTCTGATGTCTGATGCACTAACTCTATGTCTTGCGGCAATAGCTCCCAAAGTATCGCCAGATTTCACTTTGTACTTAACTGTAGATGTGGCATGTTGGGATGATGATCTTGATGCTACCTGTGCATACTTGCCTGGTATTTTTAGTCTTTGTCCTACCCTAATAGTGGAGCTCTTAAGGCCGTTTGCCCTTTTTATTTTAGATACGCTTGATCCATATTTTCTGGCGATGCCACCTAGAGTATCTCCACGTCTTACTTTGTGCCTATAAGTCTTACTTCTTTTCGCAATCTGTGGATTTACATTTTTAAGTGAAGCTATTTGCTGATTCTTCTGATTTATGATTGATGCATATCCAACTGGTACGTGTATAGGGTAAGGTGCTCCGGGAGGTGTGGCAGCATGTATAAGAGCAGGGTTCAGTTCGATTAGTGTTGCTTGGCTTACTCCAATTACTTTTGCAATATCACGAAGATTTTTTTGAGGAGCAACCCTGACTGTCTCATAAGGAACAGGTTCATGATAACTGATTCCTACAAATCCGTACTTTGCGGGGTTTTTAGCTATTATTAGCGCTGCCATGAGCTTTGGTACATAATTTTTTGTTTCTCTCGGGAGTGTGAACTGTGAGATCTGCCAAAAATCGTTAATCTGATATTTATCTATTGCATTCTGCACTCTGTCTTCCCCGCAGTTATAGCCTGCAGCTGCTAGTTCCCAGTTTTGAAACATTGCATACAAATCGCCTAAGTAATTAGCCGCGGCTTCTGTGGATTTTTTGGGGTCCATTCTCTCATCTACCCAATTGTCTACTCTCAAGCCATATCTTTTCGCTGTAGGTTTAATGAACTGCCATGGGCCAACTGCTGCAGCATGAGATCTAGCTTTTACATTAAAACCACTCTCAATCATGGCTAGATAAACTAGATCGGTAGGCATTCCACGCTGCTGAAGAATTTTCCTCATATTAGGGATGTATTTCCCTGATCTAGCCAGCCAGATACTAAAGGATCTGCGTCCTCGGTTCTGGAAGTAATTCATGTAATGCATAACCCGATCGTTAAGCACGACAGGGATTTCTTTTTCATTTTCTGGAGCTACATCAGGCAGTTGAACGAAAATGTTTTCAAAATGGTAGTAGGTTTTCCACGCTTGTATATGCGGGTTCATAAAAAAGAAACTAGGCTGGATGTTTTTTTGATCTCTATAGTTTCTTGTGTAGTAATCGCCTGAACCATCAATAACTTTTATGTCAGGATTATCTCCGGAATAAACTCCCGGCATGTTTGAATATGAAGAATTTTGGGACGAGTGTTTGTTACCGCATCCGATTACAAAGAGCAGCAATAAGGTGGTTGAGAGTAGAAAATACCTGTAAAACATTGACTTTTTTATATCATAATTTGGCATAGAGGTCAATGATTTTGCACCAATATTTAAGTATTTACCTTAAAAAACAGCAACTTTGTATCATATGGTACTAAAATACGATTTAAATTGTGAAGGCTTCATATTAGTCAAAGCTGCTAAGTTTTTAAGTTCCTTCTTATCTTCAAGGTCGTCTCTTGTAAGTTTTATCATATACCTTTGCCCTACTTCAAATGACTCAGTATTGATATCTACATACCTCACATTTACATTCCCGGTTCTCTTGTCTAAGACTTTTTCAAAGGGTATTGGCACTTTTTTATTTTTTTGAATTGTAATTAAAGCCCCTGATCCACCCCTGAGTAGGAACTTCACAGCGCTATAACCTAAGTTTCTAGTATAGCTTGCATCGAAGGGTATTGGAGGAGCTGATCTTAGTTCATATCCTATTGTTGTATCAACAATTCTCACATCAACACCTATCTCTTTGAGTGCTTCTGTGGTTTGGTGTTTAAGTACTTGACCTAGGTCTACCTCTGAGAGTCTTATCCTACCATGCTCATCCATATTAATGTCAGATATATTCTCCAACTCTTTTTCATCAAGTCTGTCTGTAATCCCTTCAGCCAATATTGCAACACCATCTTCTCTACCCATTAGTTTTCTTTTTAATATTGCACCCTCAAGTATAGTCGAGATGTGTTTTAGAGATATTTTCTTTCTCCGAAATTCCTCAGGAATCAAAGTTAGTGTTGCACCGGAAGCTTTACCTATTCCAAGAGCTAAATGACCTGTTTTTCTGCCCATAGTTACAACAAAGTACCATCGTCTTGTAGTTTTAGCGTCTTCCATAAGATGATGTACAAGCTCTGTTCCTATGTGGCGGGCTGTTTCAAATCCGAATGTAGGGATATAGCCGGGAATCGGCATATTATTATCAATTGTTTTAGGAACATGAACGATCTTTATGCTGCCTTTAAGCTCTTTGTCGAGTCTGGTTGCCAGATAAAGTGTTCCATCACCGCCAATAGTAATTAGATACTTAACCTGCAGCTTCTTTAAGCATCTGATTGTATTTTTTAAGCCATTTGGGGTAGCAAGAGGGCTAACTCTTGATATCCCAATTCTTGATCCTCCAGTGTTGTGTATCCTCGATGTGTTACCAATTGTTAGAGTGTCTATGTGATGAGTGTTGCCTTCTGATATCCATCTGAATCCGTCCCTTATACCAATTACCTCTATGCCCTGATTAATAGCTTCTATAGTTGCTGCAGCTATTACGCCGTTTATTCCCGGTGCAGGTCCTCCTCCAACAAGAATTGCTAGTTTCTGTCCCTTTTTTATCTTTGGCTGAACCATACTATTCGTTACTCCACATAACTTGATCTTTAATGATAATACCTGCGTGATCTTTGATTGAAATCATATTTATTTTTATGAAAGAAGCGTGCCAGAATAAGTCCTGCTACAAAACCTCCAACATGTGCCCAGAATGCAACACCACCTGAATCAACTGGCCGATCTAATTTATCAATTCCACTTAAGAATTGAATAACAAGCCATAAGAAAATAATTGCTGCAGCGGGTATGTAAGGAATATTCTTAAAGAAGAATATCCTGATAGGGTTTTTAAATTCTGAGATTGGGAAATATGTTATATATGCTCCTAGAACTCCTGATATCGCCCCACTTGCCCCAAGCATGGGAATTATTGATCCAAGATTTGTTAGAACATGGAAAAGAGCTGCTGCGATTCCGCATAACAAGTAGAATACGAGAAATTTTACATGCCCCATAGCTACTTCAACGTTACATCCAAAAATGTATAGGAAAATCACGTTTGCGATTATGTGCATCCAGTCCCCATGGATAAACATTGAGGATACAAATGGATAGAGTCTCTCATAAAAACCTATATCAGATGAAAAAGAGAAAACTTTTGCTGGCGTTAAACCATAAGTTTGTATAAAAGCATGAAGAGAATCACCCAATGATGCTTCGTGAATAAAGATAACAATATCGGCAGAAATCAGGGCAAGTGTGACGATTGGAAAAGAAGATAGCGTTAGTCTTAACGTAAGTTTTGTCATTAGCTGCTTAAATTATACATTCTCCCTTAGTTCTTTAAAGATAAATTATTTGCAATTGATATTCATTGTATTAATAACCGGTTAACAAGAGGCAAACTACTTGAATAAAAAGTTATTTGCACTTAAACTCCTATGCATCTTTAGGGCTCACTATTATGTTTCAGAAACTCAGAACAGATTTAGTAGAGGAATTGTCACACATCAGATTGCTGATAATTAATGCAGATGGTTTTAGTCAGAACGGTGCAAGTAAATCCAATGGTGTTGCACTTAATGGGGATACTGTAGAGCTTCTTAGAGATGAAGGGGTTCAATGTATAGCCTTCTCTGCTGTGAAATCGGTAGAAATCTCTTCAGTTGCTGAGAGTTTAGGAATAGAGCTTCACGAAGCGGTAGTGGAAAGAGATAAATTTTATTCCAAAATGAAGTCAGAATTTGCACTAAATGATAATGAAATAGGGTTAATATGTAGAGATAAGGAGGATTTAGTAATTATGAAAAAGGCATCTTTTACTGCCGTCACACCAGAGGCACCTCTGAGCGTTAAATCTAAATCTTATTATCCCACTTACAATAACGGTGGTCATGCTGTAAAGGAGATTGCTGAGTTAATTATCAAGTCTAAGAGATATCCAGATGGGTGGTCTGAATAACCATTCCCTTCAAATATAAACTGTTTTTATGATAAAATAGCCGTTTATGGATACGGCTTCTATCACCAAATCAATTAAGAACAAGGCTATAGAAATAGGATTTGACCTTGTGGGTGTTTCTCCGGTTGATAACTTTCCTGAGAATCAATTCTATAAAGAATGGTTGAATAAAGGTTTTTCTGGAGAGATGGGCTATATGGAGAGAAACTCCGAGAAGAGAGAGGATGTGAGAAACATTCTCCCAGGGGCAAAATCAATCATATCTTGTGCGATAAATTATAATACTGACCATCCATATTCAACAGAATTGTCTGATGCGATCAAGGGATGGATATCACGTTATGCCTGGGGTGATGATTACCATGATACGGTCAAAGAAAAGCTCCAAGTTCTAATGGAATATATAANNAATATATAAGTTCAGCATCCTCAGAAGAAGTTTTAAACAAAATCTATGTGGATACAGGACCAGTGCTTGAGAGAATGTACGGAAAATATGCAGGTGTAGGCTGGGTTGGGAAAAATACCTGCTTAATAAACCAAGAAATTGGATCGTGGATTTTTGTTGGGGAGATAATTACTGATATTGAGCTTGAATATGATATTCCGGTTGCCGACAGGTGCGGAACTTGTACAAAATGTATTGATGCATGCCCTACAGATGCGATCATAGAGCCTTATGTGCTTGATTCAAGACAATGTATCTCATATCTCACTATTGAGCTTAAGAACAAAATTCCCTCTGAGCTCAGAGATGGGATACAGAATAACATTTATGGCTGTGATATTTGCCAAGATGTTTGCCCGTGGAATAAACGAGCCTCTATTTCAGAGAGTAAGCACTTTAGGCCTAGGGAAGGTTTATACAATCCGGATCTAAGTAGCTTATCAGCTTTAAGCCCGGACGATTTTAGAGAACTGTTTAAAGGAAGCCCGATTAAGCGAACCAAGAGACGGGGGCTTTTGAGAAATATTATGGTTGCTATGGGTAACTCAGGAGATAAAGATTTTATTCCAGATATTAAAAAATGCTTAAAGGATGAGGAGCCGTTAGTAAGGGCTCATGCTGTTTGGGCACTTTGGAAATTAGAAGGTGAAGAATCAAGGCAAGTCTTATTTAACCATAAATCTGTTGAAGATGATGATATGGTTAATCATGAAATAGATTCTATTTTGAACATCTAAATTCTATTGTTGTGGTAAACAGCAAATCATCCGTTAAAATATTGGTGCTATGGAAGTCAAGATTCTAGATCTGGTCAAAGCCAACGAAAATTTCTACTCAGCCATCAAGAACCGCAATTTTGATGAAATGAAGGACATTTGGCTTAAGGACCCAAGTGTAAAATGTGTGCATCCTGGCTGGCCTATGCTCCATGGATGGGAGGCAGTTAGCCAAAGTTGGAAGAATATATTCGAAAACGGCGCACCTATTGATATAGAGCTTCAGGAAGTAGATACACAGGTTTCTGGGAATTCAGCTTGGGTGATTTGCATTGAGAAGATTAGCTACAGGATTGAGGATGAAATTCATTCTGGTTATGCTCAATCTACTAATATATATAAGTTTGATGGTATGAGATGGCTTTTAGCTCTGCACCATGCCTCTCCAGTTCCTGCACCAAGAGGGGATACTTCCTCTAGCAAAGTTTTACAGTAAGTTTTTAGAAATTGAAATTATAGAAAAGATCGGCCCCCGGGTTTTCTCCTCCTACATCTGCATCCAATGTGACATTATTAAAAAGATGGTATTCAACAAGAACTTTATTGTACGTGATATTATTTGAATCTATGATTGAATCAGTTGTACCTCTTTCAAAGGCTATATATAAATCTTCTGTTAGGTATTTCCCTATTTCAACATTTGTTCCTGATATACTAATCACATCTACTGAGACAGCATTCCCAAGGAGACTCTCAAGTTGAGATGCTGCAATACCTCCTGCGAGTCCAGATGCAACACCTCCTATAGCGGATCTTTCCCCTGAGCTTATGTCGCTTGAGGAAGCTCCAAAGACTAGATAGGAAACTATATCAGTCTCGGACATGGCTGGGTCACTACTTAGTGTTATTTTTGGTTCTTCAGCCCTGCCGCCTATGTTGATGTATACATTTATATTTGAGACTCTGTAGAGCGCAGTAATATCAAGGAATGGGTTTATTTGCGGGCCACCTGAGAAACTGACATTTCCTTCCTCGATCCTAAACACTTTACCAAAGTTCTCATATGTGCCTCTTATAACACTGATATTACCTACTATTCTTACTGAATCATGGAATTGCTTCCTTATGTCCAGATCACCTCGCAGTTCAATGTTTGCACCTTGTCCCCTAACCCAGTTGTTTCTTCTCATGTGAACATTCATATCGAGTGCCACATTCTTATCGAAGAAACTCTCTTCATCTCCGCTTGCCACCACAAACTCTTCCTTTTCTTCGTCTACAAATTGTATTTCGGGAAGTTCTTTATCTGGTTTATCTGGTAGGGTAACTCTGAGTTTTTCTACTTCAATTTTACCTCTTATATCAATTTGCTCGCCTTTTCCCTTCACATTAACATCTCCTGTTAAAGCGGCAGAGATTCTTTTAGGTTTTATTAGAAAATTATCCATTTCGCCACTCAATGTATAGGAAAGAGATGGTATATCGAACTCTCCTTGAAATGTACCGCTTCCATTAGATGTTTTTAGCTCGAGTGTCTGAAGCGTTGCCTTCTGTCCACTGAGAACTATACGCGCATTGGGTATTCCAATATCATTTCTTATCGTTTTTGTCTGAAGGCTTGCATCACTAAGTTGTATTTGACCATTTACTGTAGGGCTTTTAAATTTGCCAGATGCCGTTAAATCTATATCCAAAATGCCCTCAGATTTTACAACCTCGCCAAAAAGACTTGAGAGTGGGGCTATGTCCATACTATTTGAATTTATGCTTAGATTCACAGTTGCATTCTCAAAGCTCTCACCAATTTCATTTAGATTAAGATTGATATCAGAGTTTCCTCTGGCGCTTAAAATCTGTGATGAGTTGTCCGAAATAACGAAATTAAGATTCATATTACGGTTTAGATAATTTAAGTCGAGAACTATGCTGTCGTTCTCGAAATCGTTATATTGAAGATTAAGGGTTTGGATGTTTACACTAATTGATGGATTTTGCATGGTGCCCTGCATATCAATATTGGCGTTTATGGTCCCCTGAACTGGGGTCTGGAATTCAAGTGCCTTGGTTAGATCGTCGAGGCTTAAGTTATTTACTTTTATACTTCCATCAATGTTATTCCCTCTTGATATGTTTGCATTTGCAAGAATAGAACTGTTGTTATGGTATAGGTTGAAATTATTCAATACAAAGTATCCTGAGGCGATTGTCAGTAGAATGTTGTCTCTATTATCGAGAGTAGTGTCTTCTAGCTTTAATACCAGCTCACGAATTTCTATATCTTTTTGACTACTGCCTAAATCGAGTAAAGAACCAACTACTTCATAGCTAAATTGATCATCTTCAATAATTTTGAGGTCGGCATTTATTGCTGTTCCTTCGCTTGAAGCTTTAAGTATGACCTCTTGGATTTCTTTTTTGCCTATTGTAGCAGTCTTTATATCTAGGTTTAGATCCAATTCTGGATCTTGGGTGCTTACCGTCCCAGTTCCATCGATCTTAATGGTTTTTGCTGTGTATTTTTCGTCCATTCCAAAATCGAGCACTTCTCCATCTATTGTGATCTTAGGGTTTGTAAGGCTTCCAGTTACATCACCACTTGCTTTAAGGCTTCCGGACAAAGTTAGATCAGATGATAGTCCAGATAAAAAACCTAGATTTTGTAGTTCAATATCATAGCTAAAATCGGCTCCAAGCGGTTCAGGGCTTCTGCCGGATGCAATAATTTTGTTTTTATCTGAGTTTATCTCTAGGGACTTAATATCTAAGATCTGATTTTCATATAAGATATCAATTGTTCCGTCAGTCAGATTAATCCCAAATATGCTAGATGGCGAAATAGTTCCATCAACATCAGCAGACAAATTATCTAAAAAGTTGCCTTGGAGAGGAATATTACTTTTTACAGCCAGATCTGAAGTTATCTTGCTGAAGTAATTGTCATTTGCGAGTATGGAGCCAAAGTTCACTCCGCTTAGATTTAATTTTATGTCGGTTCCTAAGCCGCTTGAAGAATATTCTACTGTTCCGCCCATCTCCAAGTCTCCGGCTTGTTCACCTTCAATTTTGAACTCTTTTATATCTGCTTTAACACTTAGGTCTGAGAACTCTTCCCAGCTGCCAGTGGCAATAATTTCTGAATTAAGAGTTGCTCCTAGGCTTGTATTGATAGGAAAATCAGAGGGACCTTCGATAGCAGCATCAATTAGAGTAAATATCTCCGTAGTTTTTATATCATCTAATGAGAGAGTGATGTTGAAATTATTATTACCTTCTTTAGATAATATTCTTCTAAGGTCAATATCACCGCCAAGTTTTATCGCGCCGAGTCCACTATCGAAGTCTCCACCTGATATATTAATTGTTGTCCCGGACATTGTGATTTTTTCCAGAGTTCCAGAAACTTTCTTCTGGTGGATTTCTGATTCAGGGATTTTAATTGTAGCATTTGCTCTAATATCATTTGAGCTTATATACTCTCCGCTGCCATCAGTCTCAATATTAATAGTTCCGATATTTTCTATCACAAAATTATGCGCAGAAGCATCAAAGGAGAATTTGGGTCTATCCTGCAAGTTCTCTGCTCGGGCGTTTAGTTTAATCTCTGCTTCGTTGAACAATAACTTGAAATCATTAATTGAAATCCTATCTTCCGAATAAACTGCTTTTGTGGATACACCCGATATTGATAAGTTCTGATCAGGGGCATTAAACTCAGCATTTTTAAGGTTCAGATCTATTTCCCTGTATATATCAAATAGTTTCACTGATAGATGGACTTCGGGTATTTCATATTTTGAAACTTTGCTTTGTTCTCTATCATCAGTTGTGATTAAGGCATTTTCTAAGAGGAATTTAGAGAGTACTATGCTCCATTCGGGCGGGCTGGATTGCTTTTTGTTAGAATCTTTATCAACTGCTTCAGGATCGCCTATCTTTTCAAAATTCCACGTACCGTCAGCATATTTTATAAGATTTACATCAAGCCCGGTTATTATCAGATCATCAACGGGTATTACTCTGCTAAATAAAGTCGAGCTATTTAGCATATGAAGTAGTGCATAATCGACTACAATTTCATTTACAGATACAAACTTCTCACCCTCTACAACGAATGAGACATCAGTCAAAGTAATATTATTAAAAAAGTTTCCTTCAAGAGCGCCTATAGTAAATTGTTGACCGGTAGTTGAGCTCACAATATCTTGAGCAGTTCTTTTCACAAAGTTCCGAAACTGCTGGGTTTGAGATATAAATAGCAAACCTACAAGTAGAATGATAATGAGAGCAAAAAAAACACCGATCGATATTAGGATTTTTTTACGCATAGATTAGTTATCGGGGAATTATACTATTATAAGTTTTTATGAAGAATAATAGTTAGCCGCCAAGATTTTAACATTCGATTTTATTATACCTTAGGGGTCTTTTAAATCATATGAAATTAATTCAGATAAACATCATTTATTTTTTAGATACCTGATATATACCAATCAGTATCAGGGCTCCACCAAAAATTACTCCCATATCGAGGCCATTTCCTAGCAGTAACCAGTCGAATATAAGACCAACAACAGGTACTAACATTGATGAAAACGTTGTGATCTTGATATCTAAGTTGTTAAGTAGGTAAAACCATATTGTAAAATCAACTGCAGAGGCTATTATTCCCGTAAATAGCAATATGTATAGAGAATGAGCATTCCAGTCTACAGTTAGTAGTCCTTCTGTAGGAACAGCAAGGATTATTAGACCAATGGCTCCCAGTGAGAGCTGAAGGGTGCTTAGCATATAGACATTCTCATTCGCCATACGCTTTTTGATCCAAATATTTGAGATAGCCCAAGCTATAGCGCCTCCTATAATAAGAAGTTCACCTATGAGAATCTCTGAGCTTTGAAAAACAAGGGTATCTCGTCCCAAAATAAATATTATTCCTACTGTACCTATAGCTACCCCCATCCATTTAGCTGTGTTGAGACGTTCTTTTAAGTAGAAATGGACCATGAACATTGTCCAGATCGGCATTGTATAGAGGAGTACAGATGTTTTACCTGCTGTTACGTACTGCATGCCGTAGAGCATGAGTCCAAAAGTAAGCGTGGTCTGAAAAAGTGCTATGATTAGATGATCTGGCAGCTTTTCTCTCTTAGGCCACTGAATTGACTTCACCCGCACATAAACAAACATAGCAATAGCTGCAATAATCATTCTCCATGCGGCAAATGTGAAAGGTTCAGCGTACTCAAGGCCCATTTTCATAAGAACCCAGGAGTATCCCCAGGTAATGATTGTGAAAATAAGAAGGAAACTGTAAAGAAATGTTTTATTCATAATTTAAGGCCGATTAGATTAAGACATTATCCTAAGCAATCTATCTGTCTTGACAAGGTACCGTCAATATTTATAATTACATACCTTTTAAATTTTATCCGGGAATTATTTTTTTATTGGTCTAATTTAGGGTAAAGCTAAGCAGAATGTAATTAGCACTAATTTACATTAATTACAACTCTAAAATAGCTTGCGCATAAATAAACAAAGTCACTATTTAACTTAAGATCGGAGGTAAGTAAGGTGAAGATTTTGGTAATAGTCAGTCAAACACAAGATACAGAGGCAAAGATTCAGGTGTCAGCTAGTGGAGATTCAGTTGATACTGGGGATATGAAATGGATTATGAATCCCTACGATGAATTTGCTGTTGAAGAGGCAATTCAAACAAAAGAAAAACATGGCGGCGAAGTAGTAATTATCTCTATTGGTCCTTCAAGAGTAGTAGATACAATTAGACAAGCTCTAGCTATGGGTGCTGACAGTGCAGTTCATATTAATGGTGACAGCTTTGCTGATACAGATCCTTTTGCAACGGGTGCAATCATAGCAAGCGAGATTAAAAAATTGGGTGATTTTGATGTGATTTTCACAGGAATGAAAATTATTGATGAAGAATCCGGTCAAGTTGGGGTTCAAGTAGCTGAAGAGCTCGGCATTCCTCATGTTTCTTTGGTCAGTAACGTTGTTGAGATCAATGCAGATGCTAAAAAAGCTGTTTGTCAGAAAGAAATAGATGGAGGTCACGTTGTTGTTGAAGTACCTCTACCATGTCTTATTACTTGCCCTGATGCTATGAATGAACCACGTTATGCATCACTTCCAGGAATTATGAAAGCAAAGAAAAAACCACTTACCGAAGTTGGTATTGACGATGTCAATTATGAAGGACTAGGATTTGGAAAAGAGGCTGTTAGTAAAACAGGTGCAAGAGTTACAACAACATCAATCGAAGTGCCTCAGATAGAAAGAAAATTAAAGATAATCAAAGGTAGTGATGAACCTATGGTACAAGGTGATGAGATAGCTCAATCCGCTGCGGAATTAATTAAGCTTCTCAGAGAAGATGCCAAAGTTATATAGTTACACATAAATGAGATGATAAAGTAGGAGGAAAGAAATGAGTAACGATGTTTGGGTAGTAGCAGATCTAAAATTAGATGGAACGATAAGAAAAGTAACCTTCGAAGCATTAAGCGAAGCTAAAAGCAAACTTTCAAGCAAACTAGGTGGTCAACTTTGCGCTGTTCTTCTTGGCTCTGGGGTTTCTGGGCTAGAAGCTGAACTAGGAAAATACGGAGCAGAGAAAGTATATGTTGTAGACAGCGAATTATTAAAGGACTTTAACACTGAAGGATATGTTTCAGCATTAAGCGAATTAATAAAACAAAACGAGCCGGCTGTTGTAATTGCTGGTAACACTGTGTTTGGACAGGATTATTTCCCAAGAGTAGCAGCTCGTGTTGGCTCAGGTGTTGCTATGGATGCAATATCAATTGATTTATCAGCCGATAATAAACTTCAGATAGAGCGTTATTCTCATTCAAGTAAAGCTATCCAAACCCAGGTCTTCCATGGTGATAACACTATGATGGCTACTGTTAGACCTAACTCATTTAAAGATGTGGAATCTCCAGCTACTCCAGAAGTTATCAGTGGATCAGTTGAAGTAAACCCTGCCGATGTTCATATGAAAGTGATTGAGCTTCAGACAAAAGAATCTGATAGACCAGAGTTAACAGAGGCTGAAAGAGTGGTTGCAGGCGGCCGCGGATTAGCAAGCGAAGAGAATTTTAAATACATATATGAGCTTGCAGATATACTTGGTGCTGCTGCTGGTGCTACCCGTGCAGCGGTAGATGCTGGATACTGCCCATATGATATGCAGGTAGGGCAGACTGGTAAAGCTGTATCACCTAATCTATATATTGGTATAGCAATTTCTGGTTCAGTTCAGCACTTTGCAGGTATGGGATCTTCAAAAGTGATTGTAGCTATAAACAAAGATCCTGAGGCTCCTATTTTCCAGAAATGTGATTACGGGATTGTTGGTGATCTCTTTGAAGTACTGCCGCCTTTTACAGCTGATGTAAAAGCGCTCATGGCAGAAGGCTAATTTGAATAAAAACTAAGGGGACGGCTTTTGAGTCGTCCCTATAATATCCACCATGTTTATTTTATCTATAGTTTCTCCTAAAAATCTTCCAGCTACAGATATAAAAGTATCAGATACATCTGTTAAATAGAACTCTCTATTAGACTCAGAGCCCGAATTGTTTAGAAGCTCTTCTTTAGTCAGAATTTTCTTAATCTCTGATGTTGTTTCTTCCGCAGAATCTACAAGTGTGATCTCGTTTCCCATTACCTTTTGTATAGTTTGTTTTAGAAGGGGATAGTGAGTACATCCGAGAACTAGAGTGTCAATCCCACTCTGTTTTATCTCGCTTAAATACTGCTCGACAATCTGTTCAACAAGATCTCCTTCAACCCATCCCTCATCTGCCAAAGGAACAAATAGAGGGCAAGCCTTTGCAAATACTTCTATATCTGAATTAAGAGCATGTATTGCTTTCATATACGCGCTGCTGCTTATAGTTGAGGGTGTTCCAATCACACCGATCTTGCCAGTGCTACATACACTCACTGCCTTTCTAGCACCTGGGTCAATAACACCAATTACTGGTATTTCGAATTCATCACGAAGGCTTGGAATTGAAACTGAGGATGCGGTGTTGCAGGCTACAACTAGTAACTTGATACCTTTGGATACAAGAAACTCGGTGTTCCTGTGAGAATAAATAATTACGGTCCGTCCAGATTTTGTTCCATAAGGAACCCTGGCAGTATCTCCCAAATATATTATATTTTCAGAAGGAAGAGATCTAATTAGCTCCTTAGCTACTGTCAGGCCGCCAATTCCTGAATCGAATACGCCTATGGGGGCGCTTTTTATTTTGTTAGTCATGATATATTAGAAAAAGACTTCTATCGCCTTTTCTATTGAATGAACTCCAATAAGAGAGATAGAATCATTTGTGGAAGCCACTCTGTCAAGATTTATTTTAGGTACCACACATTTTGTAAAACCAAGTTTTTGGGCTTCATTTATTCGCATATCTATATGGGAAACCCCTCTTATCTCTCCAGCCAAACCTATTTCTCCAAATACTACAGTGCCAGGATCAAGAGGTTTGTTTAGAAAGCTGGATACTAGAGCGATCGAGATTGCAAGGTCAATTGCGGGCTCTTCAATTTTAACTCCACCCGCTACATTCATAAATACATCCTGACCTAATATCTGAAGGCCAGCTCTTTTTTCTAAAACTGCAAGAAGCAATGACACACGGTTATTATCAAGCCCAATTGTTGTTCTTCTGGGCACGCCGAAACTACAAGGTGAAACCAAAGCTTGAATCTCAACAAGTATAGGCCTGGTCCCTTCTATGCTTGGCGTAACTACAGAGCCTGATGCATTCTCAGGGCGTTCTGATAGGAATATTTCAGATGGGTTCTTAACTTCTTTTAGACCTGTATCCATCATCTCAAAAACGCCAATTTCATTAGTAGAGCCGAATCTATTTTTTATCGCCCTTAGAATTCTATATGGATGATCTTTTCCACCTTCAAAATAAAGTACTGTGTCGACAAGGTGTTCTAGAACTTTAGGTCCTGCGATAGCACCTTCTTTGGTAACATGGCCTACAAGAAAGATAGCAGGGCCGTTAGCTTTTGCGTGCTGCATGAGCTTTGCCGTGCACTCTCTTATCTGCCCAACACTACCCGGGGCTGATGCAAGTTCTTCTGTGTACATTGTTTGTATGGAGTCAATTACTGCAATTTGAGGAGATAAACTCTTTATTTCATCTAATATACTTTCGACAGAAGTTGCAGAGAGCACGAAAACATTATCTGATGAGACTCCTATTCTCTGTGCCCTCATTTTAACCTGCTCAGGTGATTCTTCGCCTGTTACATATAGCAGGTTAGCATCATCAGCTCTAGAGGTTGAACTTATGTTATTTAGCATCTGAAGAGCAAGAGTAGATTTCCCTATGCCCGGATCACCGCCCACTAATATGACAGATGCTGGGACAAAACCTCCTCCAAGTACTCGGTCTAATTCTTTGTTATTTGTAGGAATCCTCTCTTCACGTCCGCTTTGTATTTCANNCTAGATGATTTCTTAGTTTTTTCCTGCTGTTCTTCAACGTATGTATTCCAGCTCTCGCACTCAGGGCATTTCCCAAGCCATCTGGGTGAGGAGTTCCCGCAGTTTTGACATACAAATTGGGTGATTACTTTTGATTTCTTCATTTCATTATAAGCTGGTTGAAGTTAAATGATTATACTACATAATTTGCTAGCGATAGTAAGTCTAATTAGAGATGATCTAATTGATTTTTGTCTAGCTGCTATTAGAATCATTAGTAGAAATAACGAGGAGGATTACATGAAACGACTTGCTTTTTCTATATTAGTGCTGGTTTTGACCTTAAGTTTTACAAGCGTATATGCTGACACGTCTGATGATATAGCATCTCTTGAGAGACAATATTTTGAGGCCCTTGAGAATCAAGACGAAAAGAAAATGGATTCTCTCTTGGCTGATGACTTTGAAATATCTAGCATGACTAGTAACTGGTCTATGAACAAAGAGGAATTTTCTTAAGACAGTTCCCAAACAAGTTATTACATCCCAGGAGATAAGTGCTATAAAAGTTGAAAATAAAGGTGATAAAGCTTATTCTCAGGTTGATATAAGCATGACAAAAACTTTTGATGGGAAAGACCATAGCGGTCAATATGAAGTCTATAGTATATGGGTTAACAAAGAAGGAACTTGGAAGCTGATTGGTCGTAAAATCAAGTTTCTAAACCCACCTGATTAGTTGAATAATATTGCATGTTATTAACTCTTGAAAATTCCTATTCAGTGAATATTTTAATGCTGAAATAATAAGGGAATTCCAACCAAAATATCCCAGGAAATTAAACGGAGGTAGATTGTATAAATGACCGAAAAAGCTACAAAAAAACACGAGTTTCAGGCAGAGGTAAAGCAGGTTCTTGATATTGTAATTAATTCTCTTTATACAGATAAAGAGGTATTTGTTAGAGAGCTTGTATCGAACGCTTCAGATGCACTTGAGAAACTTAGATATATGCAGTTGACCGAAAAAGAAGTCTATGACGAGGATCTTTCTCTTGAGATAAACATTACAACCGATGAAAAAGAAAACACTATAACGATTGAGGACCATGGAATCGGAATGACCCGTGATGACTTGAGCCAAAATCTGGGTACTATCGCTCATTCTGGCTCAAAAGCGTTTCTCGATGCTGTGAAAAAGGGCGGAGAGGTAAACCAGAATCTTATTGGCCAATTTGGGGTAGGTTTTTATAGCGTGTTTATGGTTGCAGAGTCTGTTGAGGTCTACACTCACAACTGGAAGAAGACTGCAAAGAGTCTCCTTTGGAAGAGTGATGGCTCAGGCACTTATGAAATAGAAAGCGCAAAGGGAGTTAGACGCGGTACTANNGATCAAACACATACTCACACACTATTCAAGCTTTGTGCAGTTTCCAATTAAACTAAACGGTAAACAAATTAATAGCATCCAGCCTATATGGATGCGTAATAAGAGTGAAATCACTGAAGAAGAGTACAATGAGTTCTACAAATTTCAGGCAAACGCTTTTGATGAGCCTACATACCGTATGCACTTTAGCTCAGATGCTCCAATTGAGATTAACTCACTTATTTTTGCTCCATCAATAAACCCTGAGCAGATGGGTTTTGGAAAGGTGGATCCAGGTGTAAGTCTGTACTGCAAGAAAATTCTAATTGACTCAAAACCAAAAGGCCTGCTTCCTGACTGGATGCGCTTTTTAAAAGGAGTTATTGATAGTGCTGATCTTCCTCTGAATATATCTCGTGAAACCATGCAGGATAGTGCGCTCACAAATAGAATAGGCCAAGTGATTGTAGGGCGTTTTATAAAAATGCTTGAAGATGAGTCCAAAAAAGATGCTGATAAATATAATGAGTTTTATAAGAACTTTGCAATATTTATAAAAGAGGGTGTTGCTGCTGACTTTAAGAACCGTGATCAGCTTGCCAAGCTACTTCGCTATGAATCCTCAGGTACTGAAAAAGGAGAATATACAACCCTTCAGGATTATCTGGATCGAATGAAAGAGGGGCAAAAAGAGATCTATTATCTATATGCACCAAACCGGGAAACTATAGATGGCGGACCTCATCTCGAGGCATTTAAAGCCCACGGCATAGAAGTTCTCTATCTTTATGAGCCAGTAGATGAATTTGTAATGACAAGTATTGGTAAGTTTGCAGATAAGGATTTAGTCTCAGCAGACAACTCCGACATTGAACTCGATGCGGTTAAAGCTGGCAAGAAAAAAGATATGTTGTCTGATAAAGATGGAACTTCTCTTTGTGAATGGATAAAAGAGGCTTTGGGTGATAGTATCAATGAAGTGAGTGTAAGTAAGCGTCTTGTCGATAGCCCGGCAATTGCGCTTAATGCTGATAAGGTGATGACACCATCAATGAGACGTATGATGAATGCTATGAAGCAGGAGGTCGATATTAATAATTCTGTAAACCTAGAAATTAACCTTGGACATGAGTTGATAAAGAACTTATCGTCTCTAAAAGACAAAGATGCAGACACTGCAAAACTTGTAGCTGAACAAGTTTTGGATAATGCACTTATTTCTGCTGGATACTTGGAAGATCCGAGAGATATGGTGAGCCGTGTATATAAAATTTTAGAGAAGGTCTCGGCTTAGTACTAACAGTTTGGAGGGAGTAATGATTACAAAGAAGTATGAAGTGCACAATATCTTGGATTCTCCTTATGCTAAAGAGATGCGTGAGATTATTAGTGGCAGTGAATATGAAAATGCTGCTGTTGCAATTGCCGTAGATTTAGAGCAGATGGATGCACATTATCACAATACCTTTGATGAGATCTTCTTTGTATTAGACGGGGATATGAAGTTTGAGTTTTATGACCCCGAAGATGAGAAAGTATGGACTGAGGAGCTCTCTCTTAATGAAACTATTATTGTTAAAACAGGTATACACCATAAGATTCTAAGAGCATCTGAGCATAATAGACTCTTTGTTGTATCTATTCCTCCTTATCACCCTGATGACGAGAACCCATCAGATAAAATATAGTTTTTTTCTATGGATCCATAGGTATATACAAAATTGAACAGAATTTCTATAAGTGATATAATCAAATAAATTATGATTTTGGAGTTATGATTATGACGAGCAGGTTCTGAATAATTTCTAGTATAATATTGTTCGTATTAATTTTTTCGTTTGCTAGTACTTATTCTGTCCAAAGTCAGACAATTTTTGGCTCTAAACCTGATACGGAAATCTTAGTAGGTATAGATCCTGCCGACGGAGCAGGAGCAATTATAGGAAGCACTGGCTTTGAATCTATACGTGCTCTAGCATGTGATACCAATACAAATACTCTCTATGGAATAGATGCAATATCTCAACAGCTTCTAATATTAAATCAGGCTTCGGGCCAAGCATCAGTAGTTGGACCGGTAGGTTTTGTAAATGTTGCAAGTCTTGCTTTTGATCCAAACACAAATACCTTGTACGGTGTAGATAGCGTAACTGATAACTTATTGACCATAGATACCGAAACAGGTCAGGGAAGCTCTCTTGGGTTTACAGTTTTTCAAAACATTTTAGGGCTTGCTTTTGATAGTAATACCAATACCCTCTACGGTGTTAATCCCGACCTTGATCAGAATTATCTAGTTACTATTAATACAAATAATGGGGCTGCGAGCATAGTAGGTGATATCGTAGGGTTCGAAATATTAATATCACTTGCCTATGATGAAGCAACAAATACTCTCTATTCAGCAGACGATGTGACCGGAGAGTTTCTAAGAGTGAATCCTAATACTGCAGTTGGTACAGTGATTGGTAATATTGGCTTAGATAATATAAGCGGATTGGGGGCATGTAATATCTCAGAAGCCCAGGTACCTACTTTATCTGAGTGGGGTTTTATTGCTTTGGCTGTGCTTATAGGTTTTGTTGGCTTAATAGTGGTAAGAAGAAAGAAAGTGATTGCGTAATATTTGGTCATAACAAACTTTAGGAATTAAGGAGCTTAGGGACTCATGCCCCTTCAGCTCCTTTTTTTTTCAAGTTTAGCTAGGAAAATCTACATGCAGATTTAGGTAAATTACTATGAGCAGGTA
>JABAHS010027261.1_pt1 | contig 19852 bp, 11 predicted proteins | sample 7062111 | NCBI WGS metagenome assembly JABAHS01 (sample SAMN14534600, study PRJNA622989) | marine sediment metagenome | biome: marine biome [ENVO:00000428]; feature: marine pelagic biome [ENVO:01000023]; material: deep marine sediment [ENVO:00002113]; isolation source: pool of 4 deep marine... | reverse complement strand
ACGATAGATATAGATGATGTCACTCCGGCCAGGAAGAGCATAAAGAACCAGATAAACCCGAAGACCGCTCCGGCCGGAATCTGCTGGAAAATCAGGGGCATGGTTACGAATCCAAGCGAGAATGAACCTGAAGATGCTATTTCCTGTACTGCTGCCGGATTGGGACCGAAAAATATAAAGGCAGCGGGGATAATAATCGAACCTGCGAGCACAACTTCTGCAAATTCATTGGCGGTGGCCGAGGTCAATCCGGAAAGGGCGACATCATCTCTTTGCCTCAGATAACTGGAATAAGTTAGAATTACACCCATGCCGACCGAGAGGGTAAAGAAGACCTGCCCCGCAGCCGCAAGCCAGATTTGCGGATCCTTCAACTTTGAGAAGTCCTGGTTCCATAAATATCCCAGGCCATTTACGGCATTGGCTGAAGGCTCCTCACCCGGCGGAAGAGTGAGTACCCGTACAGCCAGTATTATTCCCAATACCAGAAGGGTTGGTAGAGCGAAATTGCAAACTTTCTCAATTCCGCCCCTCAAACCGAAGTAGATTACTACAATATTTACGACAAAGGTTATCAGGAATAATATATAGGTTGTAACAAAGGACCCTCCTTCCTCAACTCCAAGGTATTGCATCCAGAAGTTGGTCATCTTATCGGCTTCCGCCGCGCTGGCCACCTCGGGCATTTTGCCGATTATTGAAAAGATGCTGTAGCCTAGTGTCCATGATTCGATATAGCAGTAATAAGAGAAAATAGCCAGCGGCCCGAAAACCGCCATGACACCCACATATTTAAGAATCCTGCCCTTAGGTCTTAGGGCTTGAAAGATCCCCGGTCCGGACGAATGACCGAATTGCCCGCCATAACGTCCCAGAGTCCATTCCACCCATACAAGCGGTATCCCAACCACAATCAGCGCCACCAGATAGGGGATCATAAAGGCGCCCGCTCCGAACTTGCCGGCCTCAGTTGGAAAGCGCAAAAAGTTTCCGAGGCCGACCGCCGATCCGGAAACCGCCAGGATCACTCCCAGCTTCGTTCCCCAGCGTTCACGGACTAACTTCGGCATAAAGGCAAATCCTTTCTACAAAGCTATACTGTTGTCCATTTATATGCTCAGGATTTAAGATTGATTTTAGTAATATTGTAGGAATTGGGCAAGTTTTTTTTATGGGAGTGAAAAGACCTTTTATATAATTGCGGGAGGTATATTACCTTCGATAGCCGCACGGGCCATAAAGTTTAACATCAGCCGCCTTTGGACCTGCGCATCAGAATCAGGATCGCTACCACCAATAGGATTATAAGTACCGTTTTCAATTAATCATTCCTTTCCATGTTCAAAATAATTAAATGCAGGAAACAGAAGATTGTTCGCGCCGGAATCTATTAATTTATCGAGAAATATTGATTTTTACAGTAGCGGATTCTTCCGCATTGAGGGAGTTTTCTTCAGCTTTTTCAATTCGGGGATCGACCAGAAAACATGCGATCGCCGTCATTTTATTTTTATCGTTTACCAAGGGGGCAGTGGTAAGACGGATCTTGATCGGGGCGCCATCCGCCTTTCTACAAATAATCATGGAATCGAAACCCCCTCTTCTTGTCTGACGGATGACATGCTCCTGCATCTCCTCGGGATCCACACCGGTGATTAGAGCAGCCAGATTCTTGCCTCTCATTTTTTCCAATTCGATACCAAATAATTGCTCAGCACTTTTGTTTACATACAATACCTTTCCATGCTCATCCAGTTTGAGAATTGGAATCAGTGCTGACTGGACTATTGTAGACAATTCTCTGATTTCACGCTGTGCATTCTTCAGCTCGGTTATGTCCACCATATTGACGATAAGGGCGGGTTTACCGTTGTAGGTCATGCGTGCGGATTTAAGCATAATATCCACAACGGTGCCGTCTTTTCTCATAGCTTTTAATTCATATTGAGGCACAATCTCCTTGCCGGATATTCTCTGGTATGCGCGTTCCCTTGCAATCTCGCGATAATCCGGATGCACAAACTCCCAAATCGGTATGTTTTGATATTCATCGGAATCATACCCGAATATCTCATTGAATCGGGGATTGGCATAAACGATGTGATCATCTGAATAAATGATAATACCGACCAGGCTGTTTTCAATCAGCGTCTGATACTTGCGCTCTGATTCAATAACCATTTCCCGGACAACATCCTGGATTTCAGAGCTGTCGATTTTTTCCTTCATGAATTCGTTACTATGCACAATAGCTCCCCGAAATATATTCTATGTTCCCCCGATACTTTTACATTAATGATTATCGGCCAGAGATCGGTTTTCTGCACATGGATAAAAACGGCATACGGCTAATCTGAGTCACGGCTCATTTGCTCGAGTTTTTCCTTGGTCATTACCTGGCCGCGATTGTGATGGTAAAGTGGACTGTCTATGTTTTCGATATGTTCTTTATATTCCGCATTGGTTATATTATTGTTCCAGTACCCGGCCACTTTGAAAGCCAGGATCGGTATTAAGAATGCCATGAATGCGGCGATCAGGTATGCTCTGGGGCTTATCTTTCTGCCTCCCGGGAGTTTCATGTCCAGGGTGTCCTGCACCGGGCAGGCGTCAACACATGCCATACACCCGAAACATTCATCCGAATGCACGGCTTTCATTTTGTGCACCTTTATTCTTGAGGGACAGACTTTAGAACATTTAAAACAGTCAATGCATGTCTTTGAATTGCGCATGATTTTAGCAGGTGAGAATAAGCCGATAAATCCCAGCAGTGCGCCATAAGGACAGAGATAACGGCACCATGCGCCTTCATAAATGACAGAGAGAACAACCAGTACCATCAACACCCAGAAAGTAACTTCACTCACGCGCGTGAAAAACAGCAGCATTTTCACATCGGCAACTTTGTTATATGGGCTGTTCAAAAATGTCTGTATATCGGCGCTGGACATCTGGTAGAAAACGGCGTACAGGAAAAATACCAGCAGCAGGTACTTCAATGATCTCAAGGGATAGTCAAGAAAAGCGGGAAGTTTCAGTCTCTTTTTGAAGATCATTCTACCCACCGATCCCAGAGATTCTGAAACAGTGCCTACAGGACAAATAAAAGCGCAGAATGACTTACGCAGGAAAAACGAAGCCACTATGAAGATCACAAGCAGCGCCAGTCCGGCCGGATGGACCCATGATAATTGACCGGTTTCGATAGCAGATCGCAGGGAAATTAGTGAGGATATTGGAAGAAATCCTTCCACTCCGGGGGGCCGCGGAAGATAGATTCCTTTTTCGCCGGCCAGATAGTAATAGACGAAGAAATAGAATTGCAGCCCAATCCAGATTGTAACTCCGAACCAGAACAGCTGAATCCAGCCGCGATACTTCTGGGAGTCGAATGTCGGTTTGGGTTTTCTCTTATACTGACGTTTTTTTGCACCAGTTAGTGTATTTGTATCAACCACAATGCCGTTTTTTCCCATGGCTCTTGCATCCTTCATGGATATACGATAAAATGAGTATGGATTATTAGCTTTGATTTAAGTCAAGTCAAGGCTGTTTCTTATCGAAGTTGCAGAGTGATATTATCAGTTGAAACCCAATAACTTGCCGCCCTGGTAGACGACAAATGCCATTGACCAGGCTAAAATCAACTGGTATGCCACCGACAGAAGCATGATTTTAAGCCCTGCCTCGCGCTTGATGGCCAGAATTGTTCCGATACAGGGAGTATATAGAAGCACGAAGACCATAAATGCCAGACTGGTGAGGGGAGTGATATTATTTTGGGGATCTCTGAGCACAGCGGTCAGTCCGACCGATTCATTACTTTCGTCTTCTCCGATCTGATACAGGACACCGAGAGTGGATATCACTATTTCCTTGGCCACGAAGCCGGTAATGAGTGACACTCCCAGCCTCCAGTCAAAACCCAGCGGCTCAATGGCCGGTTCAATGCCTTGGCCGATCCGGCCGATGAAAGAATGCCGAACCTCCTCTGAGGACTTACTCGCCTGCAGGGCGTTGATTTCACGCCCGATTTGCTGCTGTTCTTGTTCTGAAACGGCTTCCGTTTCAAATTGCGTTTGCAGATTTTCAATCTGGCGGCCATAGTTCTGCGAATAATCTTCAGGCTTTGGAAAATATCCCAGAAGCCAGATAATCACCGAGGCAACCAGAATGATCCCACCTATTTTTCTTAGATATATGGAGGCCCTCTCCCACATATGCATGAAGATGCTTTTGATAGTCGGTATCCTGTAAGGCGGCAGCTCCATTACAAATGGCGCAACTTCCTGTCTGAACAAAGTCCTGCGCAGAATCTGGGCGATTCCGACGGCTGCGGCGATGCCCAGGAGATAGATGGCAAAGATGACATTCCCGGCCATGGCGCCGAAGAAAGCACCGGCAAAAAGGACATAAACCGCCAGCCGCGCACTGCATGACATCAGCGGTATCAGGAGGATTGTCATAATCCGGTCGCGCTCGGATTCAAGCGTACGGGTGGCCATAATAGCAGGGACATTACAGCCGAAGCCCATTATCATGGGAATAAAGGACTTGCCATGAAGGCCCAATGCATGCATCAGCCGGTCCATCAAGAATGCCGCCCTGGCCATATAACCCGAATCTTCCAGAGCGGCTATGCCCAGAAACAGAATCATAATATTGGGAAGAAAGACCAGAACAGATCCGCATCCGGCAATGACGCCATCGACTATTAGAGCATTCATGAAACCATCAGGAATGATATTATCGATTGTATTTCCCAAGACGGAGACTCCGGATTCTATCCATTCCATGGGATAATTTCCTATAACGAATGTAGCCTGGAAAATCAGCCATATGAGAAAGAGAAAGATGGGATAACCGAGGAAACGATGAGTGAGAATTGCATCAATCTGTCGGGATTGCCTCATGCGGTCACCGATTTTATGAGTCACCACTTCCTTCATGATTCCGGAGATATAGCCGTAACGTCCATCGGTCAGGATAACCTCCGGGTCCTCTCCTGTTGCCCGCTTGACGTGACGGACCTTCTTGCGGATGCTCTTCTGCAGTTTATCCAGCTCGTTTGTATCTCTTATGAATTTTGATTCTGTCTGGATATCACCTTCCAATAACTTCACCGCCAGCCAGCGCCTGCTAGGACACAACTCACAGCTCTTGCATTTTTCAATATTACGGGTCAGGTCAACGACGAGGTCCTCGATATGTGAACCATAAGTAACCGGGGCATGGCGATGATCTGTGTGCCGATTTTCGACGAGATCTATAGTAGCTCTCAGAAGAGCCTGTGTGCCGCTGCCGCGGTGTCCGATAGTTGTCACTATCGGCGCTCCCAGAAGGCGCGAGAGCCTGGATGTATTTATATGGATGCCCATTCTCTGGGCTTCATCCCACATGTTTAGATCGATAACTATATCGCATTCCAGTTCCAGGAGCTGGGTGGTGAGATAGAGATTTCTTTCAAGGTTGCCGCTGTCGATGACGTTGATAACGACATCCGGCTTAAAATCTATAAGAAAATCGCGGGCAACTTTTTCGTCGGTGGAATAAGCATTCAGGCTGTAAGTTCCAGGGAGGTCAACAAATTCGATATCGTAGCCCCTATATTTGGTAAATCCGACACGTTTTTCAACCGTTACTCCCGGATAGTTACCTACCTTCTGATGTGCTCCGGTGAGGGCATTGAAAACAGAGGTTTTGCCGGAATTGGGATTTCCCGCCAGGGCGACTCGGATTTTTTTATTAGCCATTGGATTTGATCTGGATCAGCTCGGCCTCCGTGCGCCTTAGGCTGATATGATTGCCATTCAATGAAAACTCAATGGGATCCTTGAGAGGAGCCGTTTTAACCATGGCAATTCTCTCGCCCACATGCAGACCTAAATCCAGGATACGATGACGCAGTTTACCGTACCCGCCAATCTTCGATATTATGCCGGTTTCTCCCGGCTTTAAATCCAGTAAAGTCATAGTTTTTAACTCCCGCTGAGATGAGGAATCGCCTTTTTTCTGATTCTCCAATCCGGAATCATCCGCATGCATATTCTTCAGAGATTCCTCATACTTGCTCATACAACTTTTCTCGCAAACTTCGCTTTCTTCCAGTATTTTCAGAAAAACCTGCAACCGCTCCAGGGTTTCATGGCTCAAGCCATGTTCCATTTTGCAGGCTTCCTTTTCAGCCGTTTCCTCATCCACAAGCAAAAAATCCCTGAGAAAGCGCCGCAGGGTTTTATGCACCCTGAAAATTTCCTCGCCTTTCTTCTTTCCGGCCTCATGCAGAATTATTTTACCGTAATGTTTCTGGTGCAGGAAACCATACTCCTGCAGACGGTTAACAGCTGTGCGGGCGGTCGGCACCGAGACATTCCGAGCCTTGGCGACATCGGTAACCCCAACCGTATCCATCTCTTTGGAAAGGCGGTAGATCGTTTCCAGATAATCCTCTATTTTCGATGATATTTTCATATGGCTCTTACTTTATAAGATTATACTAACTTTGTCAATATTATGCTTGAAAATTAGTGAAAAATAATCGAAAATCGTATTTCGGGAGATATTATTTTGGCAACCTGAACATCTTATTCTATGCATCACAATCGATTAGCAATAAAGTCATTTCTGGCGAAGAAAGGCGCGACTTGAGTCATAATAAAACCTGCAGAAATAAGGGAAAACGTTTGATTATTTGGCAAGAATTTCTTACTGATTATAGCAAACTGTGCCGAATCTAATAATTGGCAGTCAGCACTTAATTTCTCTGGAACAAATTCCGTATAATATTGCTTGGTTAGAGCTAAAGGGATGTTTTTGTATTAGCAGGAATATGAAGGTAAAAACACCAGCAGAGATAAAAGCTGTAGATTTCCCGGTAGACAAGATTACCTGCCAGGGCTGCGTCAATTTCATCGAAAAAACGATATCAGATATTGACGGGGTCGCTGCTGTGCATGCAAATCTGGCTGAGAGTTCTGTCAATGTGCAGTATGAGACGGGTAGAACCGATCTGAATTCGATCCGGAAACGTCTGGATGATATCAACTATAATGTCAAGACCAGCCGGGCTAACATCCAGATCGAGGGGATGCATTGCGCCTCATGCGTTTCAAAGATCGAACATGAGGTTTCCCGTATGGAGGGGGTGTTGGATATCCATGTTAATCTGGCGGACCAGACTGCCAGAGTGGAGTATATGGGACAGGTTATCGATACCGGCCAGATTCTGAAAAGAATTGAATCATTGGGATATACAGCCTCTCAGCAGGAAGATGAGATTGAAAAAGAGGATTTGAAGAAAGACTATCATTCCCGCCTCTTGAGAAATTTTAAAATTGCCCTGCCTTTCACAGCTTTGATTTTCTTCTTTTCACATTTGGGAATGTTCGGTATAAAGCCTCTGGGAGAGCAGACTACTTTTGTAATACTCTTTTTCCTGGCCCTGCCTGTGCAGTTTTATTGCGGACGGCGTTTTTATGTCGGCTTCTGGAAGTCGCTCGAGAATTTCACTGCCAGTATGGATACGCTTGTGGCGGTGGGCACATCAGCAGCATTTTTATACAGTGTAATCGCGACTTTTTATCCATCACTTTTGTCGAGTGTTGACCAGAATGTAGCGGTCTATTACGACACTGCCGCTATCATCATAACTCTTATTCTTTTCGGCCGCCTGCTCGAGAGCCGGGCTAAAAATGTCACCTCAGCGGAAATTGAGAAGTTGATCAAACTCGAAGGCAGAACAGCAGTGGTTGAGCGGGACGGCAAAGAACGGCAGGTGGACCGGGCTGATGTTGAGCAGAGCGATATAGTAGTTATCAAGCCGGGCAGCAAGCTTCCCGTTGACGGGGTGGTACTGGAGGGATTTTCTTCGGTCGATGAATCGATGCTGACCGGAGAGCCTTTGCCGCGCGAAGTAAAACCCGGCGACAGGGTTTATGCCGGTTCGATAAATAAATCCGGACGATTCAAATTCGAGGCCCAGGCAGTGGGAAATGATACAGTGCTCAGCAAAATTGTGGAATCGGTAAAACAGATTATCTCGAGCCGTGCCCCTATTCAAAGGCTGGCCGACAGGGTGGCTGCTGTTTTCGTTCCTGTTGTCATGTCGATCGCTGCTCTGGCATTTGCGCTCTGGATGATTCTTCCGGCTGCGACAAATCTCACTTTTGCCCTGATGATATTCATTGCGGTTTTGATAATCGCCTGCCCCTGCGCGCTTGGTCTTGCTACGCCTACGGCGATCATGGTGGGAAGCTCGCGCGGCGCCCGGGAAGGCATTTTGATCAAGTCGGCAGAAGTGCTGGAACGAGTGCAGAAGATCAACATGGTCGTATTCGATAAAACCGGGACCCTGAGTGAGGGCCGTCCGCATGTCGACGAATTCAGAAATCTCGGGAACTTCGATCCCAGAAAGCTTCTTTCCATCGCTTCGGCTCTCGAAAGGGCTTCCGAGCATCCGCTTTCAGAGGCGGTAATAGTCTATGCCACCGAGAAGGGTGTGGAGGAACTGGAGGTAAGAGATTTTGAAGCTGTTCCCGGACGCGGTTTGAGGGGCAAAATTGACGGTTCGCACGTACATCTTGGCAATCTGGCCTTTATGAAAGATGAAGGAGTGAGTTTAAATAACGGCAGTGAGCAGTCGGGAGGCCTGAGATCCAATGGCAAAACGGTACTGCTTCTGGCAGTCGATTTCAGTCTCGAGGGACTCATATATGTCTCCGATCTGATCAAGCCCGAGGCCGAGGCGGTGGTTGAGGAACTCAAGCAGTCTGGACGCTCCGTTTGGCTTCTAAGCGGTGATAATAAATCGGCCGCCGAGTCTGTTGCCAGCCAGCTGGGGATCGATAATGTCCTGGCCGAAGTGCTTCCCCATGAAAAATCTGATCATATTAAATCATTAAAAGCTGCCGGGAATAAAGTGGCCATGGTGGGGGATGGCGTCAATGACGCGCCTGCGCTGGCTGAGGCGGATATTGGAATTGCGCTTGGAAGCGGTACTGACGTAGCGCTGGCATTCTCGGATATCACCTTGATCGGTGAGAATCTGCATGGAGTGACAAAAGCCTTGAAGCTGTCCGAAACAACATTGAAAACGATCAAGCAGAATCTGGTCTGGGCTTTTGGATATAATGTCATCGCAATTCCGCTTGCGGCGGGTCTCTTCTATCCGATAGCGGGAATCCTGCTTTCACCTGTGGTGGCTTCAGCCGCGATGGCCTTCTCCTCGGTATTCGTTATCAGTAATTCCTTAAGGCTGCGGAAACTTAGACTGTAAGAAGAATGACCGCCCATAAATGGACGGCCATAATCGAGAATTTATTTTACCAATCAAGCTCAAAAGAGAATTCAGTCTGACAATATCATTTCTTTGATTTTTTTTTGGCAGATCCCCGCTTTTTTGGTTTTGGCTTCAAGAGAGAGTTGTCATCTCCCGCCAGTTTCCTGGCGGTATTCATGTATTCTTCGAGCTGCTTGTCGACGAGGTAATTAATTGTACCTTCCGGGAATTCACCCTTGGCATTTCTCTCACCGGCTTTCTTGCCTGTCAAGAGTTCAATTCCCTCCGCTATAGTCTCGATGGCATATACATGGAACTTGCCATCTTCAACAGCCTGCACCACATCATGATCCAGCATCAAATCGTTGACATTCTTTTGGGGGATAATAACTCCCTGTTTGCCGGTCAGCCCCTTATTTTTGCAGACCTTAAAGAAGCCCTCAATCTTTTCGTTAACTCCGCCGATAGGCTGAATCTCTCCGTTCTGGTTCATCGATCCGGTAACTGCCATATCCTGTCTCAAGGGCGCTCCCGAAAGCGCAGAAAGAAGACAGAACATCTCGGTCGATGAGGCCGAATCGCCATCCACCCCGGAATAACTCTGCTCGAAACAAATCGAGGCATTCATTGTGATTGGTTTGTCCTGGGCAAACATCTTGCTGAGGAAGCCCTCCAGAATCAATACACCTTTATTATGGGTCTTTCCGGAAAGCTCGGATTCTCTTTCGATATTGATCACACCTTTGCGTCCAAGAGAGGTTGTGACTGTGATACGGGTCGGCCTTCCGAAGGCATAATCGCCCAGGCTGTAGACCGCCAGGCCGTTAATCTGTCCTCTCTCACTGCCCTCAGTATCCACCATTAAGGTGCCCTCATCGTACAATTCCTGAATCTTGTCCTCGGGCAGGTTCACACGTCTGATCCAGCCCTTGATAGCCTTTTGTACATGGTCGTAATCGACTTTTTCTGTCTTATCTTTGGAGGCGTGGTAGCTGGATTCCCGAATGAGGTCGGCGATTACGTTGAAACGTGTGGAGAGCTTATTCTTCCTTCCTGCCAGCCGGACCCCGAACTCGGCAATCCCTGCCATACCGCTGGCATCGAAATGCGCCAGGTTCTCATTGGTGACAATCTTATTAATGAACACACAATATTTATTCAGAGTGTCATCGTCCCGATCCATTACCGTATCGAATTCGGCCTTGATCTTAAATATTTTTCTGAAATCTTCGTCATGATGCGAGAGCAGGTGGTATAGAAAATAGTCCCCGATCATAACGATCTTGATATTGGCCTTTATATGTTCGGGCTTCAGGCCGGATGATGAAAATAGGTAGAAAGGATCGTAGCTCTGCACTTCTATAATATTATTTCTCAGTGACCTTTTCAGGTTCTGCCATACGCCCGGCTCGGTAAGAACGTCCATAGCATTTACCACCAGGAATCCGCCGGTAGCTTTCAGAAGTGATCCGGCTTTAATTTTAGTGAAATCTGTGCGCGATCCACCCCGGAGGCCGTTAACATCCCGCTCGATAACGCCAAAGATGTTTCTGAATGTGGGGTTTGTCTCTTCAATGATCGGACGTCCCTTGGTTTTGGAATTGTCCACCAGGAGATTGACCCTGTAGGGCAGGAAAGGATCCTGCTGGGGCTGTGGAATCTGCATTCCTGGAATAACCTGCTGCGCCTGCTGGCCTTTATCTTTTTTCAGGAATGAATCGAGATTATCTATCACATGTTGCTTTATATCATCGAGATGCTGATCGATATCGGATGAATCGTAGCGTTCCTTGATATCCTCGATCATCGATTCTATCATTGGCATGGCGGTGGCATCATTGAGCTTTTTCAACTTCTCCTCCAGCTCCGAGGAGATGGACCGGCCTTGTTTGAAGACCTCATCGAGACGGCCTTCGAGCTCCTGATATTTGTCTATGAACTGCTTCTCTACTTCCTTCGGAATCTTACCTTCCTGAACAAGAACATTAAGTTCGTCAAAAGATATCGGTTTGCCGTCGAACAGGGGTTGCAGGTCCAGACGCGGAAACTGTCCCACCTGCACCTGGACAAGAGCGAAGTTTTCTTTCTTGAGCTCCTCCTGGAATTTATCGATTAACTCTTTCTGTTTTTCCTGTGAGCGACGGATCAGATCCTTGCGCTTATTTTTATAGACGTCGCTTTCAAAAAGTTTTACCAGATTTTCCGAAAGGTTTTTGATGAATGTTTCCATGTCTGAGCGGAAACGTTTGCCCTTCCCGGCAGGCAGATATATTACTTTAGGGCGATCGGGATCGCCGAAATTGTAAACATATAGTATGTCCGGAGGGGCATCCTCGGTCTCAGATTTAAGCTGCTGCAAGAGTTTTCTGATTGTAGTGGTGCGGCCTGTACCAGCCAGACCTGTGATGAATATATTGTAGCCAAGGCTGGTCACATCCAGCCCGACCTTAATTGCCTCGATCGCGCGGGGCTGCCCGATAATTTCCTCTGAAAAATCAAGCTGATCGGAACATTCGACACAAAAACCATCCTCCATACAGTTCCAGCGCAATTTTTCAGGCGGTAGCTCCAAATCCTTTTTCTTAGCTGCCATCATAACTCCTTATCTTTTATATTACCAAGAACATATTATAGGCGATCATGTTCATTTTTACAAAGACTAAATTGGAATTATCATCATGCTTCATTATAATAGCAGACTTTATTGATCTTTGTGCAAAGAGAAAAATAAGGACATGTAAATTATTTGAAATTGGAATATCAGGCAGTTTTATGTATTATTGCGCATTAAATTATATTAATCAGAAAGGGAAGCATTTAAGACATGCAGATGGAAGATCTAAACAAGCTGGTAAAAGAGGCGGGCAAAATCGCGCTGGACTATTTTGGACGGGTGACAATAGATTATAAAGACGACAATAGCATCATAACCGAGGCCGATCTTGCCATTGAGAAATTTCTATATGAAGAATTGACCCAATTGATATCGGGCAGCCAGTTTTTGGGGGAAGAGAGCGCCGGGAAGCCTGTCAGCGGCAATCCCGAATTTCTATGGATAGTGGATCCGATCGATGGAACTTCAAGCTACAGCAAAGGCCTCCCGGTTTGGGGCATTTCTGCCGGGCTTTACAAAAACTACCGGCCTTATATGGCCTCGGTCTATTTTCCATATGTGGATCAGCATTTCTACCACAATTCCGATAATCAGGCTTACTTAAACGGAGATCTTTTGAATACTCTTTCTGAAAAGGAGGAGGTGCGCTCTGAAAGCTTTGTTTGTGTTCCCTCAGATCTCTTCAATAGCTGTGGTGTGCAGTTGAAGATGAAATCGAGGTCCTTTGGCTCAACCTGCTATCATATCCTGCAGGTGGCCAGAGACGCCGCCTATGCCGCTCTGCTGTGCAGCTATGCTGTCTGGGATCTTGCTGCTGCTGAAGCGATTGCGGAAACCACCGGAGCCCGGATGTTCGATCTGGAGGGCCAAGGACTGAATCTTTCAGGTATTGTGGAATCAAACGATATCCCCGAGCCGGTTGTGGTTACCTATCCTGACAGGCTGAAGAAAGTCCTTGATAGAATTCATCATAGTCACTGAATTCCGATCGCTTTAAAAAAGAGGGGAAATATTGTCACTTTATTTGAATCATTTTACGGGATTATCGATCTAAACCATTAAATAAGTGTGTTAGGAGGAAATTAGAAATGAAGTTTATACAGGAAAATGATGCTGAAATACTGAAAAGACAGTTTGCGGAATATTCGGGCGAGGTCAAATTCATCTATTTCAAGAAGGATAATGATTGTGAAACCTGTGGAGTAGCTCAGGAGCTTCTTGAAGAGGTTAAAGAGCTTTCCGATAAAATCAAATTGACTATCTATGATTATGATAAAGATGAAGAGCAGGTCAAAAAATACGCAATTGATAAGGTGCCGGCTCTGGTGATCGAGGGTGAAAAAGACTATGGAATCAGATTCTACGGTGTGCCATCCGGATATGAGTTCAATTCACTTTTGAACGCTATGTATAATGTCTCCAAAGGTGAGATCGGTCTGCCGGGTATCATCAGGGAAGATCTGGACAAGATACAAAAGGATATACATGTTCAGGTCTTTGTTACTCCTACCTGTCCGCATTGTCCCGGTGCAGTGAAAACCGCGCAGAATTTTGCCATGTATTCCGGCAGGATTAAGGCGGATATGGTTGAGGTCTCGGAATTCCCTGAGCTGGCCAGGAAATATCAGGTTATGAGTGTCCCCAAGGTAGTAATTAACGAGAATATAGATTTTGTTGGAGCTCTGGGTGAGAGAGAATATTTGGAGAAAATCTTGGAAGCAAACGCATAATGTCCTCCCAACCTGGATAAATACCGTCCCATTTTCTGGGGCGGTATTTTTTTGTAGACTAACCATGCTTCGGCCGATAAATTCAATAAATTGCTTTAAGACCAGATATCGATCTTCCCCATAGGTCGGATGTCTGGATGCTTTCGATATTATTTGCCGGAAACATATTGACTTAGGGAATGTTATATTGAACAGCAATTTAGATAATCAGAGAAATCATTAGAAGCAGGGAGGCTGAATGGCTGAAGCGCATGTACAGGTAGAAAGTCAATTATGTGACATTGGATTAGACAATACAGGCAACATCTATTGTAATTTAAGCACCCCCGCTCTTTATGAGCACGCCTTAAAAAGGGGCGAAGGAATACTCGCACATCTTGGACCTTTAGTAGTAAGGACAGGTTATTACACTGCCCGGGCGGCCAATGATAAGTTCATCGTAAGAGAAAAAACCTCGGAGGACAAAGTCTGGTGGGGCAAAGTAAACAAAGCATTTGATGAAAATGACTTTGAATCTTTGCGCAGAAAGATCCTGGCCTATATTCAGGGCCGCGATCTATATGTCCAGGATGTTTATGCCGGCGCGGACAAGAACTATCGCATGGCAGTGCGGGTCATAACCCAGGACGCCTGGCACAATCTCTTTGTACGAAATATGTTTATTCGTCTCAATGATGATGAGAAAGAGAATTTCAAGCCGGAATTCACAATCCTGCATGTTCCTCATCTGCATGCCAACCCTCAATATGATAATACTAATTCGGAAGCATTTATAATTCTGCACCTGGGACAGAAGCTGGTTCTGATAGGGGGCTCACATTATGCGGGCGAGATCAAGAAGTCTGTCTTCACCGCCTTGAATTTCATTCTGCCCCAGGCCGATGTGCTATCCATGCATTGCTCCGCCAATATAGGCAAGGATGGCGATAGTGCCCTGTTCTTCGGGCTTTCGGGTACTGGCAAGACAACTCTCTCGACCGATCCGGAAAGGCGCCTGATCGGAGATGATGAACATGGCTGGAGTGATGACGGTGTCTTCAATTTTGAGGGTGGATGTTACGCCAAAGTAATCGGGCTGTCAGCCGAATCGGAACCTGATATTCACCAGACTACCAGGAAATTCGGTACGATTCTCGAAAATGTGGCTCTTGACTTCGACACCCGAAGAGTCGATCTGGACAGCGATGAATTGACTGAAAATACACGGGCTTCGTATCCGATAACTCATATTGAAAGCGCGGTTCGTGACGGTATGGGCGGTCATCCGGAGAATATATTCTTTCTCACGACCGATGCTTTCGGGATTATGCCTCCAATCGCACGCCTCACGCCCGAACAGGCAATGTATCATTTCATCTCCGGATATACATCCAAAATCGGGGGAACCGAGAAAGGCCTCGGAAAGGAACCTAAAGCTACCTTCTCGGCCTGTTTCGGGGCTCCCTTTATGGTTCTTCATCCATACGAATACGCTACGCTCCTGGCCAAGAAGATTGAGAAGCACAATGCCAAAATCTGGCTGGTCAATACCGGCTGGACAGGAGGACCGTATGGTGTTGGCGAGAGGATGAAGATCAAGCACAGTCGTGCTGTCCTCAAAGCGGCGTTAAGCGGGGAACTCGATTCGGCGGAATATCAGAAGGATCCGGTTTTCGGCTTTGAAGTGCCCAAGGAGTGCAGTGGTGTTCCCTCGGAGATTCTGGATCCCAAACAAACCTGGGATAATCCCGATGATTACGACAAGAAGGCCAAGGATCTGGCCGAACGATTCATAAAGAATTTTAAAGAATACGCGGACGAGGTTCCGGCCGAGGTCGAAAAAGAAGGCCCAAATATTTAGTTATTTCTGTTCAAATTTTGAGCTTTTTTGCCGTTCTTATTGAATAGGACTAAAAATGGAGATGAGATGGTTAAGGCGTTAAGATCTTTCAGGGTAACACCGAAACTCCCCGAGGAACTGACAAGACTTAGAGAAATCGCCAATAATCTTTGGTGGACATGGAATGACGATGCGATCCGGTTGTTTCAAAGACTTGACCGGGATTTATGGGATGAATGCCATCATAATCCTGTAGCGCTTCTGGGTGAAGTCAGCCAGGACAGGATGGAGAATCTGGCCAAAGATGACGGCTATATCGCCCAGCTCGATCGTGTATATCAAAATCTATCCGGTTATCTGAAAGAAGACACCTGGTTTTCCAGAAATCATTTCAAGGAATCAAAACCGCTGATCGCCTATTTCTCAATGGAATACGGATTTACAGAATGTCTCCCGATATATTCCGGCGGTTTGGGGATACTGGCCGGCGACCATATAAAGTCGGCAAGCGAACTGGGATTGCCCTTGGTGGGAATCGGGCTTCTTTATCAACAGGGATATTTTCAACAGTATCTCAATAAGGATGGCTGGCAGCAAGAATTCTATCCCAATAACGATTTTTATAATCTGCCGCTTCAGTTGATGCAGGATGAAGAGGGCAAGCCGATAAAGATAAGCCTGGATTTTCCGGGCCGCAAAGTTTTCGCCCAGATATGGGAAGTGAAGGTGGGCAGGGTATCTGTCTTCATGCTGGACAGCAATATCAGCGAGAATAATCTCCATGACCGTAAAATCACTAATCAGCTGTACGGTGGGGATAAGGAAAACAGAATGCAGCAGGAGCTGCTTCTGGGAATCGGGGGCATCAGGGCGCTCGAGGCGCTTGGCATTCAGCCAATTGTCTATCACATGAATGAGGGCCACAGCGCGTTCCTTGCTCTGGAGCGAATCGCCCGGGCAATAGAGACCGATAACTTGGATTTTCATGAAGCTTATTTGAAGGTCAGGCAGTCGAATATTTTTACGACGCACACTCCGGTGCCTGCGGGCATTGATGAATTTCTCCCGGACTTGATCGAAAAATATTTTTCCAATTATGTGCCCCGGCTGCACCTGACTTTCAGGGAATTCCTGGAACTTGGCCGGCTCGAGGCCCCCCAGCAGATTGCACCCTTCAATATGGCTCTTCTGGCGATCAAATGCGCCTCTTTTGTCAATGGAGTTTCGGAGCTGCATGGCATAATCTCACGGCGTATGTTTCAGCTGGCCTGGAAAAATATTCCTGCCGAGGAAGTACCCATTTCGCATATCACCAATGGTGCGCACACGAGGTCATGGATATCGCATGAGATGGCCACCCTTTATGATCGATACCTGGGACCGAACTGGGTGAATAAACCTGCTGATCAATCGGTCTGGAAGAGAGTTGACCAGATTCCTGATGAGGAACTCTGGCAAACTCATGAAAGAAGGCGAGAGAGGCTGATAGCATTTGCCCGCAGAACATTGAGAAAGCAACTCGAGAGGCGGGGAGCTTTGTCCTCTGAGTTGGATGCCGCTCTTGAAGCTCTAAATCCCGACATCCTTACAATCGGCTTTGCCCGCAGGTTTGCAGCCTATAAACGCGGCACGTTGATTTTGAGAGATATCGAAAGGCTCAAGAAGATTCTATGCAATCGCGCCCGTCCCATACAGATAATATTTGCCGGCAAGGCGCATCCCAGGGATAATGAGGGCAAAGAATTAATAAAGCAGATAGTGCATGTGGCGCGTGATGAGCAGCTCCGGAGACATATAGTCTTCCTGGAAAATTATGACATCAATCTGGCCCGTTATCTGGTGCAGGGTGTGGACGTCTGGTTGAATAATCCCTTACGGCCGATGGAAGCCTCCGGAACAAGCGGTATGAAAGTGGTATTCAACGGCGGCATCAATATATCCACCCTGGATGGATGGTGGGTCGAGGGATTTTCACGCGAGACGGGCTGGAGCATCGGAATGGGTGAGGTCTACGACAACCTGGAATACCAGAATGAGGTCGAGGCCAATGCGCTGTATGATCTTCTCGAGAAGGAAGTTTCGCGGCTCTTTTATGATCGTGGTGCCGATGGCCTGCCGCGTAAATGGATTGCCAAGATGAAGGACTCGATGCAGGGATTGTGTCCACGTTTCAATACAAACCGTATGGTAAAAACGTATGCAGAAAAATACTATCTGCCTGCCTTCAGGCAGAGCAAGATTCTCGAGAATCGGGGTATGGCGGAGCTCAAGGATCTTTCTATATGGTACAGGAAGATTGACCGCAAGTGGAATCAGATAAAAGTACTGGAGTTGAGTAACAATGTCAGCAATTCACTCGCTGTGGGCGACGAGGTCGAGGTTCAGGCTGTTGTCATGCTGGGCGAATTAAAGCCGGTTGATGTGAATGTTCAGCTCCTGATCGGCAGGCTGGATGCCAGTGGAGAGCTGGTGGAGGCCAAGAAGTATTCCATGAATCCGATCGAGGACTTTGATTCAGGGACACATAGATATTCCGTCAGTGTCTCTTTCAAGGGCAGCGGCAATCACGGTTTTACCGTCAGGGTTCTACCTGATTACAGACTGCTTTTGAATCCGTTCGAGCCGGGCCTTGTAACCTGGGCCAATAATAACCTCTAACTTATTTTACTTTTAATTGAAGCGGAGAACAGATGAAGCTGGACGATAAAAATCAACGCTGGTGGGACACTGCACCTGCTTATATTCTGGCATATGAAGATATTGAGTTGATGAACAGGGATGAGCTACGGTCGGTGAGGCTTATGCTTGAATATTATAAACCGGAGCTTATACTTGAAAAGAACAATGTAGCCTCAATAATCGTGGTATTCGGCGGGACCCGTCTGCTGCCTCGAAATCAGGCCGAGAAAAATCTCCAGGAGGCAAAGGCCAGACTGGAAGCGAGCCCTGAAAACAAGTCTTTTGTTCGCCAGGTCAGGATTGCCGAGAATCTCTTGAAAAAATCTCACTTTTATGATGAGGCTCGCAAATTTGCTTCTATAGTTTCACGTTCTGCGCAGTCGCCTGTGCTGAGGGAATATGTGATATGTACCGGCGGCGGCCCGGGTGTGATGGAGGCGGCCAACCGCGGCGCTCATGATGTCAACGCAGTCTCGATCGGGCTCAATATTACCCTCCCTCTGGAGCAATATCCAAATCCCTATATCACTCCTGAATTCTGCTTCAGGTTTCATTATTTCGCCATCCGAAAAATGCATTTCATGAAACGTGCCCGTGCCCTGGTTATTTTCCCCGGTGGATATGGCACTCTGGATGAGCTTTTCGAAGCGATGACTCTGATCCAGACCAAAGTGGTTAAGCCGATCCCGATTGTTCTCTTCGGAAGGAAGTTCTGGGAAGGCATAATCAATTTCGAAGCTCTGGTGGAGGAAGGTACCATCGATCCCGAGGACATTGAATTATTCAAGTTTGCCGAAACGGCCGAAGAGGCCTGGGAGCTAATAACCGACCACTACAAGAATAATTATAAGAGACCATAAGATAACTATCTAATAAGCTGATAGGTTATCCTGCTTTCAAAGTCGGTGCGCATTCTGATACTGTATTCCTCGCTGTTTTTACCCTTCAGGATAATATCCCCGATCTGAGAGATGCTGTATACGAGCCGTTCCAGAGTTCCTGCATTCGTCGAGAATGAACCTGACCCGGATTTGCTGACCTGATAATTGTTTAATGTGAGGTTAAGTTCATTCTCCAGTTCAGCCACGTTAGCCTCAGAATTGAATTGGCGTAGAAAAAGCTCTCCCTCGAATTCTACATTGTTTCTGCCCTCAGTTATGCGGTATTGTATTATCAATGGTTCGGGACTATCCTGCAGATCGAAGCCGCCGAGAGTGCTGATTTCAAATGTCTCCTCCCACCGGGATCGGTTTTCAGGGAACACGATTTCCAGGAAGCCCTCTCCCGGAAAACCCAGCAGGTCCCGCGAGAGATTCCATAGATTCTTATTTTCAGTTATGTTAATTATTTCACCGCTCGGGTATACCAGCATGCCGATATCTTCGCCGATAAACAGGAGTTTCTCATAAAAATCAGCCGCACCGCGGTTGGGGCCACCCTGGGGAGTATATTCTGAAACAAGGCTGTCATCCTGATAAATAATGACATGATCTTTTTCAGAAAATATCTCCAGGCTGGCGGATGCGCCATCAGCGATACTTTCGATTGTGCCGGTCAGGCTGTCGAAGCGGCAAATAATGCGGGCATATTCACCCTCAATGGATTCGGTCACGCTGATGGTTTCAAACAGATTCAACTCGCCCGTCAACTGAGCATTTGCAGTCCCGGTATTTTGATCGGTAAGACTCTCGGACTGAGTTTCCTGCGAGAAAGAGATAGTGATCTGATAA
>JABAHS010048736.1_pt1 | contig 19890 bp, 17 predicted proteins | sample 7062111 | NCBI WGS metagenome assembly JABAHS01 (sample SAMN14534600, study PRJNA622989) | marine sediment metagenome | biome: marine biome [ENVO:00000428]; feature: marine pelagic biome [ENVO:01000023]; material: deep marine sediment [ENVO:00002113]; isolation source: pool of 4 deep marine... | reverse complement strand
AAACGCATTATTTACATCTGCTCCAAAATCTCGTAAAAGATTCTGACCTATAGAAAAAGTAACATCGTTAAACCAGCTTGGACTTAGATCATCCAAAGGAGAATCCGTCTCAGTCCTTGTTGATGAAACGTTAAATACATCGTAGAAAGTTCCGGTTGAGAATCTACCCTCAACATTACCACTTATACCAAATTGTTGCTGGTTAACAGTTCCATCGGGAATAAAGGTGTTTACCGTAGGGGTTTCACCGTCATTGTAAAAAGAGCTTATATTTAAAATAGGGTCAAATGCACCTTTTTGGAATGTTACTTCACCCTCCGATACAACTACATTTTCTTTCTGGATTTTAATATCCCTGTTATTCTCAAGAGCAATTTCTATTGCGTCTTTGAGTGACAATTCCATAGCCCCTGCTGTGGCTGTCATGGCGAAGAATAACAACAATATCCTAATCATTGAGGCCTCCAAAATATACTGATAATTATTTTTGAACTTAGTGATCATGAGCATAAATATTTAGATGATTTACTGTGGTAACACAAAAAAGTTCTCTGTCCTTATATAAATTCAAGTATACAAAATTATTCTTAAAAAGATCAAAAATCAATGTTTAAAAACATACTTCCAGTGAAGTTTCTTGACACAAAGTACCACAACTGGTAGCTTGTAAGTAATTACTTACTTACAGCGTACAGGGATTAATAAAAATGTCAACCGATAAAGCTGCAGAGAAAGCAAATCAGGCTCAACCAGAAAAAACTAATACTCGAGAGAAGATACTTGAAACTGCAATTGAGCTATTTGCTAAGAAGGGTTTCAATGGCACTACTACCAAGGAAATTGCAGAGGCTGCTGAGGTCAATGAATCCCTAATATTCAGACATTTTTCCACTAAAAGAGATCTTTATAAGGCTATTATTGAGATGAAAATAGATGAGGAGCCAGCAATAGAGCTTCCCATTCAGAAATATAAAGACACTAAGGATGATTATCTAATTTTCAAATCTATTGCTGAGAGAATGCTCGATAAATGTGGCAATGACCCGAGCTTTATTAGGCTCCTTCATTTTAGTGCACTCGAAGGACACGAACTCTCTGATATGTTTTTTAGCACGTATGTAGAGTATGTAGATATGCTGCTCAGCGATTATATAGATAGCAGAATTAAAGATGGTGCATTTAAAAACGTGAATGCCTTATACGCCTCTCAAGCTTTCATCGGAATGGTAGTAAATCACATAATAGTAAAAGAGCTTTTTGGCGGGGGAAAAAGAAATAAAATCAATAATGATGAGCTAGCTGAGACTTTTGTAACAGTATTTCTTGATGGTATCAAAGTTCAATAGACGGGGAGAAAAATGAGATCTATTATTACTAGTCTGATGACTATCATAGCCTTAATATTAGTATTTACTTTGGAATCTAACGCTCAAGGACCTCCCGCTGCACCAGTTGTTGTAGATATAGTGAAAGAGGAAACCCTACAAAAACCTGTCACTCTTGTAGGTGCTGTTGAGCCAGATAAAAGCAGCACGATTGCAAGCGAAATTGAAGGGCTCGTCGAGAGCTTACCCGGAACTGAAGGCAAGTATTTAGAGAAAGGAGAAGTAATTGCTAAGTTCAATACCCGTACAATTGAGATTGACTTAAAAGAAGCAGAGGCTAATAAAAGAGAGGCACAAGCTCGTTTTCAGCTAGCTAAACAAAACTTAGTCCGTTTTGCAGAACTAGAGAAAAAGGGAGTCGCATCAACTCAACAACTTCAAGATGCAGAGTCAGAGAAATCAGCCCTTGGAGCTAGAATAGCTCAATTCCAGGCCCAGGTTGATGGTCGCAAGTATGATATAGAGAAATCAGAAATAAGAGCNNATAAGAGCACCTTTTAGCGGCTATGTCACTGAGGAATTCACTGAAGTTGGGCAGTGGGTACAGAAAGGCGGTCCAGTTGTTGAACTGATTAATATTGATGTTGCAGAAATCAAGATTGACATGCCGGAGCGTTATGTAAGCAAGATAAATGAGGGCCTTAAAGTAACAGTTAATTTTGATGCTTTACCAGGTATGAATATGGAAGGAGAAATAACTTCCCTAGTACCCCAGGCAGACAGAGAATCTAGAACATTTCCCGTAAAGATTAATTTAGACAATAAAGATGGAATTATAAAAAGCGGCATGGTAGCTCGTGTATCTTTCCCAATAGGTGACCCATCAACTGTTATGCTGGTTCCAAAAGACGCGATAGTATCTCAGAACAATGCAAACTTCATTTATATAGTAAGCGAAGGCGCCGCTCAACCACTGCCTGTAAGTACTGGCATGGCCTATGAGGATAAGATCCAAGTAACTGGCCCTGTTAAAACTGGGCAATCAGTAATTGTTAAAGGGAATGAAAGACTTATGCCCAACCAGCCTGTAAGGATTTTGAACGAAAAAACCGAGCAAGATAAAGTTAACTAAAATATGAGAAAGCAAGAGGATTTAAACAAATTAGTTGATGTATCCATAAAAAAACCAGTAAGCGTAGCAGTAGGTGTAATTTTTGTAATTCTGTTTGGCTTTATCGCTCTATTTAATATCCCAGTTCAGCTTACCCCAGACGTAGATAAACCAGTAATCACAGTAGACACATTTTGGGAAGGAGCAAGTCCCCAGGAAGTGGAAACAGAGATAGTCCGCGATCAGGAAGATGAGCTAAAGACACTAGACAATCTCGTAGAGATGACTAGCAAGAGTCAGGACTCTAGAGGAAGTATTGTCCTAGAGTTTGATATAGGAACTGACATTGATGCCGCTGTTGTTGATGTTTCCAACAAATTAAACCAAGTAGAAGAATACCCTGATGATGTCGACCAGCCTGTGATAAGCACAACCGACGTTGGTGCTAGTGCTATGGCTTGGTTCATATTAAAACCAAAAGAAGGAAACGGTGTAGATATATACCAGTATCATGACTTTGCTGAAGATTTCATAAAACCCAGGTTTGAAAGAGTCTCTGGAGTAGGATCATCAAATGTATTTGGCGGCTACGAGCGTGAGATGCAGGTAATTGTTGATCCAAATGCTCTCGCTGCAAGAGGAATAACCATCTCAGAAATGGCAGAGGCAATAAGAAGTGAAAACAATAACTACAGTGCGGGCGATTTTGATGAAGGAAAGAGAAGATACATTGTAAGAACAATTGGCGAGTACCAATCACCGGAAGATATTGAGAATGTAATTATAACAAGAAAGAACGGCGCCCCAGTATATGTGAGAGACGTTGCAAGAGTTAGTTTAGGATATAAGGATGCACAGTACGCTGTACGCCAAAATGGTGAGCCTGCCATAGCTATAAACGCTGTCAAAGAAAGTGGGGCCAATACCATCCAAGTAATGTCTGAGCTAATGGAAGCTATGGAAGAGCTTAACGCTGGAGAACTTCAGAAACTAGATCTTAACCTATTTAATGTTTACGAAGAAACCAGCTATATCATTAGTGCTATAGACCTGGTTCAACAAAATCTAATCATCGGTGGTCTTCTTGCGATTTTAGTACTTCTTTTCTTTCTAAGGAGCGCAAGCAGCACTCTTATTGTAGCAACTGCTATACCTATAAGTATCATTGGCACATTCGTTGTAATGTCTGCCCTAGGCAGAACTATTAATGTAATTAGCCTTGCTGGAATGGCATTCGCTGTGGGTATGGTAATAGATAACTCAATTGTTGTACTAGAGAACATCTACAGACATATGCAGATGGGCAAGTCACGAGTACAAGCGGCATATGATGGTACAGTTGAAGTATGGGGAGCAGTGCTTGCAAGTACACTTACTACAGCTGCAGTTTTCGTACCAGTCATTTTCGTCCAGGATCAGGCAGGACAGCTTTTCAGAGATATAGCAATTGCAATTAGCGTCTCGGTGATATTAAGTTTAATAGTTTCTATTACAGTAATACCTACAATATCAGCAAAAATACTTAGTGTAGTAAAGCACAAACCTGGCAAGAACTTTACAAATCTTTGGGGATTAACTGAGAAAGCAGAATCCATGTCGATCGGTATTTCAAACCTAGTGGGAAACATAATTTCGAGCACAAGTACTAAATTAATTGTAGTCTGTGGTTTTACTATCGGAGCACTTGTTCTTAGCTGGCTTATGATGCCAAAAACCGAATACTTGCCTGAAGGAAACCGTAATCTACTTTTTGGAATCTTAATTCCGCCCCCCGGTTATAACATTGGAGAATTCACCGATATAGGAATGGGGATTGAAGATGACCTGCGTCCATACTGGGAAGCAGAAATTGGGTCTCCAGACGCAGAGAAACTTGCCGGGCCACCTATGAAAAACTTTTTCTATGTAGCAACCGGCCGACAAGCATTTATGGGTGCAAGAGCAAAAGAATCTGACAAAGTTAAGGGTCTTATGGCTCCAATGCAAAGCTCCCTTAGCAAAATACCAGGCATGATCGCAATTGTGGTACAGTCCAGCATTTTTCAAAGAGGTATCGGTGAGGGACGCTCAATTAATATACAGATAACTGGACCAGAACTTGAAAAACTGGTAGGTATAGCGCAAAAGGTATTTTTCATGGCTATGGAAAAAATCCCAGGTGCACAGGTTCGCCCAATTCCAAGTCTTGACCTTGGCAACCCTGAGGTGCAGCTGGTGTTAAACAGAGAGCGTGCATCTGATGTTGGAATTACAAACCAAGAGCTTGGATTTATGCTAAATGCACTAGTTGATGGAGCAATCGTAAGTGAATACCAAATTAATGGTGATGAAATTGACCTAACCCTTAGAGGTGAAGACCAATATGCAAGTAGAACCCATGAAATAGAAGATCTAATAATCAATACTGAGAGTGGAAAAATGCTCACCGTAGGCTCTATTGCAGAAGTTAATGTAACAACTGGGCCAGAGCAGATAAATCATTATGAAAGAGAGAGAACAATAGCAATATCTGTAATACCTCCAGTGGAAATGCCCCTTGAATCTGCAATTGATCTTATAAACGGAGAGATACTAGCTCCATTAAAACAGGCGGGAGAATTATCTGGAGCTTATGACGCAATACTTACAGGATCTGCTGATGATTTAAGTAAAACTAGACAAGCGCTTCAATGGAACTTTGTATTAGCTGCAGTTATTGCATTTTTGCTGATGGCATCGTTGTTTGAGAGTTTTTTATATCCTCTTGTCATTATGTTCAGTGTTCCATTCGCCTCATTTGGAGGATTTCTAGGCCTATTTGTCTTAAACTTTTTTATCTATATGCCGCTAAACGTCCTAACAATGTTAGGATTTGTAATATTGATCGGTATAGTTGTGAATAATGCTATTCTCATCGTCCACCAGTCGCTAAACAACATGAAGGATCATGGAATGGGACACCATGAGGCGATCGTTGAGTCAGTTAGATCAAGAATAAGACCAATATTTATGAGTACAACAACAAGTGTATTCGGAATGCTCCCATTGATTTTGCTTCCCGGTTCTGGGTCAGAATTTTACAGAGGTCTTGGAAGTGTTGTTGTTGGAGGGTTATTGGTATCAACTCTATTTACGCTAATATTGGTCCCTTCGGTATTTAGTCTTGTACTTGAGGCAAGAACCAATTTCTCAGATTGGTTTTCTAAAATAAGGGGAGAAAGAACAGGTTTAGCTCCATCTAAATAAACCGCTCTAGTTTTGTAAATTTATATATTTTAGTTCGGGGCTTTTGTGATTCTCCTTTGATGGTAAAATGTACGCCATCAACTAGACTTGGAGACAGTAATGAAATACGATCTTGAGCTACAAGTAGCAATTGAAGCTGTAAAAAAGGCATCAACACTCTGCAGCAAAGTTCAATCCTCACTGGTATCAGAAGAAACAATAACCAAGAAAGATAAATCTCCGGTTACTGTTGCCGACTTTGGAGCGCAAACTATTATTTGTCATGAACTTAGTAAAGCCTTTCCTGATGATAAAGTCGTTGCTGAAGAAAATTCACAAGAACTTCAAACTGAACATGGAGCACTAGTAACTCAGAAAATATATGAATATGTGTCAGATATTCTGCCGGAGATAAATCAAGAGGAAATCCATTCTATAATAGACAAAGGAAATCATGATGGAGGACCCCTTGGAAGATTTTGGACATTAGACCCTATTGACGGAACAAAGGGTTTTCTACGTGGTGAGCAGTATGCAGTTGCACTAGCATTAATCGAAGAAGGGAAAGTAGTACTGGGCATCTTAGGCTGCCCTAACCTCACTAAGGATTTAAATAATACAGATAGCACAAAAGGTTTAATATTTAGCGCTATAACTGGGGAAGGAGCATCGGTTCAATATATTGAAGAAGATAGCCAAGATAGAATTGAAGTCTCAGATATTGAACACCCTTCAGACGCACCGTTTTGCGAATCTGTTGAATCCGCTCATTCTTCTCATGGTGATTCAGAGAAGATTGCTGATATATTAGGCGTCAAGGCGGAACCTATAAGAATAGACAGTCAGTGTAAATATGCTGTAATTGCTCGAGGAGATGCTTCTATTTATCTCAGACTTCCAACCAGAAAAGATTACCAGGAGAAAATTTGGGACCATGCTGCCGGTAGTATTATCGTAAAAGAAGCTGGCGGCAAAGTAACAGACACGGCAGGTAAAAACTTAGACTTCTCGCAAGGGAGAACCCTATCAAATAATACTGGGGTTGTTGGAACAAACGGCGAGCTACATGATCTAGTGGTCTCAGCAGTTATTGAAGTTCTAAACTCAAAACGAAGATGATAATTCATTTAGAAATTCTATTTCATCTTGAGATAATTCAAATTTCATAGCAACTGCATTATCTTCAGCATGTCCTTGCTTTGTTGCTCCTGGTATAGCAACTACTGTTTCTCCCTGAGAGTTTATAACCCAATTAAGAGCAACCTGAGATGGTGTTACTTGGTACTTAAGCGCAATTCTTTTTAGAGCCTCTACTACCGGCCAACTACTTTTAATCTTGGTTTCATTAAGTGATGCATAATATCTTCTAAAAATATGTCTTTGAGCAATTAATTCAGGTCTATCATGAAATTTGCCAGTGAGCAATCCCCTTCCCAAAGGAGAATATGCGATCAATGAAATGCCCAGCTCTTTAGCTGTATCCAAAACACCGTTTGATTCAATGGACCTTTTTAAAAGACTATAATTAACCTGGTTTGAGATTAACTTAAGCCCATATTTTGAAAGTTCTTTATGAGCTTTGCGCATTTTGGGTGCCGAAAAGTTGCTTACACCGATGTAATTAACTTTGCCTTCCTCAACAAGCTTTGCCATCTCTCTCATTTCTGAGCTTATGGGAGACAATGAGAATGGGTTGTGAATCTGATATAGATTTATGCTTTTTACATTTAATGCAGTCAATCTCTGGTCAATTGTCCTGGAAATAGAATTAGATGTTCTAAATAGCGGCCACCACTTTGTAGCTAATACAATATCTTGTCGAGCAACATGTAGATCAGCAAATGATTTAGCTAGTGCTCTTTCTGACTCACCCCAACCGTATAGCTCAGCTGTATCAAACCAATTCACCCCCCCTTTGATAGATGTCTCAACAATGTCGTTTATTTGCTCAGATGCCAGCTTGGGCCACATTAGCCCTGATATACCAGATCCTCTGCTGAATTGTAGACAACCCAACCCAACTGGAGAAACAAGCAAATCAGAATTGCCTAATCTTCTTAAATTAATAGAAGCCATAAAAGAACACCCGCTTTAATATTAACTATATATATCTTATAATAGCACTATGGCGCCCGAAACCCGAATTATAGATCTCAGCATTAATATCGAGCCGGCACCCGGCCCTGAACACCAGAAACTTCAGATAACATATGAAGAGCACGAAGACACAGCAGAGTATATGATGATGCGGTTTGACTGTGAGAAAGAAGATTTGCCAGATGGGCTTGGTTGGGCGAATGAATATGTAACTCTGGGCACTCATGTTGGAACACATATGGACGCTCCCTGGCACTATCATCCAATCTCTGAGGGAGAAAAAGCAAAAACAATTGATCAACTCCCTGTCGAATGGTTCTACAGCGACGGAGTGGTAATTGATATGAGACACAAAAGACCTGGCGAGCTAATTACAAGCTGGGACCTAAAGAAGGCGCTTCACCAAATCAAATATGAAATAAATCCTTACGATATAGTTCTTGTTATGACCGGCGCCGACAAACTCCTGGGAACTAAGGAATATTGGACAGAATTCCCTGGACTCTCTAAAGAATCGACACTGTGGCTTTGTGATCAAGGAGTTAAGGTCGTGGGTACTGATTCGGCTGGCTGGGACAGACCATTTTGGGCAATGGTTGAGGAATTCAAAGAAACTGGAGACTCAAGTGTTATATGGGGAGCACATTTTGCTGGGATAGAAAAGGAATACTGCCAAATCGAAAAGCTTACTAAGCTTGATCTGCTTCCGGACTATGGATTTAAAATTATATGCCCGCCAATTAAGGTAATAAATGCGAGTGCCGGCTGGGTTAGACCAATTGCTATTTTTGAAGAGTAGCTCTGTTTGATTTGTCATTTGGTGAACCAAAAACTACTGTCCAGAAGGTTTTATATTTTGTGTCCTTATTGTGAAAACAAGCACCTCCTATCTCAGTGAAACTCTGGTTCATAATAATCTCGCAATGTACTGGGCTGTCTAACCAAGCAGTTACCACTTCTTGAGAATTTTCACGACCGGCTGAGATATTTTCCCCAACTGTAATCCAGCTATAACCTACTTCTTCTACTCTAGTGGATACTTCATTGCCATCTGATCCTTCATGACTTACGAAATTCTTTGTTGCCATGTCTACAGAATGATTGAACGCAGCACGCGCCAAGGTAGGGTTCCAGGTAACAGGCCCTGCTTGAGTAAAAATCTTATACCCACAGTTTCTACTCGACATCCTGGCCCGGTTTATCAAGCTAAGCATTCTCTCCCTTGTAACCTCAAATTCTTCACAACGGTAGGAATCGTTTGCTAATACGTATTGAATATTGTTTGTAGTGCCACACCCATATAACAGGCTAAGCAACACTATCAATCCCATTATCTTTTTCAATCTCTATATTATACGGGTCTAAACCAAATTATTGCAATTATTTAATGGACAAGCTATTTCTTAGCCTGACGCCAAGTTTTCTCGATAAACTTATCTCTTCCCGAACCGACACGGTAGGTTCTATAGTGCATAGGTTTTTTCTTATAGTACATCTGATGGTATTCCTCAGCATCCCAGAACTCATCAAGCTTAGTAATCTCAACAACTATAGGTTCATCAAATTTGCCATATTTCTCTAACTTATTTTTAGATTTGATTGCAGTTTTCTTTTGAGATTCATTTAAATAAAAGACTCCCGGACGGTATTGCTTTCCTCGGTCTACGAACTGACCATCTGCATCTGTGGGGTCGATGTTCATCCAAAAAATTGTGAGCAACTTATCATAGGAAATTACTTCTGGGTCGTATATCACCTCGATTGCCTCAGTATGCCCAGTTCTACCATAAGCAACTTCTTTATATGTAGGGCTTTTTTCAGGTCCTCCGGTATAACCTGCAGTTGTTGTGATTACGCCATCTAGGTAGTCAAAGGGAGGCTGCATACACCAAAAGCACCCCCCAGCAAATACTGCTTTTTCATATTTCTCATTTTGCCTAGCCTCGGCTCTTTTTTTAATATCCGCCTCCTCATCGTATGAGTTTGCAAACATATGAAAGCCCTGTGCTAGTAGTAATATTCCAAGAACTATTACGACTTTTCGTTTCATTTCTTTCTCCTGATAATTTAGTATACCTATGTAACTTGTTCTTTATATACGCGAACAGTGAATAAATAGTTTCATCATTTATTTCCGGCTTTTTGTGATTTGTATTTAGTGTAGGCCTCAAGTAATAACCACAATGCAAGTGCAAGAATTATAGCAGACAGAATAAGCAGAAGCGGGTTGTGCATAAAAACCTTAAAATTCCAGACCATAGCTGCAATAGTCATAAGAACGACAAATATCATAGGTATCAAAGTATAAACAACAGGACGACCTGATTTCCAGAGATAAAATGTTGCGACCAAAAGCGTTAGTCCCGCAACCAATTGGTTTGCAGCTCCGAAGAGCGGCCATAGTAAAAACCCTCCGGATCCCATGCCTTTATCGGGAGCTTCAGCTAACATGGCTAAAAGAAGTGCAGGAACTACTGCCAGAAACGCTCCAACATATCTATTTTTAAGTGGCTTTATTTTATATGAGCTCCCCAATTCGCCTATGATAAGCCTTTGTACCCTTGTTGCAGTGTCTAAAGAGGTCGCTGCAAAACTTATTACTATCACACTAATAAGGGTATCTCCAAAAACTGGAGGTAGGTGAAGGGCATCCAGAAAGGTTGAAGAGCCTCTGACAAAGTTAATTATGCCACTATTTGCAGCAAGGTCCCAAGTCTCATAATGTGTGAGCCAATCTGCCTTGCTAATACCAGCCGCTACTGCTAGAGTTGCTATCATTGCAAGTGTGCCCTCACCAAGCATACCGCCATAACCGATCATCTTTGAATCTTTGATCCTGTTTAGCTGCTTTGATGTTGTACCGCTTGAGACGAGACCGTGGAATCCACTAATTGCGCCACAAGCTATTGTTACAAATATGAACGGGAACAGCGGAACCCCGCCCTCTGCGTTAAGATTAATCGCAGGCGCTTGCATTTGGGGATGAGCAACCATAATACCAATAAAAAGAAGCCCTAATCCTAAAATAAGCTGATGACCATTTATATAGTCTCTTGGCTGAAGAAGTGTCCAGACAGGCAAGACTGAGGCTATAAAGGAATATAGGAGCAGAAGCAATATCCAGGTCACAATTTGAGATCCCATAACTGCTGGGATTTCAATTGGAATTATAGTTCCTAGCCAGATCATCCCATATAGCGTAATTAATGCAAATATAGATGGCCAAAGTATAGGAACACCTTTTTTGTAGAATAATAAGCCAATAATTACCGCTACTACGATTTGGAAGTTAACAGGTAATACGCTCTGTGGAAATGTAACAAAAAGTGATGCTATAGCATATGCAAAGACAGCAATAACAAAGAAAATCAGGAAATAAACTATTAAAAGAAAAAGAGTTCTTGCTCTAGGACTTACCAAAATACCTGCCAGGTCACCTACTGAGCGCCCCTTTTCTCTGGCAGATACAACTAGAGCACTGAAATCATGCACAGCACCCATAAATATCGTGCCTATGACTACCCACACAATCGCCGGCACCCATCCCCAGAAAATTGCAATAGCAGGCCCAATAATTGGAGCAGCTCCTGCTATTGATGCAAAGTGATGTCCGAAAAGTACATGTTTATTGGAGGGCACAAAATCAACACCATCATTTAATTCGTGTGCCGGTGTCACTTCATCATCTTTGAGACGAAATATTTTGTCAGCTAAGAATTTTGCATAGAAACGATATGCTAAGAAGTAGAGAACTAAGACGATAATCGCAAGAAGTGCGGCATTCATTTGTGACCTCCTATTAGCTCAGGAGACCCCATTTCTTCATACGGTAGCGAAGAACCTCTCTTGTTATCCCAAGCATTTCAGCAGTCCTGGTCTGGTTCCAGTTATGTAAGTCCAGTGCTTTAGTTATAACTTTTCTTTCAATTTTGTAAAGCGATGCATCATCCAGAGGTACATCTATTACCATCTTATCATCACCGTCTTGCACTTTGAGGTTATCACCCTCTTCAAGCTTTACGTACTTTGGATTTAGAAGACCATCTTCGCTTAAAAGTACCGCTCTTTCTATTGTGCTTCTTAATTCACGAACATTGCCAGGCCAATTATAATGCAGAAATGTTTTCCTTACTTCCGAAGGGATGATATTTATACTTTTGTTTAGATCTAAGTTGAAATATGAGACAAAATAATCTGTGATCAATGGAATGTCCTCTTTTCTATCTCTTAAGGCAGGCATTTCAAAATTTATCACGTTTAAGCGGTGATAAAGGTCCTCTCTAAATCCGCCATTCTTTACAAGTGTTTTTAGATCATGGTTGGTAGCGGCCATAACGCATATATCAACTGATATATCTCTTGTTCCACCTACTCTTCTAAAGCTCCTTTCTTCAACAGCCTTAACTAGTTTTGCCTGAAGAGAAAGGCTCATATCACCAATTTCATCAAGAAACACTGTACCTCCGTCTGCCTGTTCCAATATTCCTTTCTTCAACTTTTTGGCATCAGTAAAAGCCCCTGCCTCATGACCAAATAGCTCACTTTCTAAGAGCGTCTCGGGAATTGCAGCACAATTTAGCTCAATAAACGGATGCTGTTTTCTAATACCGTTAAAATGAAGGACTTTTGCAGCAAGCCCCTTCCCTGTACCGCTTTCTCCGCAAATAAGAATGGTCTTTGGATCAGTCTCAGTTAGCTTCCTAAATAGATCAATTATCTCTTTGATAGATTCACTCTCCCCTATAAGCGAATCAAAACCATATTTTTCCTGTGCCCTCATAGTAACGGCATTCAAACTGTTATCTAGCTCTCTAATTCTAAGAGCGTTTCTAACCATCACCTTCAATTTATCAAGAGGAAAAGGCTTTTCTATGAAATCGTATGCTCCCTCTCTTATGGCAGATACTGCCACCTCAACACTTCCGTGAGCCGTCATCATNNACTGTAAGCCCATCACGATCTGGCAGCTTTAGATCTAAAATCACAAGATCAGGATTCTCCCTCTTTGCTATTTGCAACCCTTCTCCACCCTCATAAGATGTGACAACAAAATAACCTTCTTGAGATAGTGCTTTTTGTAGTTGTTTAGATAGTAACCGTTCGTCTTCTATTATAAGAATTAATGAGCTCATTTTCCCTTCCTTAGAATATAATTATCCTTATCCATTTCCTTTACACAACAGAGTCGTCGCTTAGATCGTTAGGTATTTCAATTACAAAACATGAGCCTGATCCCTCTTTGCTTGTAATATGCATTTTCCCTTTATGCGCCTCAACTATCCTGCTTGATATGGCAAGTCCAAGTCCGGTCCCTTTTTCTTTTGTTGAATAGAAAGGTTGTATGATCTTGTCTACTTCATTATCCGGAAATCCGCATCCCGTATCTGAGACAGCTATCTCAACTGTTCCATTGTGATTTTTAGTCTCAACTTTAACTGTACCAAAGCTCTCTGTTGCATCTATGCCGTTTATTAGTAGGTTAAGAACGACTTGTTCAATCTGTTCATGGTCTACATAGAACTGATTTCCACAATAAAGCTCTTTTTCAATAATTACACCCTTAGTCTTGGCTTGCATGTTGACCAAGCTTAGTGCTCTTTCGACTATATCATTAGGTTGGCATTCTATAAGCTGCAGACTCTTTGGATGACCAAGCTGAAAGAGGCCTTTAACAATCCTTTCTAGCCTTATAATCTCATTTAGAATTTCTATTATTGTCTGTCTGTGCTCCTCATTTTCTGTCTCATCCTTCATAAGCTCAAGCGCAATAGCTATTCCAGATAGTGGGTTCCTAATTTCGTGTGCCACACCTGTTGCAAGCTCACCGATAGTTGCAAGCTTCTCTGTCTTTATAAGAGCCCTATGCTGCTCCTTTATTTCTCTAGTAGCTTGTTCAATCTCTGTCTCTAGCAACTCGTTAAACCTTTTAGTAGTATCAAGCAGTTTGAGGATCTCATCGTTCTTTTTCTGAAGTTCCTTATTATTTATCTCTATGTTATCCATCATATGATTAAATGCCTGAACCAATGTATTAATTTCGCTACTTGATTTAACCTCTTTTACTCTGTAAGAATAGTCTCCCTCACCTACTGATTCGGCCGCTTTAAACAAATTGTATATTGGTTTAGTTATCACTCTGGGGATAAAGAAGGTTAGGATTATTCCAAACACTAAAATTACTCCAATAACAGTAAAAACTGTAATATATGAGTATTTAATTTGGTCATCAGATATTTTTACTGCCTCAAGAAGCATCTCGTTTGCAAAAAAACCTTCTTCTGCCTGCTCTTTATCTGAAGCAAGCTTGGACAAGGTAGTATAACGTCCCTTTATGTTTTCAGCAGCTTTGTCCAGATTGTATATGCTGTATACAGTGAATCCACTTATGAGTAACATAAGAAGGAACATCAAAGCATATCCAAGGGTTATCTGTTTACTAAGATTCAATTACCTCTCCCCTAATCTATCTTTAGATACTATCAAAATTCTACCTGTTATTAGTCTCAACTCATATCGATATTTTTGGCAAGTGATAGAAAAATCTTATACATTGATGTAAATTTACTTTAAGTCTTATTTACTGTAGATTGAAAAATGGTCTTAATTACAAGGGTCTGTTAACTTTAAATAAAAAAACAAATAATGAAACTATTTCACTTACCATTAGTACTTTCATCATTATTGCTCGCCGGATGTTTCGTTTCTCATGGAACTATTAACGAACTAAGCGAGCGTCAGGATGCTCTTGAAGCTAAAATGGATAGGCTGATTGAGGAGCTAGAGGCCTACAATTCTAATAACGATCGCAATATTGAGAGGATTGAGAATAACCAACTGCTTCTTGCTCAAGAAATAGAGACAATGCAGAAAAAGAGCATAACTCTCGATAAAAAAATTGAGGATGTGACAAATAAAAATGGGGAATCAAATCAAAAAGCCCCATCAGCAAACGAAATTTATGCAAAAGCTGATGCTAGTTATAAAAACCGTAAATACGAAGATGCTATATTAGAATTTCAACAGCTAATAGACGCATACCCAAAAGATTGGAGAATCCCAAACGCATATTTAAAGCAAGGAAATGCCCTAATTAACTTAGGAAGGAAAAAAGAGGCGGCTTTCTTTTTCAAAACCCTAATCGATAAGTACCCAGATTCTCCTGAAGCGAATATAGCAAAGCAGAAATTAAAAGCTATGTAACTTCCCATCAAACCAATTACTTTATCTAACGAAATTGCGGTATTTCGCACCTATTGTTATCTAGTTGTTGGGAGTACTATGTAGGAATACCCAAAATATTATCCAATAATTACAGCATCTTACTCATCATAAATCTTGCATAGACCCATTCTGGCACACCCATTGCAATAAATGTGTGTAAATCAATTTTAAGGAGGCAGTAAAATGAGTGAAGCATTAAAAGCAAGTAGTGATTTTAAACAGGACCCAATCTTGCTAATGCCAGGAGGAGATGAATTGCTAATGCCAGGCAGTCAATTTCTTCACAACGTAAAAAGTGAAGATACAAACGATATGTTCTCTGTCATAGAGATTATAAGCCCTCCCGGGAAAGGAGTTTCATTACCTGTTCATGAACATGAAGATGAGCTTGTTTATCTGCTGGGCGATATAGAAGTGACCCTAGGCGATCAAACTATGACAGCAGTGTCAGGTGTTATGGTGCTTTTGCCAATGGGGATTCCTCACGGTTTTGTGAACAATAGTGACAAACCAAGCAGGCTACTAGTAACTATTCTTCCAGGAGCTTTTGACAACTATTTTGTTGAACTCGCCGGCGTGAGCATATTATAAAGATTTTAGAAAGCACTTCTTGGCAAGTTCATGGAGAAAGAGGTGCCGCAAAGATTCTTGGTATGAACCCAAGCACACTTAGAACTAGAATGGCGAAGTTGGGAATTAAGAAAAAAACTATCCCCTTCTCATCTTAAAGCAATAGAGGTGAATAAGGGTTATCCACCTCTTCGGTAATGCGATCGTGGACTATCTAATTGCGCAGAATCCAAAACCAGTAGACTCATCCGGATTTATGATATTATTCCAAGAAACACCTTCGGCAGTAACAGTATCTCCATTCTGCTCATATGTAGCACTCCACATATTCCTAACAATTCCTTCTATAGGAAATGACACAACCCAATGTGAAGGTGATGTAGAATCGTTTGTAACTGTTACTTGCGCACAATAGCCTGTGCCCCAATCGTCATTAACAAACACATCTGCAGAGACTTCTCCACTTGATGTTTCATTAAACTCATCGTCATCACTCGTACTGTTACATCCTGGGTCATTTGGAAAATCAATTAGTTCATCACCGTCATTATCTATTCCATCTGAGCAAGCAGATGAAGGATCCGGAGTTGGCTCAGGTCCGGTACAGATATCACAGCAGCTACATTCACTGCCGCCCCCGCCGCCATTATTATCGACCATTTCGATATCAATCTGAAATGAAAACTGATCGCTAGTTGATACATATACATTATTGTCTTGGGAGCTTTGCACTGGGTTTATATTTCCGCTTGAATCAAAAACTCCCATATTAACAATTGACGAAACTGCATTAACTGCCTGAGCAAGATAAAAAGGCCACTCATTTGCTCCTGTTTGACCGTCCTCGAGTTCAACTTCAATAGTCTCTGCGTCTCCTCCTCCAGAATCGAATAGTCTAAATGTCACTTTGTCCCTGGATGAAAGATCTTGCTGAGCCCGCACTCGACCAAGCGAGCGCCATACGACAGGTGTTCCACCCATAAACTCTACATCCATACATGTATAGAAGGCCTCAGTGCTATCGTCTCTTTGCCAAATACTATAGATAATATGCTTGCCTGATTTCCCTTGAGGAAATGGACAAGTCATTTTGTATCTGCCATTCTCAAGCACTACCTCAGTGATTGTGCAAAACGGAGAATCTTCAAGATCAGACCACGCAAGCGGGTTAAGTGGATTGTAACCATCCTTTGTAACATAAAATCTGAAATAATCTGTGCTGTGAGGCGCCGTAGCGATAAAAACAAACTCAAAGCTACCATTCTTGTTAGGCGCAATCTTCGTAGAAGTCCAGTCATTCCTGGCAAGATCCATTCCCTTGAATAGCTCGTTTGCCCCGCTGCACAGCTTTCCGTCAGGAATAATGCTTCTGTGCATATCGTTTGCATTTGCCTGGTTTACACCATTCCAGTCATAGAGTGCCTGAGTTCCACCTTCCAGAACTGCCGCCTTACATGCATCCGACTTTGGATTCTCCGGATTTTCTAGAAAACAATTATAAATTCTGCTAACCGGAGTCTCCATAGACCCATGGCCATATGCTATCTCACCTATTAATACGACTAACATTAAACAAATGAAAATATAAGAAATCTTGTATAACCTCATATCCAAAAACCTCCAATTTTTTTAATTCAATTTATAATTTGATACGAGATTAACCTATGAATTGTATGATCAAAGCACTATTTTATTTTTTCGTGAAAAATGTGTAACTGTGCACAAAGATTGTGTAATTATGTACAAAAAAACATATGTTCGTTAGAATTTTATATGGATTTTATGACAAAATTCAAGTTGTTTTACTAGATCTGAGAGTGCATAAGAATTATGCTATTTTCTTATAAGAAGCAAAAGTCTATGCTTTGCAATCCTTGCTAACAAGAAAAATAGTACAGGAACAAATACGACAAGAAGATTAAATATTGATTGTGTCATAGTAGAGCAATCTGACAAACTACAACCACTTCCACCGCTGGTCTCACCCTGTGGGCCTTTATTTATGAAGACTGCTGGACCAANNTCCTCTCTCTTGCCATCAGCAAAATGTAAAATGATCCCACCATTGGCTAGTCTCCGGGCACCTGTTTCTCCATTATAGCTAAAATCATACCAGTGAGGCACAGGATTAGTTGGTGTTGAACCGAATTTGTAGTACACATCGAAATCAACTGGGTTTTCTAACATTAATTTTGCCACTGTACTGCCACCTACTTGAACATTCGTAATCTCAAAGCTGAAGAAAACACCAAGGAAATTAATATTATCTGGAGGTATCAGAGACTGATTAAGCAAATTATCAGCTCCCAAGATGAGTCAAGAATTCGAACGTTCGACCAAACAATAACAATTAAACAGCATTTAAATAATATAACTAAAGTTTTGAGCTCATATTTTTGATAGTCTCATAGGTCTCTGAAATTAATGTATCAACCAGTTCTTTTGTAGTTGTTTTTCTGGAGAGTGAAGCCCCTTGGCCTGCCCACATAGACATATATTCTGAGTCCCCTTTTTCTTTGGCAGCATTTCTAATTTGTCTAGTTAGATAGTTTTGTAGGGGATACGGAGCTACCTCATTTTCATATGGAGACATCTCTGTAATAAAATGATTATTGATACCTCGTGCATACTTACCGGTGAATGTTTTAGTCAAAACAGTACTTGTATCTTTTGAGGTCAATAGCGATTCGAGCCAAGGCTTGGGCAGATTTGCTTCTTTGCAGCTAAGAAATGCTGTACCCATCTGTACGGCTGATGATCCTAATGCTATAAATGCGGCAATACCACGTCCATCCATTATCCCCCCCGAGGAAATTACAGGAATATCAGTGCTCTTAACTATTTGAGGTACAAGAGCCATACCTCCTATCATTGGAGTTTCAATATTTGATCCAAATGAACCCCTGTGACCTCCTGCCTCACTACCTTGGGCGACAACTGCACTACATCCAGACTTCTGTAGCAAAATACCCTCTTCAACACATGTTGCAGTTCCTATTACTATTGTCCCTGAATCATGCAGTCTTTTAATATATCGAGAGCCTGGAATGCCGAACGTAAAGCTAAAGATAGGAACACTATTATCCAAAACAACAGTAAGCTGATCTTCAAAAGAAAAACCTGGTGGTCCCGGAATAAGATTTGGATCAACTCCAAAAAGCCCTGAGAATTCTTCTAATTTTTTAACCACCCTTTCACCCGCCTGTCTATCGTCATGTTTCTCAGGAACAAACAGGTTCACAGAAAATGGCTTATTTGTAATTGACTTAACTTTTCGGATATCGGCATCTAATTGGTCAGGCGAGAGATATCCTGCTCCTAGTGATCCAACAGCACCCGCGTCTGATACTGCTGCCACAAGCTCAGGTGTGCTAGGTCCACCTGCCATAGGAGCTTGAATAATAGGGTGTTCAATTCCAAGTAGGTCTGCAAATTTTTTCGCTTTATCTGGCCAGAAATCTTTTTTCATATTATCTCCTTCCAAGTCAAACAAGGATAACAAACACCTCTTAATTATCTACTATTTAATTTAGAGTGAGTTTGTTAGAAAAATATTCTTGATTACTTGGTTTAAAACTATAAAACCTGTTATAATGGTTTTCACTACGGGGGTGGGAACTAGGCAATCATATTATTGGGGGAAATTGGTTTATAAGAGAAGATACTATGACCAAAAAATTACTAAGCATACTACTAGTATTTTCTATTTTTATTTCTTCTTGTGGGGGGGATGAACAAGCCCTACCAACTCCCACAGTCCAAGTCTACGAGACTGTTGAAACAAACGTACCTATTTTTAGAGAATTTGTAGGAGAGGTTTTGGGAGATACTAACGTTGATATTGCAGCTAGAGTTTCGGGATTTCTTGAGACTAGAGACTTCGAAGAGGGTTCCTTCGTTACGAAGGGACAGCTTCTATATACAATTGAGAGTCAGCCTTTTGAAGAAAAAGTTGCTCAAGCACAAAGTGAGCTTGCTGCTTCAAAAGTTAATTTAACAAACGCCGAGAGTGATCTCAGCAGAATAAAGCCTCTTGCTGAAGAGAATGCTATAAGTGAAATTGACCTCGATGCAGCTCAAGCACGATACGACGCAGCACAAGAATCTGTTAAAGCTGCAGAAGCAAAACTTAGAGCGTCAGAATTAGAACTTAGCTATACCAAAGTACACTCCCCAATCAATGGTGTTATAGGAAAGACAAACGCAAACGAAGGAGACTATGTTGGAGCTAGCGCTAACACTGTTGTACTAACAACTGTTTCATATATAGATAGAATGGCTGTTCAATTTTTCTTAACTCAAGCGGAATATCTTGAGGCTGCCCGCAGAATAATTGAAGCAGAAGAAAAACTAAAAGACAAA
>JABAHS010148323.1_pt3 | contig 19975 bp, 12 predicted proteins | sample 7062111 | NCBI WGS metagenome assembly JABAHS01 (sample SAMN14534600, study PRJNA622989) | marine sediment metagenome | biome: marine biome [ENVO:00000428]; feature: marine pelagic biome [ENVO:01000023]; material: deep marine sediment [ENVO:00002113]; isolation source: pool of 4 deep marine... | reverse complement strand
GCAGTCGACTCATCGTCCTGCGGAATTGGACGCAGTTGCGGATCCCTCAGGCCAAATGCCGATTTCTTTGTAGTAATGTATGGCACCGCGATGAAACGGCGTGCCAGTATCCTTAACGATGTTCTTTGCGTTGATCGCTTTGCCAGCCGGATGCTTCTGAACCACGTCTTCTCGATGTTCATAAAGCGTTTTGGTGAATTGATAGACCGTTTCGTCATCCACTTCCGCAAAGGTGATCAGATGCATGGAACCCACGTTCAGCCCATGAAACGGCTCATTCTGGCCGCGGTACGTGTTTGCAGGAATGGTCGCCGATTCAAAAAACGGGTAGGTCTCAATCAGACTTTGTTTGGCTTCTTCTTCGAAGAGGATAAAGTGGATGTCTTGCGACGCACACGCTTGCGTGATGGAGGCAGTCGGCACAGCTCCACCGAGGAACGCGGCTGCGGCTGAGCCGTCGGCCAGCATATCCACGGCTCCGGCTTGCGTGTTGTGTAGCGGCGTGAAATCGTCATAAGTCACACCGTGGGCGTTCAAGATAGGTTCAAGAAAGTATTCAAACCCGGCGCCAGCAGGCCCGACCGTCACCCGTTTGCCTTTTAAATCCGCAATTGTTTTCACTCCTGAAGACTTCGGGGTGATGAAAAGCGCAACATTGGGCGCCAGAGTCATGACCGTGCGGATGGGATAGGTGCGTTCCCATGCGCCTTCGCCGCGCACCGCAAAATAGGAAATAGCCGCGTTCGCCAACGCAAAATCCAAAGCGCCGCCGCTGAGCCGCCGAATGTTCTCCTGTGTGCCTTTGGTCGCTTCCGCGGAGACTTCCCACTGCAATGCGGTCACATTATCGCTGACAACCTGTGCAATGGCTCCACCAACGACGAAAAAAGCCCCGCCCGGCGGCGCCGTACCAACACTCAAAAATCGGCGGTCACCGGATGCGTCACCTTCTTCAGAAGAGCCGCAACCCGTTGTGCCTATCGAACTTAATAATAGGAACGGAATTAGAAAATAACTCGAAGCTCGAAACGCTTTTTTCATCATATCGAAATCCATGAAAGCCTCCGTTTATGCAGATAATGCAAGTAGAACAAGATTAGCAGCCAATATACAAAACGCCAATCTCTTTGACAATGGATAAATGACAGAAGAGTAAAATTCAACCGGTTCTACGTGAAATTGGTTTGGGGGTTTCGGAGTCCCCTGAAGTTACATGGGACGTTGCGAAGTAAAGTACTTAAACACCAGCCTGGTATGACCTCCGTTACTGTGAGGTAATTAACAGCACTTCTCGGGGCTGTCCAAAAACCCGCCTGACGGCGTCACTACGAACATTTCGCTTACCCATTTGAGCGTGGAGTATGTTTGTAGTGGGTGGGTAAGCGCCCCATTTTACTACTTCTTAGACAGCCCCGGGAAAACAACCAAAAAAAATATGGAATTTTTCCGAATTAATCAAACGGTAATTTCATATTCTGGTATCCTTCTCGGATTGGCAACCCTTTACTCGCTTGACTTCCCAACTCCGAGATTATGCGATTTATTTTTCATAATCCAAACGTTTATTCCTTGATGATTAATTTGAAATTTGTAGTTTTAGTGATAGTCCAAATCTTACAAACGGAGGGGTGAAAGTATGAATTTTCTATATCCCATGGAAAGCCTGCCGGAGATCAAATCGCGTTATATCAAATCCGAAACCGTGTTTCGCAAAGGCGTGCATCTGGTTGAAAACGAGATGTGCACGTTCACCTCTGGCAATGACAGTTATTATCGTTTCATTGTGGAAGACCGGTTTGATGATTTTAAAGTCAACATCCGGCATGAGAAGAGCGGCCTGAGTTATGACTGCACCTGCGGGACACAATTAGATTGCTGTGCCCACGTGGCGGCCGCCATGTATACGCTTTATCATAAGTATCAGGAAGCGGAAAAACCGCCTGCTTCCGAAGGCAAACCTTACACCCGCAAAGAAATGATCAAGCGGGTCTTAAAGGAACGGCAGGAACGCGCGGCAAAGGAAGAATTCAAAATAGAGTTTGGCGAAAATATTCATGGGGTGCATCGCATCAAGACCCAATCCGTGCGGGTTTACGAAATCACCATTCGCGATTTTAAGGAACATAACGGCTACTGCTCCTGTCCCGATTTCAAAACCAACAAACTGGGTACGTGCAAACATTTGATTTATGCTTCGGAACAAATCAAAAAGAAATACAACATCGACAAGACGACCAAAATTCAACCGTATCCCTTTATTGAAATTTTCTGTGATCCGCATTTTGATTATCATATCACCCACTACCACCAGAGAGAGTTGCCGCCGGACATTGCCGCGTTGATCAAGCGCTATTTCAAAAAGCCGTATATCATGCCCGAAGACTACCGGAGCTTTTCGGACTTTATCGCGGAAGCTGAACACCACAAGGCGATCCTCATCCGGCCCGAAGTCACGGAAAAGCTGGACAAGTACTTTGAAAAGGAGATGTTGAAGAATCTGGCCAAGCAGGTTACGCCTGATTTCAGCAAAATCAAAGCAAAATTATTTGACTATCAGAAAAAGGGGATTTCATTTTCTCTGTTCAAATCGGGCAGCATCATTGCCGACGAAATGGGCCTGGGCAAAACCGTGCAGGCCACCGCGGTGGCGGTGATTAAAAAAGATATTTACAATCTCAACCGCACGCTGGTAATCTGTCCCGCGTCTTTGAAATATCAATGGAAAAGCGAAATCGAGCGCTTTTCGCATGAGAAAGCTGTCATTGTGGAGGGGTTTCGCGAAGACCGGCGCCAAATCTACCGCACTTCGGACGCTTATTTTCTCATCGCCAATTACGAGGCGGTCCTGCGCGATATTACGACGATCATCAAGCATTCGCCCGATATGATCATTTTGGACGAAGCGCAGCGCATCAAAAATTACGACACCAAAACCTCGCACGCGGTGAAAGCGATTCCCAAGAAACATGCGCTGGTGATCTCGGGCACGCCGCTGGAAAATCGCTTGCTGGACCTGTATTCGATCATGAATTTCATCGATCCCGAAGTGCTGTCGCCCCAGTGGGAATTCTCCATGAATCATTGCTATTTTGACAAGGAGAAAAAGAACAAGATTACCGGCTATTACAATTTGCAGCAGTTGAAGGAGAAATTGGCGGATTACATTATCAGGCGCGAAAAATCGGAGGTGCTGAAAGAACTGCCGGAAGTGCAGGAGATGATCGTTCCGGTGGAGCTGCATCACGTTCAGGCGGAAATCCATGCCGGCCTCTACAAATCGCTGGCGCCCATCCTTGCGAAAAAGTACAAGACCTTCTTTGACATGCAGCGCATTCAGCAGATTCTGACCAGCATGCGCATGGTTTGTGATTGCAGTTACCTGGTGGATAAGGAAACCAATTATTCGCCCAAATTGGACGAGCTGCAGGAAATCTTGTTGGAAAAACTCGACATCGTTGGCAAAAAGAAAAAGGTGCTGATTTTTTCCGAATGGAAAACCATGCTGCAGATCATCAGCAAGCGGTTGGGTCATCATGGCATCCACCACGTCATGTTAAGCGGCGAGGTTCCGGTGGCAAAGCGCGGCAAGCTCATCGAGGAGTTCGCGCAAAACCCGGACAGTCTGGTCTTTCTGTCAACCGAAGCCGGTGGCTCCGGATTGAACTTGCAATTTGCCGATACGGTGATCAATTTCGATCTGCCCTGGAATCCGGCGAAGAAAAACCAGCGCATCGGCCGGGTAAACCGCATCGGGCAGCAGAGCTCGTCGATCACCGCTATCAACCTGGTAGCGCTCAACAGCATCGAAGCGCGCATCGCAGATGGCATTGTTTTGAAGCAGTCGTTATTCGATGCCGTCCTCAGCGAAGGCGACCGTACCGATGCGGTCGATTTTGCCGCCAAAGGCCGCTCCACATTTGTGGATCAGATTCAGAAACTCATTCAGCCGGGTGAAACGGTCTGGGAGACAGACGAGAGTGACGACGAAGGAGAATCCGAGACCATCTTGCCAGAAACGGAAGAAGGCGAAGAAATCTTGGCACCCGAATCGCAGCCGGTAGAAAAGCCTGCCGACTTGGCACCTGAAAAACCGAAAGCGTCCACACCCGCGCCGGAGGAGATTGAGACGACCTTGAACCATGGCATGCAATTTCTGAGCGGCGTTTTTAAAATGGCCACCGGCAAAGAGCTACGGGCCGAGAATCAGACGCTTTCCGTGGATAAAGAAACCGGCGAGGTGGTGATGAAATTCAAGCTGCCCGGCTACTGACGGATGATGGTATCTCCGGAGGACCCAAGCTTCCCGGGGGTTTTCTCTCTTTCCTTTCATCTCTTCGTAAAACCTCCAGTTACGGTGAGGAAGGGCCAAATTATCGGCGGTCAGGGACCGCCTGTATCCAAATAAACGGATAGAAGCCGTCCCTGACGGCAATTTTTATGCGCAGTCTGTTAACCATTGCGCGAAACTCCCCTCATTATCACTGAGGGTATTACATCTCTTCATTGTTTCGACTGGCTTAATAAAGATGTTATTTGTATAATATAATTAGAAAATTGAGAGCATGATGAAAACCTGGTGATAATGAGATGACACATAACCTTAAAATTGATTCGAAACTCTACAAAGCCTTGCAGGAATCGTTTGGCAAGCAAGTCGTGGACGTTAAATTAAACGATATTCTTCTTTCTGGCATTGAAAATCAATTAGAAAAATACAACAATCAGATTTTGAATTTTGGAGAGAAATATGGTGTTTCTTTCCAGGAATTTGAAAACATGTGGGATTCGGGAAAGATCAAAAACCGGCACAGTCACGAGGTTGAATCCGATTTTATCGATTGGGAAATGTTGGAGATGGAAAAAAGGATTTGCTAAAAAGCATTGGCACACCTGAAGAAATCAACTGAAACGCTAAGTCTGCCCTAAGACCTGAATCGGATATTTGATGAGCTTTTCGTCGACGGTTATAAAAACTAAACCATGTTCAATTGCTTGGCAAACCAAAATGCGATCAAAAGGGTCACGATGAATATTTGGGAGACTCGCCAAATGTGCAACGCTCGCTTCATCTAATTCCAGACTCGAAACTTGGTGTCGTCTTCGCTGCATTGGCAAATAGGATTCAGGCGGTTGGGGTAGCGATAACTTGCCAGGCTGATATTTGACAATAACTTCCCATAATGATACAACACTGAGGAAAACGTGGTTGTCAATATTACGAATGCTGTCTCGGAATCCTTTTGCTAAGCGTTTGTCTTTAGTGATGTACCAGAGGAAAATATGAGTATCTAAGAATGTTCACTGACCCTCAAATTCCTTAATTATGTTATCCGGCAATGGCGCGTCAAAATCTTCTGGGACCGTAAAATCTCCTTTACAAAGGCCATAGGGTCTGACTTTTGAAGTATGAGGCTTTAATACAGGCTTAATTTCCGCAAGCGGCTTACCAGATTTAAGAATTACCAAGGGTTCTCCTGCTTTGATTCTACGAAGGAACCAAGACAGATCATCTTCGATTTCATCCAAACTTATTTCATGGTTACTCATAAGAACGAAACTCCTCAAAAATTGTGTAACTAATCTTAAATCTACAAAAGATGGTTCGGAAATGCAACATTAACCTTCTTTGACAACCCACAGTCGTTTTCTGCTCAATCGACAATTGAATCAGCATTCCCAACGAACAAACTTTACTAAACTTCCAAAGTTTAGTAAAGTTCGGAAGCAACACTCAATCACGCTTTTGTAATCGACTCCTTCCGTTCCATGAACGGTCCCCACACACTTTCCGGATCGGGTGGCGTCAACAAGCTCACGATCACAAGAGTTGAAACCGAGACCAGCACCGCCGGGATGGCGATGTAATCTGTATTCATCGGAAACGGGATGACACCGAATAATTCCGTGGTTCCTTCCTGAGCTTCCAGGACTTTGTTGACGATGGCGATAAACAGCACGGTGGCCATGCCCGATGCGATGGACGCCACGCCTCCTGCCCTCGTAACTCGCTTCCAGAAGAACGACGCCAGCAACACCGGCGCCAGAGACGCACCGATCATCGTATAAGAAATGAGCGCCATCTCCAGGATGGTTTTGAATTGGCTCATCAGCAAATAGGCCAACAACCCAATCACCACAATGCACGCTCTTTGTATCAAAACGATTTGTTTGGAGGTGGCATCTTTATAAATGAAGGTCTGGAAAAAATCGCGGGTGACGTTGGTGGAGGTTACCATCAAAAATGTGTTGCCGGTGGAAATAATGATGGCGCTTCCGGCAGCGAATAAAATCGCTCCGAGCAAGCCCGGTAATTGCTCGTAGCCGATTCTGAGGATCACCTCTTCGGCCATCGCACGATCGATGGCGCCATCGCTCAGGAAAAATCTCGGATCGTTCGAATAAATCGCGTAGCCAACCACCGCGATGGCGCACATCAAAAACTCGACGAACACGACACCCGTAAACATGCCCATGACCGCCCTCCTCGCCGAGTTTTCGTCCTTGGCGGAGGAGAATTTCTGGTACATGCTGCTTTCACTCAGGAGCAGCAAAAACGTCGGTAAAATGATTCCGAACACCCACCAGACGCTGTGCCCTTCCACCATGGACAGATAGTGCGGATTCTTCGACTCGATGGTGGTGACCACGGCATCCCATCCTCCGTGTGCCGAAATCGCAAACGGCAGGGTCAGCACCATGGCGATGATCATGATGCTGCCGTTAAACACATCGATGGAGACGATGGAAACCATGCCCGCCAACATCGTGAACAAAACGATGAAAATGCAGGTAATCAGCATGCCGGTTTCCGGACTCACGCTGCCTTCGGTGAGGATGGCGATGAATCGACCGCCGCCTTTGAATTGATAGCCTGCGATCACCATGTACGCGACGATGATGGCAATCGTGCCCAGGATTCGGGCCGCCTGGCTGTACCGTTTCTCGAGCAGGTCCGTGAGGGTGTATTGCGAAATTTTCCGAACCCGGGCCGCCACAAAATAAATCACCAGAATGCCGATCCAGGCGCCCATGGAAAACCATAGCTCAGAAAATCCTGATCGGAAAGACAGACCCGCGGTTCCGAACAAGCTGCCCGAGCCGATCCAGGTGCACACCAGCGTGGCCACCAGCAGATACGCCGGCACGCCGCGTCCGGCAACCATGAAGTCATCCTGGGTTTTTACACCGAAACTCTTGTAAACGCTGATTCCAACCAGTAACGTCAGATAAACCGTAACCACTACGATGAAAATCATAATTCCACCCTCCGGTAGGTTTGATTTGCGTTTCTTGAGCGCAAAGGTAAATTAATTTATCCACAAAATCAACCATGATTGTTTCAACCCAAATAATTCATAATTCATAAATCTGAAATAAAATAATGCGTAATCATTTGATTGTTGAAGCATTTGAGCTTATGGATTAATGGATTTTTGGATTACTGGTCGGACAGCGGATGTTCCATAAATCCATTGATCCAACACTCCATAAGCTCCTTGTTCATTAAAGTTGATAGTACTACAGCGAAGGTCAATTATAATCCAATTTTGAGCACAACCTTTGCAGGTCTCTAATACCGGTAAAGGGGCTTCATAAGTCAAATCCTTATGAACGAAGAGTTGGCGGCTCGCTCATGCAGTTCGGGGCAGCATTATTAAACTCATCCCCCAACCCCCTTCCTCCCGTCTGCACGGGACAGGCTTGAGAAGAGAAGGGGGCTATTTTAAACAGGATGTCCATGCGCGGGACAAAATCCCCCTCTCTTGGACAAGAGAGGGGGACTTAGGGGGTGAGTTCAAAAAAAGTTCGCTGTAGTAATACTCTCGCTCATAATTCGACATGCGTTCTTAATTCATGAATCGTTCCGTGGAGACATTTTTCTCTTGATTCTTTGTTACAATTTAGCATACTTTGTTTATTGCCCATTTGGGGCAGCAAGTCTATTTTAGCCACGGATTAACACCGATTGAACACGGATTTAAACAATTTGAGAAAGAGTCAATAGAAGTCTGGCCGAAAAGTTCCGAAGCAGCTAAATTCATGGTTCGACTCCGCTCACCATGAAAATTAGCTTCATCCTGAGCGGAGTCGAAGGATGATTTAATCAGTGTTTCATCCGTACTACAAACCTGCAACATTGAGCTTTTTTAGCAAAGTTTTTAGCCACGGATTGACACTGATGGACACGGATACCCAATCCAGTTGGGCACATGTTTTGGTTATCAATTTTTGGAAAGAAACTCTCTTGAAACTGCCCGAGACGTTCTGCACTTGTCTTTTATTACAGACCAATCAAACATCAGTGGAAATCCGTGTGAATCCGTGGCTGATACTTCAAAGCCTTTTGGTTGCGGCTCTGCTGCGCTGTGTCAATCCGTGGCTCATTCTTTTGCCTTTGCAGTGACCATCTAAAAACATAAAGAGAGGAACATGTCTGAAGAACTCGAAACCGCCACCCTCGCCGCCGGATGCTTCTGGTGCGTCGAGGCCGTCTTCCAGCGTTTGAACGGGGTGCACGAAGTCGTGTCCGGGTACACGGGCGGCCACGTCGACCATCCCACTTACCAGCAAGTGTGCACCGGCAGCACCGGCCACGCCGAAGCCGTGCAAATCACCTACGATCCGGAGGTCATTTCGTTTGCCGATCTGCTTTACGTGTTCTGGCGCACGCACGATCCGACCACGCTGAACCGGCAGGGCGCCGACGTGGGCACGCAATACCGCTCGGCGATCTTTTATCATAATGACGAGCAAAAAGCCATCGCCGAGAAATCGAAGCAGGAGACCGACGCCTCCGACCTGTGGCCCGATCCCATCGTCACGGAAATCGTGCCGTTCACGCAGTTTTATGAAGCCGAAGAGTATCACCACGATTATTACCAGCGCAATCCGAATCAGCCGTATTGCCGGGTGGTCATCGATCCCAAAATTCAAAAACTCAAGAAGGAATTCACAGATCGGCTCAAAGAAAGCCCGTGATCCACGGAACGATTTATGTCCAAACAGACGGTTTTTATCAGTTACAGTCACAAGGATGAGATTCGGAAAGACAGGCTAAAACCGCATCTCACACTCACGGAAAACGCCGGTCTCGATATCATGGTTTGGGATGACCGAAGAATCGATACCGGGGAAAAATGGTATCCGGAAATCGAAGAATCCATGCGCAAGGCCTCCTTTGCCATCATTACAAGGATTTCGGTATTGCGATTTATTGCTCAGTCAGGGACAGGTCGAGGAGGTGCAAACTCGAGCGAAGCAACCACTGGAATGGGTTACACCGATGAATTGGCTTCTGGACATTGCCCTGGACAAGCTTTCTTTAGGGCAGGCGCATCTGCTGCAGGCATTGTCACCCCCCTTAGTCCCCCCTCAAGGGGGGATCAAGGGGGGTGTTTCCCCTCGAGGGGGAATAAGGGGGGTGTGCCCCCTCAAGGCGGGACTGTGGGGAGTGTTTCCCCTCAAGACGGGACTAAGGAGCTGGCACAGGTCGGTCGTTATCTCAATGAGGCCGTTGAAGGGTTGCGTGAAGCTGGCACTCAACATCATATACCTCGTGGTTTGTTCGCGCGGGCGGAATTGTATCGAGTCCAAAAGCAGTTTGCGCGGGCCCGGGAGGATTTGGAAGCGGCCTTCGATATCATCGAACTCGGCGAGATGCGGCTGTGGTTAACGGATTACCATTTGGAGACGGCGCGGCTGTGTCTGGCGCAAACGGAGGAGACCGGTCGTTCGCCCAAAAGCCAAAAGCAGGCGTTCATCAACCAGGCCAGCGAGCATTAGCAGAAGCGGAGAAGCTGGTCAACGATACCGGCTATCACCGCCGAGACCCGGAGGTGGCGTTGGGCTACGCCGGTCTGTTCGCGGCCCGCGGCGAGAAAGCCAAAGCCCGGCAGCATTTGAGCAAGGCCAAAACCTCGCTCAACACCATGGGCATTCGCATGTGGGATTGGCAGGTGGCGGCGTTGGAGCAGCAACTTGGTGAGTGAGCGAAGTTTTGTCAGGGAATGAAACTCACCCCCTAAATCCCCCTCTCTTGCGAAGAGAGGGGGACTTTGGGCATTTTTGGACTTGGTCGCCGGGTGTCCAAATTACGAGGAACATTAATGACGAGGCAATCTCTAACTTCAAGGCGCGTGTTTTAGGAAACGCTCCCCGTTCTGTCATGCTGTAAGCATCTTTTTAGTGTGCAAATCCAAAGGTGCTTTCAAGACTTTTATGCGAAAAGCTCCGGGAACGTTTCCAACAGATAAAACGACAAATGTTTGTGGCTTTTAGGAAACGCTTGGTTTTAGGAGTACAAAATCAGCTAAGGAGCGTGATCAACCCCCGGAGGCTTGGAGCCTCCGGGGGATCGGGAGTAACCGTTTCCGACATTTAAAGCAACTCCGAAACCTCGGAGGTGTGATTGCTCTAAGGAAATGGTGTCTTGTGGAGTGCAAAAATCAGTCCCGATGGGTCGGGATATTTTTACATTTCGCGCGGCTGTTGTTTGTAAAAATACGCTCGCTTCGCTCACTGATTTTTACACTCCTCTGAAGATGCAGCCTGATGGTTAAATTTGTGCCAGAATCTAAAAAGATTCCTACGGAATAACAGTTGGATCTGTCTTTGCTCATGAATGCCGCAACCGTGGCGTGAGGCTTCTAAGGAAAGGTGCTTTTGTCAGGGGACTGCTTCGGCAAAAAGCGCCTCGCAGTGACAGGCCAGATGCCGTCATTGCGAGTCCCGCTGTTTTTTAGCGGGTGAAGCAATCTCCAATTTTTATCATCAATCTTTCCTTACGAATAAAAATATTTTTGTCAGCGTTTAACGATTAAGCTTTGCGGGCGCCTTTTCGGCCTGACGGCCGCACTACGAACCTTAAAAAGGAGGAGGGAACACATGGGGAATTCAAAGTTTTCCGGTAAAGTTACTTTTTTTCTTGCCGTCTGTTTAATCCTGACTCTGCCGTGGCTCATCCAGGCGCAGAAACTCGACATGGACAAGTTCGAGGGCATGCAGCCGCGCAGCATTGGTCCGGCGGGCATGAGCGGTCGAGTCACCGCCATCGATGTGGTGTTGAGCGAGCCCGACATCATCTACATCGGCACAGCCTCGGGTGGCTTGTGGAAATCCACCAGCGGCGGCATCGACTGGCAGCCGATTTTTGATGAGCAACCGGTGGCATCCATCGGCGCGGTGGCCATCACCCAAACCAATCCGGACGTGATTTGGGTGGGCACCGGCGAAGGCAACCCGCGCAACAGTCAAACCAGCGGCAACGGCGTGTACAAAAGCCTGGACGCGGGCAAAACCTGGACGCACCTCGGGCTTGACAACACGCGCAACAGTCATCGCGTCATCATCCATCCGGAAAATCCGGACGTGGTGTACGTGGGCGCGCAGGGTTCGGCCTGGGGAGACACGCCGGACCGCGGCGTTTACAAAACCACCGATGGCGGCAAAACCTGGGTGAAAATCCTGTATGTCAATGATCGCACCGGCATCGGAGATCTGATCATGGACCCCACGAATCCGAACAAACTCATTGCGGCCGTGTGGGAGTTCCGGCGCTGGCCCTGGTTCTTCAAATCCGGCGGACCGGGTTCCGGCATTCACGTGACCTTCGATGGCGGCGAAACCTGGGAAAAGCGCACCCACGAAGACGGACTGCCGAAAGGCGAGCTGGGTCGAATTGGCCTGGCCATCGCCCGCAGCAACCCGGATATCGTCTACGCGCTGGTCGAGGCGAAAAAGAACGCCCTTTATCGCTCCGAGGATGGCGGCTTCACATGGAAAAAGCGGGCGGATAAGAACATCGGCAATCGCCCCTTTTATTACGCCGAAATCTATGTGGATCCGAAAAATGAAAATCGCGTCTACAATTTACACTCGCGAGTGACCATGAGCGAAGACGGAGGCAAGACGTTCGAGATGCTGGTCCCCTTCGATCGCGTCCATCCCGATCACCACGCCTGGTGGATTCATCCCGATGACCCGAACTTAATCATCGATGGCAACGATGGCGGACTGGCGATTTCCCATGACCGCGGCGAGTCCTGGCGCTTTGTGGAGAACCTGCCGCTGGCACAATTTTACCATATCAATGTGGACATGGAGAAGCCGTACAACGTCCTGGGGGGCATGCAGGACAACGGCTCCTGGCGCGGCCCGAGCCACGTCTGGCGTGCGGGCGGCATCCGAAATGCCTACTGGGAAGAAGTGGCGTTCGGCGACGGTTTCGACGTGGTGCCCGACCGGAGCAATTCGCGCTACGGCTACGCCATGTCGCAGGGCGGATTCCTGCGCCGGTACGATCTCGAGACCGGCGAGCAAAAGCTCATCCGCCCCATCCATCCGGAAGGCGTCGAGTTGCGTTTCAATTGGAATGCTGGAATTGCCCACGATCCGTTCAGTCCGACCACGATTTATTACGGCAGCCAATTCCTGCACAAAAGCACCGACCGCGGCGATACCTGGCAAACCATTTCTCCGGATCTCACCACAAACGATCCCGAAAAGCAAAGGCAATTGGAAAGTGGCGGTCTGACATATGATGTGACGCAGGCCGAGAATTTCACGACGATTATCACCATCGCGCCGAGTCCGTTGCAGGAGGGCGTCATCTGGGTGGGCACAGACGATGGTAACGTGCAACTCACCCGGGATGGCGGAGAGACCTGGACCAACGTGGTCAAGAACATCAAAGGCGTGCCGACCGGAACCTGGGTGCCGCAAATCCGTGCGTCCACGTACAATGCAAACGAGGCCTTTGTGGTCTTCGACAATCATCGGCGCAACGATTGGACGCCGTACGTGTACCACACAACCAATTTCGGTGACTCCTGGGAACGTTTGGCGGACGAGAACGACGTTTGGGGTTACGCCCTCGCGTTTGCGCAAGACATGGAGGAGCCTCGACTGATGTTCCTTGGCACGGAATTCGGCCTGTATGTCAGCATCGACGCCGGCGAAAATTGGTCGAAATGGACGTCCGGCTACCCAACCGTCTCGAGTATGGACCTGGTCATCCATCCGCGAGAACACGATCTGGTGGTGGGAACATTTGGGCGATCGGCGTATATCCTCGATGACATTCGTCCGCTGCGAGCGTTGGCCCGTGAAGGCGTCGATGTGCTGGAAAAGCCGCTGCATGTGTTTGACATCCCGGATGCGGTGCTGGCCATTCGCAAACAGGCCGCAGGCACGCGATTCGCAGCCGAGGGGAAATTCTCCGGAGAAAACCAGCCATACGGCGCCATGATTACGTATGTCTTCAATCCGCAAAAAGAGACAGAGCCAGAGGAATCGGCAAATGAGGAAAACGCAAACGATGTGGAGGAGACCAAGGCTGACAGTGTCACGACTGAAGTCCTCGATGCCAACGGTGACGTGATTCGTACTTTGAAAGCCGAGGCCAAGCCCGGCGTTAACCGGACAACCTGGGGATTGAGACGAAAAGGAGTGCGTTCCCCAACAGAGTCGAAGCCCAAGCCCGGTGCACCTGAGCCGAGAGGTCCGCAGGTTTTGCCGGGGACGTATACTGTGAGGATCAGTCATGCGGAGCAAGTGGATTCGGCGAGCGTAAACGTCTCGCTCGATCCGCGGATTGAGGTTTCCAAGTCCAAACTGCAGGTCAGAGAGGAGATGATTGAGCGTTTGCAAGAAGATACTCGGCTCGCCACTGAAGCCGTCGATCGGTTGCGAGATGCCAGAGAGACGATCGGCATGGTCTCAAAACGACTGAAGGATCGCGAGGAAGAAGCGGCCAAAGAACTGATGAAAAAGGGCAAAGCGCTGAAGGATTCCATCAAATCGCTGGTTGAACTCATCAATCCACGCGACGTGCAAGGGATTCGGCGCGATCCGGAAATCGTGAGTGCCAAACTGAGGATAGCGTCCTTTTATGTTCGCTCTTCCTGGGACTCCGCCGGTGAGCCGGCTCGGATCGCTATTGAACAAGCTGAAGCGGCGTTGCAGGCCGCTTTGGTGGAAGTAAACGCGTTCTTTGATACCGAATGGCCGCAGTACCAGCAAACGGTGGATGCGTTGAACATTTCATTTTTCGATGAGTACGAGCCGATTCGGATGGAGGAGTGATGTTGGGACTTAATTGGACTTATTGGCAAAAGATCGTTTGAAACATAGTCGCAAAGCAAAACTTTGCTACCGGACACTTTTTATTTTGGACACAGATTGACACTGATGACGCAGATTTTGGATTATTTTACTTACTCAAATTAACTAAAAATTAGAACAGTCAGCGCGAATCAGTGAAATTCTGTGTCCCAAAAGTCTTTGGTTTTTCTGTTTTGTTTGAAAAGTGTTCGGTGGTAAAATCAAAACAGGAGGAGAGAAACCATGCAAACACAACGCTCGCTGCAGAAACGCACAATCATGATGTGCGTCCTCATTTTAGCCGTAGCTCTGTTCTGGGTTCCGGACAGTTATGGGCAAGAGCAGATCACCTACGATGAATCGCTCTACAACGCGCTTGAGTATCGTGATATCGGACCGTACCGCGGCGGCAGGTCAGCCGCAGTGGCCGGGGTGCCCGACGATCCCATGACCTACTATTTCGGTGGTACCGGTGGTGGCGTTTGGAAAACCGACAACGGCGGCAAAACGTGGGAGAACATTTCCGACGGATTCTTTGGCGGTTCAATCGGTGCGGTGGCCGTGAGCGAATGGGACCCCAACGTCATTTATGTGGGCGGCGGTGAGAAAACCGTGCGCGGCAACGTTTCGCACGGATACGGCATGTGGAAATCGACTGATGCCGGCAAAACCTGGAAACAGATGGGTTTGCAGGATTCCCGCCACATTCCGCGCATTCGCATTCATCCCAAGAATCCGGATTTGGTGTACGCCGCGGTTTTGGGTCACCTGTTCGGTCCTAATGAAGAACGCGGCGTCTACCGTAGTCGCGACGGCGGCCAAAACTGGGAGCGCATCCTGTTCGTTAGCAACGAAGCGGGAGCGGTGGACCTCGCCATGGATCCCACAAACCCGCGCATCTTGTTTGCCAGCTTTTGGCGCATCAAACGCACGCCTTACAGTCTGGAGAGCGGCGGCACGGGTTCGAGTATTTGGAAATCCACGGACGGCGGGGATACCTGGGAGGAAATCACAAGCAACGAAGGGCTGCCACAGGGCGTCATCGGCATCAGCGGGTTGACCATCTCGCCGGTCAACCCAAATCGCATCTGGGCCATCATCGAAGCCAAACATGGCGGTGTGTTCCGTTCCGAAGACGGCGGTGAGACGTGGCGCAAAGTCAACGAGGAACGCAAACTGCGACAGCGCGCCTGGTACTACACGCGCATCTATGCGGACACCCAAAACGAGGATAGGGTCTATGTTCTGAATGTGCGTTTTTGGCGTTCCAAAGATGGCGGCAAGACATTCGAGAGCATCCGAACGCCGCACGGTGATCATCACGATTTGTGGATCGCCCCCGAAAACTCCCATTGCATGATCCTTGGCGATGATGGCGGCGCACAGATCACATTTAATGGCGGTGAAAGCTGGACGACGTACCACAATCAACCGACGGCGCAGTTTTACCGCGTGACCACAGACAATCATTTTCCGTACCGCATCTACGGTGCGCAGCAGGACAACTCCACCGTGCGTATCTTGCATCGATCAAGTGGCAGGACGATCGATGAGCGCGATTGGGAGCCTACTGCGGGCGGCGAAAGCGGCTGGCTCGCCCCGCATCCCGTAAATCCCGACATCGTGTATGGCGGTTCCTACGGCGGGTTTCTGATGCGACTCAATCATGAAACTCACGAATTCCGGAGTATCAATGTCTGGCCGGATAACCCAATGGGGCACGGAGCGGAGGGCATGAAATATCGGTTTCAATGGAATTTCCCAATCTTGTTTTCACGGTACGATCCAAACACGCTTTATACCGCCGGCAATGTCCTTTTTAAAACAACCAACGGCGGAGAGAGTTGGGAGGCCATCAGTCCCGATTTGACCCGCAACGACAGCACGAAGTTGGGACCTTCCGGCGGACCGATCACCAAAGATAACACGGGCGTGGAGTACTACTGCACGATTTTCACGGTCGCGGAAAGTCTCCACGAACCGGGCGTCATTTGGACGGGCTCGGATGACGGTCTGATTCACTTGACCCGCGATGGCGGCAAAACCTGGGAGAATGTCACACCGCCAAAGAAGATCATGCCGGAGTGGATTCAAATCAACAGCATCGAAGCGCATCCCTTCGAGCCGGGCGGCTTGTATGTGGCGGCGACCATGTACAAATGGGACGACTTTCGGCCATCTCTTTACAAAACAACCGACTACGGAAAAAGCTGGAAAAAAATCACCAAAGGCATCGACGACCAGCATTTCACACGCGTTGTGGGCGCCGATCCCCAACGGCAGGGCTTGCTCTACGCTGGCACCGAAAGCGGCATGTACCTTTCCTTTGACGACGGCGAGCATTGGCAGCCCTTCCAATTGAATCTGCCGGTGGTTCCTATCACAGACCTGGCCCTCAAAGAAAACGACCTCATCGTGGCCACACAAGGCCGCTCCTTTTGGGTTCTCGACGATTTGACGCCGTTGCATCAGTTGTCCGAAGACGTGGCAAAGAGTGAGTTTTGGTTGTATGAACCGCGGGCGAGCTATCGGCTGCGCGGGCGCGCCAGGGAGAGCAAAACAGCGGGTCAGAATCTCCCAAACGGCGTGATGATTCATTACTATTTTCAGGACGCTCCGGACAGCAGCGCCGTTGCGCTTAAAATCCTGGAAGACAATGGCAACCCAATCAAGACCTTCACACCGAAAGCGGAAGAAAAGGATGAGCTATTGCCCATCGAAAAAGGCATGAATCGATTTAGGTGGGATATGCGCTACGCCGATGCGGAAAAATTCAAAAACCTGATCATGTGGGCGGGCAGCGTCACCGGACCCAAAGCCGCTCCCGGCACCTTTCAAGCACGCCTGATGGTCGGGGATGATTCGAGCGATGTGGCGTTTGAGATTTTAAAGGACCCGCGTTCCAGATCCACACGAGCGGATTTGCACGCGCAGTTCGACTTCCTGATCGCCATTCGGGATAAGCTCACCGAAACACATCGAGGCATTAAGCAAATCCGACAGATGCGGAGTCAGATCAAGGATGTCATCAGCAAACTTGCAGAGCAAGAGGGTGCGGAAAGAATTAAGGAGTCCGGCGAAGAGCTGATCAAGAAAATCACCCAAATCGAAGAGACCCTTTATCAAACAAAAAACGAGAGTCGTCAGGATCCGTTAAACTTCCCGATTCGTTTAAATAACAAGTTGGCCGCGCTGGCCAGAACGGCTGCCATGGGCGACTACCGACCCACGGAGCAGGCCCTGGCTGTCAAAAAGGAATTGACGGCAAGGATCGACGCGGAACTGACCAAATTGCGCACCGTTTTGGAAACGGACTTGCCCGCTTTTAACGAGCTGGTACATGAAAAAGCAATACCAGCAGTGAAGGTTGACACCGGAAAAACCAAAAAGGCCGAAATGACAACGCGTTAGTTAGAGGTTAGTTGAGAGTAAGCAGTAAAAAGAAGCCACGGAAATACTCAACGCGGCTAAAGCCGGAGCCAAAGGCTCCTGAAGTTTGAGTCACGGATGCACACGGATTTCACGGACATTTGATTAGTTTGTTATGAAAACAATTTGCAGAACACCTTCGAGCAATTGCAAGAGAATTTGTTTTAAAAAATTGAAAGCCAATTCCGTGTTTCATCGTAATTGTTTAGCTATCTGAACGAGTGGAGTGCAAAAATCAGTGAGCGAAGCGAACGTATTTTTGCAATGCGCAGTGTATATACGGTAAAAGTACGCTTCGCTGACTTTTGCGCTCCAAACCCCCGCTTTCGGAGGCTCCTATTCAGATGGCTAAAATGTTACGTTTCATCAGTCTCATCAGTAGCTAAAAAAAACACAATGTTGCTTAGCTTGTGCTATCGAGTCGTGCTTAACCCATTTTGGTCGATAGGTTCAAACGGGAACCAAACCATGAAATACGTCATTCTGATCTTGTCGTTTATTTTCATATTGAGCGGTTGTGAGAGGAACAATCAGCAGCCGCAAAATCAAACCCACCAAACCGAATCTGAGGAGGAATCGGACAATCGAAATTTGCACACCATCACCATCGACGGCGTGCCGTTAAAGGTCGAAATCGCCCAGGATGCGGAAACCCGAACTCACGGCCTGATGTACCGCGAGGACATGGCCAGGGACGAAGGCATGCTGTTCGTTTTTTCCGAGCAGCGAATTCTGTCGTTCTGGATGCGCAACACCTTTATCCCCTTAGACATCGCGTTCATAAATAACAAAGGCATCATTGTGGATATCCAGCGCATGGAGCCTCTGGATGAAAGCAAACAGTACATTTCAACAGCGCCCGCACTCTACGCCCTGGAAGTGAACGCGGGTTGGTTTGAGGATTACGGCATCCAGGTCGGCGACGTTGTTGCATTTTGATGGAGCCCTGAGGCGCGCCTTCTTGGCTAAATGATTGCATCGGTTCAATTTCTGATACGTGCAATTCCGGGCCAATTGCAGGGAATAAATTTCCACACTTTGTTATTATTATTACTGAGAAATTGACGGAAGGACAAAATTATCAAAGTACGAGTGGCAATTGACATGAACTGCAAAAAAGCGGACAAATATTTAGCTGCATGGGTCGACGACGAATTGAAAGGATGGTGGCTTCGACGCCGCATCTCGAGGCATTTGGAGAAATGTGCGTTCTGCCAAAAAATGCTCGAAATTCAGCGTCAAATCAAAGCCCTGCTTGCGACGAAAGTCAAACACGTAAAGGCGCCTCCTGATTTGAGCATGAAGGTGCGAGTACGGCTCGATCAAGCCATGCAAAATTAAAGCCTACCCNNNCCTCTTAAGTTTTTGTTTTTACTAGTCTAAGTTTGATTAACTCCCGAACTTCTTCGTAATTGCTTAGCTGATATTATCTGAATTCGGTAAGGTCTCCTCTTCGAACAATTTTGGGCATTGTGCATAAAAAACCTTGACAATAGCAATAAATATTGCTAATTTCGCCTCAACTGATTGTTTTAATATAATTTAACAAACTTCTTTTGCACACGCTTCATTGAAGCAACAGTCTTAGAAAGGAGGAGTCTTATGAAGGCTACGTTTTACGATGTCAAGATGCGCCAAAAAGTTGAGGCTGAAGTTACAGAGAAAGTGGTTTATGGAGAACCGGGCAAGGAGCGGTATGCATTGAAAGGCAAAACCCCGGACGGACGAAACTTGACAAAGTTCGTGAGCAAAGCTGACTACGACAGAGTAAACGTTTAGTGGAGTGCCCCGAAAGACGGAAGCGATGAGTGATGACCCGTCCTGATGGACCGGGACGGGAGACTTATTATTATGCAAACGGACAATTGTCACACAATTGAGAATGAAACCAGCTTAATTGCCTGGAATTAAGTTGGTGTTTTCTAATTGAGCCAGGCTGGCACTAAAACTTTACTAAACTTTGGAAGTTTAGTAAAGTTAAACAACGACCTGATTACGTGAACTAGTGAAAACGTCAGTCTCTCGATCCTACTTGTGTCAACCCCCGAAATATCTTGCCCCTTGGATACTTGCGCTGCCATCCTCCACAAATTGGTAAACCATTCTTATCTTGAAAAAGCTTTGCGTAAGCTACTGGGTACTGCCTTCTGAACCACCTCACAAACTGCGCTGAATCCCCGTCGTAATGAAGCCATAAATCGTCTGAAAAATAATATTGCTGGAACTCTTCCCAGTACGCAGGAAGCATGATTATATTCTTCTTCTGCCTCGGAGAACGAACATATCGCACTGTTCTAAGAGCGCCGGTCCAGTGGTTATTGGGGGGCTTGTTAACGACCGTCTTTTGTCTATTGTCCTGCGGACCGCCAAGGAGTTCCAAAGAGATGCCCAAAAGCGCAAACAGCAGGTCCGGTTCTACACCCATATCAGAATCAAAACTGCTTTT